>Ga0206123_10001815_pt1 | contig 19406 bp, 2 predicted proteins | sample Helgoland_Spring_2_FD_160086 | JGI IMG/M metagenome (GOLD analysis project Ga0206123, IMG submission 160086) | Pelagic subsurface seawater microbial communities from Kabeltonne, Helgoland, North Sea - Helgoland_Spring_Bloom_20160316_1 | ecosystem: Environmental > Aquatic > Marine > Epipelagic ...
GTAAAGATCCGACGCACCTCTACTGTTAATCTGCTTCATGCTGATCGCGTAGGCTGTTTTAGCGCCGGTTAATCCATTGAAATCGCGCAAGCTAACCCATACTCTTTCACTCTTCTCGGCAGCGAATTCAACAGACTCTGTCTCGCCACCCAAAGTTTCATCGACCTTACCGAGGGACTGATAACTGGCGCCCGAGCCATTGGTTAAAGTGAGCGCAAGATCCGACCCCGTCGCGCGCTGGTCTCCTTTGATCGATGCTGTTAATCGATAGCTGGCATCCTCCGTCACCCAGAACCACGCATAGTCCACATCTTTTGCGGTGTGGAAGTTGCGCAATTGCTCGCGCCCAGATCCAAACCCAAGGAATGCGGCGCCGTTTCGATCCACTTCGTTTTCAAAGATGTCTGGCCCATCAAGTTCGGCGCTACGCCCGTCACCATCAAGATCCTGATCTAACTCATCGGGTATAAAGTCGCCGTCCTCGTCATCACTGTAGGCAGGGTCAAGTGGAAAGGCATCATTCAAGTCAAAGGCGCCATCACCGTCGGTGTCTTTACCTACATTCGGCGCGCGCCCTTTGGTTTGCACGATCTCAATTCGATTTGGCTTTTCTGCAGTGGCAATGGACTTCAGGCCTGCCTCGTTCGTAGCAAAGAAAGTCACCACATAGGTGCCCTGAACCTCCAGATCGGTGACTTCACCCTCCCAGGTCCCATCACCATTTTCGTCTTGCAACGCGATTTGTACCAATTGGGTAATGGGCGTGTCTGCACTGGCCACCACTTGATCGGGACTGGTAACAATGGCTGATACACCGGTAATTCTGGTGGCACCTGTTACGTCGACAGCTTTGATTTGTGTGGCTTGCTCGCCTGATAGCACAACCTCGCCTTCTAATCGGCCAATGCTCGGCAGGTCAGAGGCGAGAGTGATACCGAAACCGAATTGGAACGAGCTAGCCGCGATACGATCCGCCTTCTGGTTTGGAATGCCATCGCCATTAGCTTCGATTTCTGCTTTTTGACCTTTATCTAAAACAAAAGCCATTGCATCCCGTCCAGCATTGAAAGCTGAGTAAATGTTGCCGCCTACCAAATAATTCGACCAAAAATTGTGGGAAAACGAAATCTCGCCCCTTGCAGCGAAAATGGCGGGCTGATCTGCGCCTGCTGACGCAATTAAAAGCCTCGACTGCCCATCACTGGCAGCAAGCGTTGGTATAAAGGAACCAGACTGGCAGGCATCATAAACCACGCTAACCGTGCCAGAAATCGAAGTTTGAATTTGATCTAGCCAGGCATCGAGCTGGGCCGCTTCGAGCTCAGTGGTTTGATCCACCTCGAACACTCCGGGGCCGCCATGGTCGACCAAATAAATAAGCAAATCATCAGCCGGCGCTTCATCGCTCACCGCCCACTCAAGCAGCACGCGTTCAATAGATTCTAGTGTCGCGCCCTCGTCCGCATTATCGCCAAAGCCCGCCGTTAAATAGTAAATATCCTCACGCTTAATACCCTGGGCTCTAAGCGTGGTCAGCGCCAAGTTCGCCATATTCTCAGTGGCTTCCCACAAGTAATTGCCGCGATAAGGCCCGCCGCCTGCGATAATAATCGCCTTTTGCTTGCCAGCGACCGAGCGCTTGGGGTCAAGCGGAAAGGCATCATCCGGGTCTAGCACGCCGTCGCCATCATCATCGGTGTCGCAGGCGTCCCCTTGACCATCATCATCCGTGTCAAGCTGACTGTTGTTGGCTTTGTTTGGGCAGTTATCGAGGCTGTCTGCAACATCATCATTGTCCGCATCAAGGAACGAGCGATTGGCGTCGAGCGGGAAGGCATCCTCGACATCTGGAACACCATCACTGTCGTCGTCTTCATCCAGGGATAGCGTCGGTGAACTGGTTGAGTCGCTCGCGCTGTAACCTTCGTTCCAATCATCAGGCTTGCCATCGCCATCAGAGTCTTTTGATGCTGCAGGATCGCTGGGGAAATCATCAACCTGATCGAGGACCCCGTCTTGATCCGCGTCGTCTGAGGATTCGACACAATCTGTTTCAAAAACTATGTCCAGTTGATCACCACTTGCAGCCCGCAAAGCATCAATTTCCGAACAAAGGATAGGGTTGAAGGAGAGGCGCACAGGACCTTGCTTCATGTTAGCGAACGCGTTGCCAAGATAGGACACCTGGTTGCTCTCCAAACTCAACCACGTCAAATTGCTAAAGCCGCGCAGCGCTGAAATATCCGTAAGCGCATTGCTCGCAACGTCTAAAAATTGTAGTTCCGCAAGGTCCGCCAAGCCATCCAGCGACTTGAGCTGCTGGAATTTGAACCTCAGCCGTTTTAGTCCCGTCAATTTACTAACCTCGGCAGCGTCAAATGCTGTGGGTCCCTCTGCATTGAGCTCGACGAGATTAGGTAAGCCTACCAATGGATCAAGTGAGGCAACCTGCAGACCATCCAAATGAATAGCCTTCAGCTCGGTCATTTCTGAGATGGGCTCGAGATCGGTAATGTTAGTGCGCCCCAACCAGAGATTTTGGACACGAAGATTGCGGATCGGGCTTAGGTTGGAGACCGGGTTATCTAGGAATTCCAGCGTTTGTAATAATCCCGATAATCCCTGCAACCCATCTAAATTCGTAATTTGATTGCCTTGAAGGCTTAAGAATTCAATTGAACCGCTGGCTGGCATCGATTCCAAGGATGTAATCCCCATTTGTTGTAGAGCAACAAACTTCAGTTTTGAGCCATTAAGAATCGATAAATCTGTCAAAGGGATGGCGTTGTCAGCAAAAGAAAGCTCAGTTAATTCACTTAAGTCTTTAATGGCTGAAAAATCGGAGATGGCATTTCCATTAAGCAATAGCGCCTCGAGCCGCGGGAACTGGCTTAAAAATGTTAAATCTCTTAAGTCAGACCCCAACCTTAACCGCCTAAGACTTGGGAGATCGAGGTTCGCTAATCCCTCGCTTCGGATAACACTTTCTTGAATTTCAAATCGCTCTAAGAATTGCAGCCCAGAAAGTGGCTCAAGTGTGCTTACTGTGTTTGGACTCTCCAGGTATACGAACTCGCGCAGTTGCAAAAGGCGTCTCAACTCGTTCAACTTCTTTAAATTGCCAATCTGCGTAAGATAGAGCCTTTCAATATTCGGAAATGCTGCAAGGCCGGTCAGAGAGTCTATGTCCCGATACAAAGCTTGGTCCTGACAGTTAATCTCAAACAGGTTGGTGACTTGGCTAAGAGATGGATTCTGTGTCTGTATACACGCTTGCAAGCTGCTATTTCCAAGACCGTCGTATGCTTGCTTCAGCGTCGCATACTGTACTTCTGAATTTTTCGGAGCGTAGTCGCTAATGTCTGGGACACCATCACCGTCATCATCTTCATCAAGTGTCAACTGTGGGGATGAAGTCGAATCTGCTTCCGAGTAGCCCGTATTCCAGTCGTCGGGTTTGCCATCGCTATCGGCATCTATAGACGCGGCAGGGTCAAAAGGGAAAGCGTCTGCTGAATCCAAGACGCCATCACCATCAGAGTCTTCTCCCGCCACAATGACTGTAAATATCAAATCATGTTGAGGAATGTGGTCAGCGCTTACCTTCAATGAAGCAGGATTATTTTCGAATTGATCTGCATTCCATTGAACGTATTTTTCTCCTGGCAGAAAATTATCGGCGCTCGTGAAGGAGGAGTATCTTTTTGCCAAGTCGCCCGATGGGAGCGATGAATGAAGAAGTAAGACATATCTTTGACCTCTTTCTAGCTCAACACCCAGCTCTGAGGTGTCCACAAAAACCATGGACTCCCCGTAATTAGAAAACATCCCACCATTTACTCTCGACTGACCAAATGCATCTGACTCTATCGAAACGAATCCCAACTTTTCCTGAAAATTTCCATCTGCATCAATTGCCGCGATGTGGACCTCTAAAGGCACATCCGCTAAGCCTTGATCGCCTGTTGCGGGGTCAATCAATAGTTCAAACCCTTTAAGCAATCCGGGAGCAGCAACTGAAAAAGTATTGCCCTGATAATCGACATCGCGTGCGTCGATGCTATTGGTCGTCTCACCCAAGGCACACCAGATTACTTGTCCTTCCTGTACTTCGGTGTAGGGGCAAACCGGCATGTCACTGGGGTCATCAACACAGCTGTTGAATCGAACCTCTGTACTAGCAGCCTGCCTAACCTTGTAGGATGCTATGTCACCGCAAGAAATCGGGTTGTCCGTTAAATCCAGAATTCCGTTAGGCTTGAGCTGCGGCATACGCCCAAACACTTTCTTTATCAGGTTATCGCGCAACCTAAAGTTTTGAACGTTAGTCAGCTGCGCTAATTTGGAGACATCCGAAATTGAGGAATGTTTGATTTCCAGGTGTTGAAGCCCAGGATATTGCTCCAACCCATCCAAACTAGTCAAGGACTTCGCTTCGATGCCCAGCCACGTCAGATTAGGTAAATCGCCGAGTAAATTAATGTCTTCTAGAGCAGGCGCGTTTAGCCGAAAATCGGCCAAATATCGCAACGACTGTAGTGAACTAAAGTCAACTTCAGGAACCCCAAGAGAGAGAAATCGAAGACGAGGAAGGCTCTCGAGAAACTCTTGAGAATTCAGAGTATTCATGGAGCTAACTGCAAATTCTTTGAGTCTCGGAAGCGCGCCTAACGAAGCGAAATCCTCTGAAACAGCATTCACCAAGTCTGCCCCCAAATATCGAAGGTTCATAAAGAACCGCAATTCTCCAAATCGCTTAAATTCCCATTGCGAGTTATTAAACAGCGCGAGGTACTGGAGGTCATTCAGGCCATACAATTCTTCTAGGGTGGCCAAATTGCCCGGCCGAATATAGATGCTTTCAACCCTGTAAAAGTTCTTCATTCCCTCCAAAGTACTGACTTGACCGTCTTCATACTCGCAGCGAATATTGGTTAACTCGTCGGCGTACAAGAGACCTTCAGTAGAACGCTCAAGGCACCGAAGAAGTGCAGCGTCCAGCACTTTAGATAACGCCTCTTGGACTGAAAGACTCGATATATTTGGCTCGTTCGGTTCGGGATCGACAAAATCGCCGATCCCGTCGCTATCGGAATCATTATGTTCGAAGGGATTCTCCGGGAAGGTGTCCTCAGAATCAGGGGTTCCGTCACCATCATCATCCAAGTCCTCGTTATTACCAAGGCCATCGAAATCAAGATCTATGACCTCGTTTGGGTCTTCCGGAAAATGGTCGTGCTCATTGCTGACGCCATCATTATCGGTATCTGCAGAGGGATCGAGCAATGTGCCCTCAATCTGCGGAGAATACACCAACGGATCGGAGTCTTCGGAGTCTGCTACGCCATCGTTGTCATCGTCATTATCAAGCACCAGGGCTGGGTCAGACGCCGAATCTAACGCAGACTTACCCTCATTCCAATTATCGGGTTTGCCGTCGCCATCTGTATCAACCGAGGCTGCTGGATCATTGGGGAAGGCATCCTCGTCTTCGTAGAAATAGTCGCGGTCAGGATCCTGTCTACACTGCGAAAACGTTGGCCATTTCACTATGAGAGAACTGTCGATATAGTTGCTTACAAATTCTATTTCTTGACAGGAAAGAGTGGTGGTGGTCTGACTCTCGCTATCTTCAAAGCTAATACGCAAGTTCGTCCAGCCTGCAAACAACTCTCCAACTTGTCGAACGGGGTTGCCCCACAACCATAGTTCGCCTTGAGAGGCGTCCTGGTATATCGACAACGGCGAGAGATCGAGCAGGTCATTATCCCCCAGATGGAGCGCGATTAAGGGGCGATTTAGATCAGTAATATCGTTAATTGCATTATATGCAACATTTATCCTAGATAGCTTCGTGAACAGATTGAGCGAGGCTAGGTTTTTTAGACGGTTATGACTGAGATCCGTATCCTGTAAATTATCGGCGAGTGGTAATAATTGATCTAAGCGATCAAGAAAAGTCCCATGAGCGCCGAGCCACTCTAGTTGCCTCAATTCAGGCAAAGCGGCCCAATCTAGATACTCATTTCCAGATATATTCAGGCGATTGAGCCTTGGGAAATCTGAAAGTGCCCCGAGACCTGTTAGACCAGCATACTGGTAGGAAACATCAAGATCTTCTAGGGTTGCCCCAACATAATCCGGGATCTCCGCAAAGGCCTTAAGTTCTGCACTGTTAGCCTTTAGGTTTTCTAATGAGGAAAGACCTTTAGGAAACGTAGACCAAGTTATTGGATTATCACTAATCTCTAAAATTTTTAGCTTTGCAAGAGCCGTCAAAGGGGACAGGTCAGTTATCCTATTATTTGCCAAGTTCAATTCAGTTAAGTTGTCAAACATGGCAACAGCGCCAATCGCAGAAACCTTGCCCTCCTCGCCGCCATTGCAGACCAATTTGCTCCAGCTCGCCGTCGGCTCTTCCCATCCACCTGAGAAATCACCTTGCAGGCCATCGATGCAGGTATACCAAGCGAAGTCCCCATCCACTTCTTTCGCGTAATTGAATGCCGAGCGCAGCGTTAATGTCTTTGGATCTGCATCGTCAACATCCAATATTCCATCCCAATCATCGTCATCGTCCAGGACCAACACCGGATCAGACGTTGAGTCCGTTGCAGATTTACCAGCGTTCCAGTCATCGGGTTTGCCGTCACCATCGGTATCAACTGATGCAGCTGGGTCGTCTGGGAAGGCATCTTGCGGGTCTTCATAACCGTCTAGGTCAGCGTCGGCTGCAAATAAGCTGCCGGACAACAACACAAAGCCGATGAGCAGAACGTGGCGCGCTACGCTGCTGAGCGGTACAAGAATGTTTTCCACTATGGCGATCAAATCGTTCTCAATCCAAAGAATTAGAAACTTTAAGTATTTTTAGTCACTATAATAAAAGTGAAATGACCTCATCCTTGTAAAACAACAATCTAAAACCGTAGTTCAAGCTTAGTTATACCCGAAATGGTGTTTTAGAATCCTCTTCTCGTGCCGCGCAACTCGAACCAAACTGACTTGACGGTTACAAGCGGCTTTGTGCAATTAAAAAGTGCTTAACGGCCCTACCCCCCTACCCCCAGCCTGGCTTCAATATAGGCCTCAACGGACGCCGCATCCTTGCGGGTTGCATCACGGCCTATGGCGCCGGATATCAAGGCATCACCTTCAAAGCCAAACAGATAGCGAATGAGCAGCAGACCGTCGGTCAGCGCTTTTGCATCGCCATCGCCATCAATATCAAGGGCTAGCCTCGCTGACCCTAAGTAGCTTGCGACACTTTCTGCATCGGCGCGTTCGGCGGCGGTGCCTACAGCGCCATTGGTCAGCGCCTCGCCTTCAAAGCCAAACAAGAACCGGATGACCAAAAGACCATCCGTTAAGGGGGATGCATCTAGGCTTTGATCAATGTCGAAGCTGAAGCAGCCGGACGGACAGGAAAAACGATCAAATGGATCAAAGCCTAGACTAACCTCATCAGTATCTAACGCACCGTCTCCATCATCATCAAGATCTGCATTATCACCCGTGCCGTCACGGTCAAAGTCTGCCCATTCAGTACTATCCTCTGGAAATGCATCTACATCATCCGGCCGACCATCACCGTCTGTATCCGCATTGAGAGATAAAGGATCAAACCCCGAAAGGTATTCGTCTATATTGGAAATGCCGTCTGTATCGAGATCCTCGAAGGCATCATCGACGGTGGGGTCCGTTCCGCGCATCCGTTCATAGTCATCTGGCATGCCGTCAGAGTCTTCATCGTCAGAGACCAGAAATCGCAATACCTTCAAGTTATCGGCCGCAATCGGCTCCTTAACACGATCGTCCCTGTCGTCATTTTGAACGACGTACAGTGCAATCTCACCGACCCCAATGGACTCTGCCAATAACTGAGCGACGACCGTATCGCCTGCTTCTGCGTCGCATGAGAGAACGGGCTCAGCGAACTGACATTGATTTTCTGGGTAACCAATGACTGTCACACCCTCTGACACCAAAAGATGGAAACGACCAGAAAACTCAGCACTGCCGGCGCCTGTGACGGTTAGCGGTTGCTGCCAAGCTAGACCTTTTGCTCGATATCGTAGTCCCGCTAGATCGGACGCCACATCACGCTCACTTAGCGACGTTCGGTTGCTGCTTAGCAGCAGACCATACCCGCTTTGAGGACCAATGACGTAACCTGGCTCCGACTGCAATTGCGCTTGGCCAACCCTGGCAATGTATCGGCCAGTTGCGGGCACCGTGAAGGATAATGTTTCCGCTTGCGCTTGTAGAGCATCATCAACATCGAGCTTTCTGCCATCGACCCTTTGGATGGCGCCAGCTTCATCAACAATCGCTAAGGTCAAGTCTGGACCTTTATTGGCATCTGCGGCAGCACGCAAATCTAACGTTAGCTCCTCTCCTTTGAGCCCAATGAAAACGAACCGATCAACATCCGTGGTATCATGAAAGCTTGCAAAGACCTCATCATCATCCTGTACGAGATAACTCATCAGCTCTGGTTCAAGAGGCACTTCATAGATGTCCTTACCCTGATACTCATCGCGCTGACCGTCACCATCGGCATCAGGGTCTACCTCATCGGGAATAAAATCGGCATCCCTATCTGCGCCATAGAGCGGGTCACTGGGAAACGGGTCGAACTGGTCTAAAACGCCATCTTGGTCACTGTCTTTGCCTATGAGCGGAGCCCTGCCCGATTTTTGAACAACCGTTACGGTGTTGCTTCCATCACCAGGCGGCGAGGAATACAAACCATCTTGGTTTTGGGCAAAAACTTTGAATTCGTAGGTCCCTTGGGTATCAGCATCTTCGTAAGTAGCCGTCCAATTGCCATCACCATCGACATCCGAAAATTCGATCAAGTCAATATTAGTCAATGGCTCATCTACAGATAAAATAATTTCATCAGGCGTATCCACCAGCGCCCAGACCCGAACAACCTCTGACGCACCCACAACGTTAAAGGCTTTGATTTCTACAATGGCGTCCCCGTCCAAGAAAATCGTATCTGATACATCACCTATCGCGGGCACATCTGAGGCAAGCGCTATTCCCTGACCAAAAGAAAATTCTCGAGCTAGCGCCTTATCACCCTTGGCATTGGCAACACCATCACCATCTGCTTCGATTTCTGCATTCTGTCTTCGATTAAATATCGCCCTCATCGCTTCATCACCGGCTACGAAGGATCGATAGATGTCACCCCCAATCAAAAAGTTACTCCAGAAATGAAAGGAAAAAGAAACATCACCTCGAGCTGCAAAGTGCGCTCGTTCCTTAGATCCAGAGCTCGTCAGCACAAGACGATCTTGATCAGCATCAGGACGAAGTACCGGCACAAAACTACCTGACTGGCAGGCATCATAAACAACGGTTAACTGACCTGGTAACAACCCTTGAAGCTCATCCAACCAGCTGTCTAAGTCCTTAGCGTCGAGCTGCGCTTTTTTACCCAGCTCAAAAATCTCAAAGCCGCCATGGTCTACCAAATAGATCAGCACATCATCGGCGGGGTTACCCGCCTGGGTCCATTCTAGAATCGCAGATCGAACAGCATCAGCTGTGGCGGGGCCATCCGGCGCAACAGCATCACCAAACCCTGCACTTAAATAATAAATATGTTCTTCTGCAATCCCTTGGGACTTAAGCGTCTTAATTGACAGCTCTGCCATTCGCTCTGTTGCTTCCCATAGGAAGTTCGATGCATAGGGTCCGCCTCCTGCGACCACGATCGCTTTTTGAACGCCAACCTCGCAGCGCTTTGAATCCGTTGGGTAGGCATCTTCAATGTTCGGGCACTGATCACCATCAATGTCATCGTCACACGCATCACCTAGGCCGTCTTGATCTAAGTCAGACTGATCCGTATTAGCCGAAGCTGGGCAGTTATCCAAACTATCAGCAACGTCGTCTACATCGAGATCGAAGATTGTCCTCGTTGCATCAAGGGGATAAGCATCATCAACATCTAAGACTCCGTCACCATCATCGTCATCGTCAATAACTAATACTGGATCAGACGTCGAATCCGCTGCAGTTTGTCCTGCGTTCCAATCATCGGGCTTGCCATCGCCGTCCGTGTCGACGGAGGCTGCTGGGTCATTGGGGAAGGCATCGACGTCGTCGGATACGGTATCGTTGTCTGAATCAGCAGCAGTTTGATTACTCCAATTGATCGAGCCGGCACCTGAACGGCTCTCTAAAACCTTGAGGGTGATTGGCATGAGAAATTGACCACCTCTCCCATCTAAGGCTGCGATCGTAAGCTCTTGGGTGCCGGTTAAATCATCAGCGCAGACATATAATTGGTTCCAAGATCCGGAGTATTGTTTGATAAACACTTCACTGAGGAACGCATCAGCGTCCTCTGCGAGGGCAAGCAGCGCGATGCCGCCATTAACGCGTTCATTAATTGAAAGATCCTCACGATTTGCACCGCTGGGTGACGCAATATCACCTATGTTCAAGTTACTACAGAGGCCATTCTCTAATTGCCCTAGCCCTTGCTCCGGCCGGCTGATTTCTAGAACCTTGTATTGCTGATTGATATTGGAAATTAGTGATCCAGCATGCTTATGGATCGTCATCAAGCTGGGCGGAGAATCACTATAGAGCGTTCCAGAGCCTTCGAGATACCTTAGATCAAGGCTACCGGAAGACTCGGCGATGTATTGCGTGAACTTTAAACCAGATTGTTCAGACGCTTCGGAGCTGTAGACTTGGCCTTCGGACCCAAATGCAAACCACTGTTCTAAATTTCCTCCGCCGATTCCAGTTACCGAAAAGGGAATATCTGCAGAGAATGGATAGCTTTCCAAAGAATCCGTGAGCGCATAGTAATGCTGCGGACCATGAATGCTTTCAACACAGAACGCTGAATCACAAACTTCCCCGTCGTACATTTGCCTTCTAGAGTCGAACCATTCTACTTGACCACCGGCAGTTTCAGCGCTTTTCAGCCGAACGGAAATATCAAATCTTTTTTTGCCGCCCAAACCGTCTATATAGTAGACCCCCGTTTCAAAACTAGAAGCAGGCACATTATTACAAACCACCCACCAGTCTAAACTCGGCCAATATAATTGAATCGGTCCAATCGCACGTGACCCTCCCAAAATAGATCTTTCAAACAACAACGCGCCACCGCTTAACCGCCGTCCAAACATTTGATCATTATCAAAAACGGCACAATCCTCCCCAAAATTTGGGGAGCCCCCGGTTCCGATTGTAGGGGGTGTGAACTGCAGAGCTGACTGGGTTATGTTGAGAGCACCAATCGGTTCAGGAGGCGTTGCTGAAACAGTTATACGGATTACGCCTTGGGAAGTCACAAGATCAATATATTCATAACCACTATTAACAAAGCCTTGGTTCGCGCGCAGACGAATCCTACCTTCTGACCATTCAAGTGCTTCCTTGAAAGGAATAAAAGATTCATCGATTTCGACGGAACCTCCCTCTTCGGTGTCTACAGACCAGGTCTGTGCGCCCTGCTGATTTTCATAATCAAACGCAAACGTGTTGTTGCCGCCACCCCATCTAATGCTTTCTATTTTTAGGCCATGTTGAAAACGATATTCTCTAAATTCTGAGGTAAGACTGAAGAAGTACTGCGCCGTACCGCCAATCACCACGCAATAGTCTGATAGACACTCACTGATATCGTTGGTGAATTCCGTCTGCTGGTTAATATCCGCCGGGAAATCATCTCTCGAATCGGTATATCCATCGTTATCATCGTCGTCGTCAAGCACAAGCGCGGGATCAGACGTCGAATCAGCCTGCGTCTTACCCTCGTTCCAGTCATCAGGTTTGCCGTCCTCATCGGTATCGACCGAGGCAGCTGGGTCGTCTGGGAAGGCATCAAGATCATCAGGTACGCCATCCCCATCTCGATCCGATTGTTCTGCTGTTAACCCCGCTGCAGCCTTGCTTTTAAACCACTCTATGGCGCCGCCCTGGGCCTTTTCTTCCGTGACCTCGATCGTCAATGGCCACTCGACTTTACCCCCGCGACCATCCATGACCAGCATTGAAGTCTCAAAAAGGCCCGTCGGCGAGTCGCTGCACCAATAAAAATGACCTAGACCCGCCAAATAGGGCCATCGTACCTGCTGCGCCGGACTCGCCGGAAAGTCGCTTCCAAAAGCGAGGCCATAACGTCCCAACAATCCCGGCGCCATCAAATCCCAGGTGTCTCGAAAATCTGTGCAGGAGTTGCTCACTTGGGCGGTTCCTGTGCCTTCTACTGGTCGCGCTACTTTTATGTGAGAATTAATTTGGCGGAGGTTCTCGACTCTTCCACCCTGATCATCAAACAAAAAAACTCGAACTTCTTCTCCGTCCTCCTTTCTCGCCTCGATGACCTGCCAGAGCGATGATCGAGAAGCTGGCCGACTCAGCGTGACAAGTTGGTAGTCATCGCCGCGGAATGCATCCCTTAATCGCTCATAGGCGTCGCCGGTCAAAGTATTCGAAAACTCTAAAAACTTGCTGTCAAGACCTTTACCCAAGTTCAGGCTGTAGCCACTGCCGCTCGCTGGTCCAGGCGCAAGATCGAAACCCTGATGCTCGAAAGGAAAGTCTCGCTCCCCCTCTGATAGCGCATAAAAATAATTCGCCCCAGGCTTCTCATCCGGCCAGGCACTGACTACGCAATAAGCGTTCTTGCAATCCCAGTCGGATGCAACCGATGACGAAACTTGTTCTGGCGTAAACCAATTTAAGCCACCGCCCTCAACTCGCTCCTCTTCGATCCGTATCGTCAGCGGGAAGGCCTGCTTTCCCCCAGCGCCATCGACGACTTCAAACGTCAGATCGTAGATTCCTACGGGCGTATCAGCACAGATGAAAATCTCTGAGCCTGCAGCTCTGAGGTTCCATGCTCTGCCTTCGTTGCCAATGGGAATAAACCGAGATGGGCTCATCAAGTTGAAAGAAAAAGGGCTAAACGCCGGTAACCCCATACCTTCGTAATCAAAGGTGGAACACTGATCTGAGTTTCTATGATTACCCGTTCCTGGTTCCGGTCGCGTAAAAGAAACCGCTCTAGCCGTTTGAGAAAACTCGGAGAGCCGATAACCCGTATCTTGCATAATAAAGATAACAATAGGTCGCGCACCCGCCTTGACGAGACTGAGCGCAACCCAACCAAGCCCGCTACCCTCTGACAACCGTAATCGGACCGTGCCCTGGCTCTGTTGAAATAACGCTTCTAGCGACAGCCGAGTGGTGTCTGCCACACTCCCGGATTGATCTCGGTAGGAAGTCCACTTCGTGCCGTCAAAAAAATCAAAATTAGTCGAACTACTGCCGCCTCCGTCTTCCAAGGCCCAACCGTTTTCGGCATGGAGAAACTCGTAGTCTTTTGCTTCTGATGAAACTCTATACAGATATTGAATTTCGTCCTTTACGGGTTCGACCGTCTGGACCAAGCAGTAATTACTCTCGCACCTTCTAAGTTTGGAACCTTCGAGCTCACTCCGGTCCCAATCATAAGGATAAGCGTCCTCGCTATCTACAATCTGGTCGTTGTCATCATCATTGTCTAGGCTGAGCTGTGGGGACGAACTAGAGTCGCTGGCAGATTTACCTTCGTTCCAATCATCAGGTTTACCGTCACCATCGGTGTCGACTGACGCGGCTGGGTCATTTGGGAAGGCGTCGGCAGAGTCGGTGATGCCATCGCTGTCTGAGTCATTCGGAACTGTTCCCAGCGGGAACCACTCGACTTTGCCCCCCTCGACCTGTACTTCAGTAATCTCCACGGTAAAATCGAATTTCTTTTTCCCCCCCACCCCATCGAGCGCGACAACTTCTAAATCGTAGACTCCTGGCGGCGTATCGGGACATAGCGTGAACGCATTCTCACCAGGACCGTACTCGAACAAGGGGCCTGTACCGCCTAAAATTCTATTACTAAAAAAAAGACCAACCTGACCGTTTCTTGTGATCTGATCGGAAAAACCATCAAAATCTAGGTATCCACAAACATCTCTCCAACCACTAACGGAACCCAGGGTAGGTCTTGTAATTCGCAGGTATGAAGATTTTTGAACGACATCCTCGGCAGATTTACCCGTCGCGCGAATAAGGGCTACAACTGCTCGATCGGATTCGCTAGTAACTCGGAATGCATATCCCCCGCCTTCGGGCCCATAACTTAGCTCAAGCACACCGTCGGAATCTGCCCAAAGACTTGTTATTTGTGAATAATCAAATGGGGAATCAATTAAGACTCTTCCATCAGTTGTTTCAATATAAAAGTTGGAACCAGAACCTCCGCCATAACCGCTGACCGAATAGCTCTCATCGTTCAAATCATAAGGGAACCTTTTAGGCTGATCTGAGAGCGCGTAATAATAGATTGCATGATCACGGTCTGGGTGCCGGTAGCTGAAATCATCGACAGAGCCAAGCGCTACATCGCCACCCCCTGATGAAAGACCCGAGCAATCACCACCGACAGTTGGTGTAACAAAAGTATCAAAGCCTCCATAGATATCGTCGCCAGGCCATCCTTCCGATCCCTCGCAATAGGTTACGGTGGTTAACCCTGCGTTGTTTCCAAAAACAGTATTATCAAATTGCGGACGATCGCCTCTAAAACTAATAGATGTAAGGTCATTGATGTTGAACGCATCTGATCCAATGAATTGAAGGCTCTTGCCAAAAGTAATCGAGGTGATCGCATTGGTGTAAAACGCTGAGTGTTCAATTGTAGTGACTGAATCCGGAATGATCAGATCTGTGCTGATATCCGAGTTCCTAAAGGCATTTTCTTCGATTAACCTAAGGCCTTCATTCAATTTTAGAGACGCTGCGTTATTTGACCAGAACGCCTTTTCCTCTATGACTTCAACACTACCCGGGATTTCGATGCTCGTAGTAGCCTCGTTAGCGAAGGCCGCAAGACTGACTCTACGAACGGGTATGGCAGTCGCCTCGCTTACGGTGACCTGGGCGACATTGGGGATGGCCAGTGCTTCGGTGCAAGTCTCAACACAGCCCCGTGCGATCGCGTAGTCTTCCCCGTCTTCGGTGATCAGTTCGTAAACAATGTTTTCAAACATAAATTGCGCCGCACGGACTCTATCGAGGGGCGCAATATCGTCGTTATCCTCAACCCCATCATTATCATCGTCCGAGTCAAGATCAGCCTCAGTGAAATCACTCGAGTCTGCCGCCGACTTGCCTGGGTTCCATCGATCAGGCTTGCCGTCAAGATCCGTATCGAATGCGACCGCCGGATCTGATGTTGAACTGTTATCAAAATCATCAATCACATCGACGAACCCGTCGCCGTCCAGGTCCGAAAGATTAGTCTCGTCACAATCTTCTATTGCAATAACGCTTGCAGACTCGCCGATCGGAACTGCATCTCCAGGCCAGCCGAATGCTGTGCCGCAGTATGTGATCTCCTCCAAAGATGGATTATCTAAAAAGGCCGAGGTGAGGTCTGGACGATCACCCAATAAGGTCACGGAGGTGAGTGTGTTATCCGCGAAGGCATACTCATTCAAGTTAGTAAGGGAGTCTGGAAGAACCAGCCTAGTAAGCTCGTTACCAGCGAAAGCGTACCGTGCGACTGTCCTCACTCTCCCAAGATCAAGATGCTTTAGCGCGCGCTCGAGCTGATAGCTGAATGCCTCAGCCCTTATATCTTTGACCGACTCACCTAAGGTTACGGAGCGTAGGCGATTTTCAGAAAATGCTTGATAGCCTATGGACTCAAGTGCACTAGGAAACGAAACAAACTTCAGCTCCGTGCGTCTAAAAGCGTAACTCCCGATAGAAATGAGATTATTCGTGAAAGCAACGTCATCCAATACGACGCCCTCAAACGCGCTGTCACCGATTGCCGTTACTCTTATTCCATCCACCCTGTCGGGAATTATCAGATTTCGAGGACAGGCCCCGGAACAACCCACGAGCGTTGCTTCGGCACCCTCGGTCATGTAGATCCATTCACCATTATCGATAAGAGATAGAGAGGTGTAGTAACCGTTTAAACTCCCTCCGCTTTGCGCCGAAGAGCTATAAAAAAATAGAACCGCGCAGAGACACAGTGCCTTCAGACACTGATGTCTAAGACCGATTAAAGCTTGTTCGGTTACTGCTCTAATCACTAAAAAATGCCACTTTTACTGTTCCTGTCGATGCCGAGGCTCCGCTGCTAAAAAGGCTCAATAGCGCCCAGCCAAAGAGCACCCAAGGGTTTGCCCAGCAGGTCGTGCTGCGTTCAGGCAGATACCGCTTTATTGATAAATTTCGGCAATTCATAAGCGTGTCTCTGTAAACACTGGCGTTCGCAGTTTTATCCAAGAACCCCAATTTTTTTTGATTACGATCGCTAAAGGCTTACGCCAATATTAAGTCGTCTCAATACTTCTTTTTGAGAATACCGCTAAAAGTGAATATATTCATCCTTATTTTGAGAGGCTGTAACAATATTTTTGACAGCACGAATAGGCGGATTCGTTAATCCAAGGGATATTCAATTCAAACGAATGGCATGCGAAATCAGGCTAAAGATACCTGAGACGTTAGGCCAACCAATCAGCTCATTATAGATTTGAGAACAAGCAGCAGAGGTTAATGCATGGCCCACAGGATGAAATAGAGTTCAGGGCAAGGCGATGGGGATCCCGAATAAAGATGATCGCGTTTTGGGTTAGACCACCTGATGGCGCAGGGCTGGCACAAGACCGAATTCATCTCTTTTACAGCCAATAAAGCCCAAAGTCCGCTAGACGAGCCTGCCGAATGGGGTGGTAAGTCTTTGCGAGCCGCCTAGCTGGAGGCTTCGCAGCTTTTACCCACCCTTTAAAAGCAAGGTCTACCCAGCTAGCACTCTTCGCCCTGAATCGGCCTCAAATCACCCGGCGCATTAAGATTGCCGCGTTTCTGCTCAACGATCAGGCTGCTACGCTGCTCTAAATTACGCGCGGAGCACGCATCGGTTGCGATCTGCGCCACCGCATCGAAGTTCGCGTTGAGCGTGCCTAAAACGCCAGAGATCGAGTTATAAGGTGTTGTAATACGCACCTCGCCATCGTTCCCGAGCTCACTAGAGGCATCCAAGAAGCTGTTGATGTCGGCGATATAGTTGTCTGCGATCAATTCGATCACACCACCATTGCCCGCAACCGCCTGGGCCACAATGCTTGCGTTGTCTAAAATTAAGAATCTGGGGTCGATGTTGATATTACCGCCGTTGCTACTGCCCTCGGCGCCACCAGCGGAAGCCGTCAGGGTGCCATTGCGTAAATAGATGGTATCGATGACGGCAACATCGATATTACCGCCGCCAGAGTTTTCAGCATTGGTTTGGACCTGCGCGCCATCCAATACTTCTAGCCGGTTCAAGGCCATAAGACTGATGTTACCGGCGTCACCCGCGCCACTTGCGGTGACCGACAGCACACCGTTATTACTAAAGGTCAAAGATTCGCCCGAGACACTGATATTACCCCCCATGCCCTCACTGCTCGACCGACTGGCAAGTTCAGTGCTCGCATCCATCAAGTTGACCGAACCCGTCACATCAATGCTGATATTACCGGCAGCCCCAGCGCCTTCTGTAGACGTGTCTGCCGTTGCGCCGCCGCTCATCGTGAAATTATCGGCCATGACAACAATGCTGCCGCCCCCACCGCTTCGCCGCGTGGTTGAGTTAAACCCAGAACCGGCGCCGATCAGGGATACGGTGCTCGCGTTAACAGAGATTGCGCCCGCGTCCGCACTTGCGCTCGACAAGGTTGACACAGAGCTGCCGCCTTCAATTGCGAGTTGCTCGACATTCAAAGTGATGGCGCCAGGTGCGCCCGAACTGGGCAAGGACGCTTGAGCTGCAATCACCGCACTACCCTTTAACGTCAAGCTGGGGGCTGTAATGACAATATCGCCCGCATCGCCGCCCACGAAGAAGGGTAAAAAGTTAATGCTGTCGACCCGGATCCCGGTCTCTTCGCCTGCATTGGTACCGGTGGCATCAATGACGATTGATTCGGTTGCGTTAATAACCACATCAGCGCCTTGCCCGCGCGAGGTTGCTTGACCCGAGATTTGACCACCAGATGCCATCATTAAATCACCGGTGTTGAGGGTAATATCCCCGCCCGGACTGGCCGTACTGGTTACCGAGCTCACCTGAGCGCCGTCAACGATCTCAATGCTATCGGCTGTCACGTCAATACTGCCGGCAATGCCCCCAGCCGAAATCGTACTTGCGGCAAGTGCTGTATTGGTGCCCGATAGCGACACATCGCCAGCCATAATGACCAGGTCACCGCCCGCGCCGCCACCTGTGGTATCGGTGGTTATCCGCGCGCCCTCGGTTAACGTTAACGCCTCGGTCGCAAGCACATTAATGGCGCCACCCGTGCCAGTGCCTTCGGTATCGGAAAACACGAATGCGCGCTCGAGGGTCACGTTGCTGCCAGCAAGCGATAACTGCCCGGCCGCATCACCACTGACGTTTAGATCAACCTTGCCGGCCACGAATTCTGCATTGGTAATCGTAATCGCGCCTAGTGCTGCACTGTCAAAGCTGCGATCTGCCATCGTGATGGCCACATCCTGCTCGCCCTGGGTTGCAACTAGGTCAATGGTGCCACCGGCAAGCGTAATCGAGCTCTCAGACAGCATAATATCGCCGCCCACCAGGGAAAGGCCTGCCGCGCGATCATTATCAAGGGTTGAAATCATCGTCCCGTCAAAGGTGATGCCAGCCCCAACCCCTGAAAAACCAAAGGCCGATGGCGCCGCAGCGGTAAAGCCGCTCGCCCCGGTATCCGACACCAACAGCCTGGAATCATCCCCGAAGACAATGCTGTCCGCTGTTGAGATGTGCAGGCTGCCGTTAATATCAATACTGGCGCCCGCCCCGAACGCAACCCCGTTGGGATTAATCAGGAACAAGTTTGCATCGGTAATGGTTGAGCGTAACAATCCATCGATTTGGGAGGCCCCATCACCACTTACCCGCGCAATAATGTTGGTAATGGCATTGCTACCCGTAAAGGTTGCTGACTCACCCGCATCAACGTTGAACGCTAAGAAGGTGTGCAACAAGTTTGTACCTTGGGTCAGCCCCATCTCTTGGCTGATGGTCATATCCCCGGTTAGGGTTTCGCCCGTTTCTTGAAGCGTGATATCGGCGATAGCCGCGGAATTGGCGAGCAACCAAGCAGAACATATTGCCGAATAGGCGATCGATCGGAAAGTCATTTTAGAGTTCATACGTCACTCCCACATGGATACCACTGTCTTGTAAGGCATTGCCGAGTTTGTTTTTCTTGTTCAGGCGCAGCGCGCGTTCTATTCGAAATTTCAATTTTTGGTATTCAGCGGTTAACCCAAAGCCTGCGCTACTGAGCGCCACCTTAGTATCAACATTGAGGGCT
>Ga0206123_10001817_pt1 | contig 19400 bp, 18 predicted proteins | sample Helgoland_Spring_2_FD_160086 | JGI IMG/M metagenome (GOLD analysis project Ga0206123, IMG submission 160086) | Pelagic subsurface seawater microbial communities from Kabeltonne, Helgoland, North Sea - Helgoland_Spring_Bloom_20160316_1 | ecosystem: Environmental > Aquatic > Marine > Epipelagic ...
CTAATCTGGAACCCTGCACCTTGGAGCTTGCGCTTTAGTATTAGTGTAGTAGTTTCATTGCGATATAGTTTTGTTTAGGGTTAATTCGCTTCATTATGTTTCACTACAATTTGAAGTAATACCCAGAGAGCATATGTATCGCGTTCGCAGTATTTGGACAATCCATCCCAAAGTGTATTTATAGATTTTTTTTCTAATTTTCCTTCCAAAAATGTTTTATATAAACGCATTGCATCACTGCCATTACCAATTTCTAAGTCTTCATAATCAAGATCTGTGAATGCGGGTAAAACATTTTTCAAAGAAGCGGAGCCTTTCTGATCAGGATGATAAATCCAGCGTTTACTGAATGGTAGCATGAGATCTATTATTCTTGCATTGATAGCTCTTAATTCATCTCCATATTGTGTATATTTTTTAGCTAATTCATTATTTCGTGCTACTTCAAATGACTTATTATAAACTAAAATTGATCCATTTTTTCCACAGCTTTTAACTAATTGCTCTACTAATACAGATCGTGGATCTGATCTTTCTTTATGAATATACTCATAATGAATTAGTTGATCTCCTGGATTTTTTTGAACATGTAATGAGAACTGAAAAGGTATCTGTTGAAATGGATTTGTTTCTTGGAAGATCGGTATGGCGGAAGCTATTGTTTCATAATCAAAAAAATAAAGAGGATATTGCAAGCTTTGCAAAAAATTAGATATTTGTTCTTTATCAATATTTATATTTTTATTTAAATAGCATTTTAAATCAATATTTTTTAATCCATTTGGGTATAATTCAGGAGGTAAATTCTCTAATAAGAAACCATATTCTCTATCGATGATTTCAGCCTTTTTCTTTTGAAAGACATTATAGATTGAATAATCTGGTACATGTTTCCAGCAATAAGATTTAAAATCACATTCAAAAGGATTATGACATTTTTCACCAATCTGTTCGGTAAGTTCTTTTGACTCACTTAATGAATTATATAATTTATTTGTTGTATTATTTACTTTATCTTGCTTATCTTTAACGTCTTCTGAAATATCTATCAGACGTAAAATATTTTTTGGGTCAATGTCTCCATTGCGTTCATAGCTGCTATCAATCAGCATCATATAGCAATATCGTATTTTGTAACCAGAATTATTAAAAACATAATATTGAAATGCTAGGTCATCTTTGTGATACTCTTTAACTTGTGTTGAACTTTTTACTTCAATTAGATCCCATAGATCAGTATTCTCAACACGCTTTAAAATATCAATTTTTGAATAGGCGCCTGTTATTGGGTGCATAGCAGTTGCTTCAAAAATAATATTGTTTCCATCTTCAATATACTTATTTGTAGCTTTTATTGCGCCATTAATGTCCCAATATTCATTTGTTACTTCCACACCAGCTGGATAATTATCCATTGCTAATTTTCCAATTGTATTTCCCGTATCTAATATATCTTTTTTAGCTGCCGAAGGTTCTAATTGTAGATCTTTACGATTGTGGGAAAGCCAAAGTGCTTTGTTACATTGAAGCCCACGTACATATTGAGATTTTGATATTGTAGGTTTCATTATGATGCTCGTTAATTTCTTTAAAATATGCCTATAGCATATTCACTTTAACTTATGATTTTTTTTGTTTTTTCACCAACTTTTTTAAAAATTTTATCAATATCATTTATTCCTATAAGATTATTAGAAACTTTTTTCCATAATTCATCTCCAACTAAGATATCTTTTCTATCATAATATTTTGAAAAACGATCATAATCTGTCCCGTCAACTTTGTCAGAATATGGATTATAAGGGATTGCAAAAAAAGAATTAACATCAACATCTTTATCTTGACTCAATCTCATTGCAGTCCATCTAAGTGTCTTTTGTTTTAATGACCTAAAAGATTTTTTATTATTAGCTACAGTCGTTATGTCTATTAATATCTCTTTATTGTCAGGGGTGGTTATATATACATCTACTGTGCTATCCGGATGCTCATTAGCGTCACCGAGAGTTACTATCTCTTTCAATTTTTTTATTTCTGCATCTCTATTTGGAACATAATCAATACTCCTTTCTATGCTTTGAAGATAGTTCTCAACGTCCTGATTGCATGAACCATATACTTTCTTTTGAGTTTTAACCTCATAACCTGCTAATTCACCTAACATCACACAAAAAGGTTCATAAAAAGATTGTCCTATCCATGTATAAACAGAGTGTGTTACTTTTGTTGAAAATGCGCTATTTTCATCAAAAAGACTTATATAAAATGGATGATTACTTCCTTCATCAAATTCTTTTTTTAGTCTCTTGATCCTAGCATCCATATCAAGACCATTTTCAATAAAGTCTTTTACTTTGCTTTCTAATTCCTGTTTTTTCATTTTTAATTTTCAAAACCTATAAGTTATTGTTTATAGTAATAAACTCAATATAAATTACTGTTATATTTCAACTAAGGATGTTTGATTCCCTGATATTGATAATCTTAAAATGATACACTAGCCTGATCATAAGTAAATGTTCGAACAGATTGGTTTGAGTAGAATGAAGATATTTAATATGAAAAAGCTAATCCAAATTATTGCTATTATCATCATATTTATTATTGCTGCTTTATACTTTTTGGATGGCTTAGAGTATACTGAAGCTGAAAAAGAATGGTGTAAGGAACATCGACCTTTGTTGCCTATTGAGATTTGTGCAAAAGAGTTTGGGTATTAAAAATGTCTAAGTCATTTGTAAGTTGAGAACCTAGTTTATCTGATTGTTGGCGAGCAATTTTTCTGTTTGGTAGAAATATTACTTCTTAAAAATCTGCTCTTTTTAAAACTTTATTAGAACTTGGTTCAAACCAAATATAGCTACTATTAACGCTATAATTATTTTCAGCCACCAGTTGGTTCTTCTTTATCCAAATGATTAAGCCATCCATAGATTATTCGCACGTATACTATGCTCTGCGCGTTTGTAACTGCTAGGTTTTTTACACTATCTTTTCAAAGAGCGTAAGTTACCGCTATTTTAAGAATGAAACAGTAGCGACCAGCTTAATAAAAGTGATAAACTGGCTCAGCATCACGTTTATTACGTACGCTTAATGCTCGCTGCAGTTTTCCGTTCAGCCAAACGCCGTCATACTTTTGCCCGTTTGGAAGTTGGACTTTCATAAAACCCTGAGGTTTTAGGTTTTTTAAAGTTCCATACCACTGGATACCCTCACTATCGGTAGTGGTAGCATGATCCACATTCATGTCATCAACCCAGCGACCCTCAATCAGATTCCCCGAAGAGCTAAGGAACTGGCCATCGCCATGCCTTGTAAAGTTCGTGACATCTCCGGCATAAGCAGAGCCATCCGAATATGCTAAGTTCCCACTTGCGCGCCCATATCGATCGGGAAACGTTCCCGAATACTTCCACTCATTACTCGTTATTTGAACCTTGCCGCTAAGCACACCACGGGTCCAGTAGCCTTTGAAAGTTCTTTGGGATGACTTTTCATGGAATACACCAAAACCATTGCGAATACCATTTTTTACAAACCCTTGATACCAGTCGCCATTCTTATAAAATATTTTTGCTGATCCTGTTTGGCGACCATTTTTCCATTCTCCAGAGTACATAAAGCCAGATGCAGAACTTATTTCACCATAACCGTGTTTGCTCCCGAATTTGAAATTTCCTTGGTAAGTACTTTTATCATTATGCTTTAAAACACCATAGCCGTGAAACAAGCCTTTGCTCCAAGAGCCTTTATAGCTTAATAATTCTGAGCACTCTACGGAATAGAAGCGCCCAAAGAGATATCTAATCATATTTTTCATATTACCACCTGATATTGACCATCCGTACATTGCAGATGATTCATGCTGTTCTAATTATTGGGCTTAAAACTTTTGAGTCAACAATCCTAGATTTTGTAAGCATAGTTTTGCCTGGGAACTTGCACTTTACTATTAGTTATATAATTTCATTAAGATATAATTTTTGTTAAGATTTGAATTATGATAAAAAAACCTGATATTTCAGTTCTGTCCGAAAAATACGACGACCTTCAGCATAAAAAGTATCCTGATGGGTCATCTTATTATGGGCAGTTCAAAGAGGGCTTGAGGCATGGTTTTGGCACATATACTCATAAAGGCGGTGACGAATACAAAGGTGCTTGGTTAGAAGGCAAATATAATGGGCATGGTATTTACACATATGCAAATGGCGATATTTACGTAGGTGAATGGAAAAATGACTCGCGTAGCGGCCAAGGAACTTTGACTGCAATATCAGGCGAAATTTACGTAGGTGAATGGAAAGATAACATACAACACGGGTACGGAACTGTAACATATGCAAATGGTGATATTTATGTTGGTGATTGGGTAGAAGACAAACGTCATGGAACCGGAACATACACATTTGTAAAAGGTGACATTTACATAGGTGAATGGAAAGAGGATCTAAACAACGGCCAAGGTACTCGTGAATATGCAAATGGAGAAAAATATAAAGGTGCTTGGTTAGATGGCAAATTCAATGGACATGGTACTTATACATACGCACAGGGCGATATCTACGATGGTGAATGGCAAGATGGCCATCGTGATGGCATTGGGACTTTAACTTTTGGAAAGGGCCAAATTTATGTAGGTGAATGGAAGGGTGGTATCCGTAATGGCAAGGGCAAACACACATACGCAAACGGTGCTGTTTATAAGGGCGAGATGAAAGATGATGAATACCATGGCAGCGGTACTTTCACTTTTCTAAATGGGGAAAACTACGCAGGTGAATGGTTAAACAGCAAATTCCACGGACATGGTATTTACACATATGCGGATGGTATTGTCTATGAGGGCGAATGGAAAAATGGCCAACGAAATGGCATTGGGACTTTCACAAATACGGATGGCAAAATTTATGAATATGTTTTCAAAAACGGCGAACTAATCAATCCTTAAAATCAACTAGTATTGAAAAATCCAATTAACTAGTTTTGCAACCATAAACGTCAGCAGAACTAAGACTATACCTGAAATTACAAAAATAATTGCAGCTCCAGTATTTTCAGCCTGTGTCGGAGCCATAATGCCTGCAAAAAAAGAACAACTTAAACCTACAATGTACACAACAGCCACAATAAGTCTTCTGACAGATTCAAAAATCATAATATAATATCTCCATTAATTCCAACTAATGTTTAATTCATCCCACTGTGACTGCGCTCCAAATCGTAGTGGTAAAATAGTAGTGCCAACCCCTGATGTCACAAACACTGTTCTTTGATTATCTTCATAAAATCCACATTGAGCGTCAGATGGTGCATCAGATGGCACCCATAAGGGGCCAAAGTATGGTAGGCTTATTTGACCGCAATGAGTGTGACCAGCAACCACAAGTCCTTTGACACGCGTATCAAAAGCACCAGCTGGATCATGTGTAATTGTGAACTTGGGAATATTCTCACACTCCTCAGGATAATCTACATAATTGTATCTATTTGTGTATTTATCACCAAGTCCACGAATGCATACATCACCTTTTACTGTTTGAAACATGGAAGTTTCATTCTCCATTATATCAACATCTAATCTATTAAATTCTCTGATCCATTCTTCCGCGTCCGACCAACTTTCATAGTTGCCCAATACGACAGCTCTTGGCAAAGGATCAACTAACTTCATTATAGTAATTATATTCTTCCGGTGAGACGACATATCATCCATGGCCTTTGGGTCAGACGTATAATCGCCAACAAAGACTACCAAATCAGGTTGTGTAGATTTTATTTCTAATACAAGTTTTTCAAACCCGTCTAAATGCTTTGATCCTTCAGGAAGATGCACATCACCAATGACTGCAACTGAAAGAGAACTTGAGCTAACTGAAGCGTCAGATAAAGAAATAGTGACTGTGTTACGTTCAGTCTTTAAATTCTGAGATATCGAAACGTATAAATAAGTTCCTAATATCGTTAAAATAAAAAACCAGAAAAGTATCTTCTTCATTTATGTTCTCTTAAATATTTAATCACAATTCCAGTTAACATTTTTACAAACCAATTAAGACAGGTCAAATACATATGGTGATGCGAGCGTGGCGGAATGGTAGACGCGCCAGACTTAAAATCTGTTGTCCGTATGGGCGTGGGGGTTCAAGTCCCCCCGCTCGCACCACATATAATTATGCTTAAAGCAGTCAAAGTTTTCGATAAACGATGTTATCTACACAGACTTTAGAATTAGCGCTCAATACTATCATTCTATCAACCTCATTAATCATGTCATCAGTATTGATGATCACTGGTAAGTTATTAATAGTCTTCACGAGGATTTAAAATTCATCAAGTGAATTATTGTTTATTTAGATATTTACTATTATGTTTATAGATCAAAATATATGAATGGAGATCAAGTGAAGCAATTATTAGTATATATTCTAAGAAAATATTTCCATAATGAAAAAACTGAGGAAGAAAAAGATTTGAGGTTAGGATATAATCTTTTGATTGAATACGATACTAATATTAAAAAGGGTATTAAAAATAAGAAATATAGCAAAAAGGAAACAGATTTAATAATTCTTGCAATTGGTGACAGATTTAAACCCATTGAGGATTATAGAACTAGATTTGATTTAACAATGTAAACCTAACTCTTTTGAACTTTAATATATGATAGAAAAACGATTAAATATTCATAATTTTTTTTATAATAATTTATGATGCATATATATAAAAATTTTAGAGCAAATTATTTTTCTTGAGATTAAAAATATGATCAAATTTACTACCAAAATTTTCATTTCCAAGTTCCTTAAAAGCATCAAATATTAATTCCATCGTATTTTCTTTTCCTGACAATAAGTCCCAAAACTCGTTACCTACTAAAGCTTCTCTTGAAAATATTAGTGGACTTACTTTACTGCCTTCCTTCTGCCAATAATCTCTATTGTGTGGATTAAAAGGAAATGTGAGCATGCATTTTGTGTTAAAATCTCCACCCACATCTAACGCTCTATAAGTATACCATTTTAAAAGGTTTTTATTAAATTTAGGGCCACCCCCAGAATTTAATTGGACAGTTTTGATATCAATCAGAAATTCTTCGTCATTTTTTTGCAACCAAATGTCGACCCCTTCACCTTTTTGCATTTTTCGCCTACTATAGGATTTAATATTATTAGAGTTTATGAATTCAATAATACCCTCTTTAAATGTTGAATGTTTTAATGTTGGATCATCCAATTTCTTATTCTCAAAGTCAGATATCTCATGCTCTAACGCATTGGGTATTATGGGTACTGATAAGTTAAATTTTTTCTCATCCAAAACATTGAAACCATTATTTTTAGCAAACATTTTTGCTAAAGGCTCCCATACTTGCGTCCCTAGAGATGTTTCAAGGCCACCTATTAAAGATCTGATTTGACGTTCTCTTGGAAAAATCAAATCTAAAGGGTGAGATACTTTGACTTCTTTGTTTTGGAAAAAAGACATTATTGACTTTGAAACCGTAAGTTTTATGATTTCTTTATAATCGTTACGATCCATCACTGTATCCTTCCGGTATCATGGCCTCAAATATATTTATTTATATTTAATTATACCTTGTAAACACGAAAGTATCTAAATGATATTATTTTGATGAGTGGAAATTATTTTTACATTCCGGGAGGGTTAAATGAAAAGCCTTAATGACAATGAAGTTAAAGAATATCTAATCAGCAAAGATCCAGTCCTTCGAAATATTTTAGATAACTTTTCTACAATCCAACCTACAGAAATCTTACCTGATTTTATTATACTAACTAGAACAATTATTGGGCAGCAATTATCTGGTTCAGCAGCAAAAACTATTTTTGCACGGTTGACTGACATAGTTTCAGAAAACTATCAGCCAAGTGATATATTAAGACTTTCCAACAAACAAACTACTTCGATTGGATTGTCAGCTGCAAAATCCAATTACATTAAACTTATTTCAGAATATATAATAAAGGAGCCTGTTTTTTTCCAAAACTTAAAATTAGAGAACTCTGAAAAGCAAATAGAGATATTAATGAATTTTAAAGGTGTGGGCATTTGGACTGCATCAATATTTGTGATGCATAATAATAGATATTCAAACATCTTTCCTCATGGAGATGCTACGCTCAATAAGGTTATAAAGCTCTCTTACAAGCTTGATGATGATAATTTTGAACTCAAACTAAATGATATAATCTCAAAGTGGGATCCATATAAAAGTTTTGTTTGTAGGGCTTTATGGAATTGGAACGATAACTACTTAATCAAAGCTTAAAGCTTAACTGACTACTACTTTGAACATCAGGTAATACAGTTTTCATATCAGAATTTTCAATATCATTTAATAATTTTATTAAAGACAATCCTATTGAATATGCAAAGTTCACAGGAACTGCATTTCCAATTTGTTTATACTGAGAAGTCTTTGACCCAGCGAATTCCCAGCTGTCTGGAAATGTTTGTATTCTAGCATATTCTCTTACACTAAGAGGCCTTGTTTCTTCTGGGTGGCATCTTTCTGTTTGTTTTTGTGCAGGCGCACATGTCAAAGTTAGACTTGGTTGGCTCCATGAAAGGCGCCTTGCTACACCTGTTTTGCCACCACCTAAGTGATAGCTTCCTTTCATGTACTCTCTTTGAAGTTCATCGGGTAAGTCCTTCCAATATCCACCCTGTGGGATAAGTGACATAATTTCTTTTTTTCTATTTGGATAAACTTGACCATCAGAATTTGGACAATCTTGATTATATAATACCCCACTTTTCAAGGCGTCTGATAAAGTAAAAATTTTATTATTTTTTGGCGGTTTAGTATACCTCACATATGGTGAAAGGTCTTTTCTAACAGCCACTAAAATAAGGCGTTCTCTTTTTTGAGGTACTTTATAGAAGATTGCTTTCAGAACCTCCTCAGAAACAAGGTCATATCCTAACTCAGAAATTACAGATTTTATTGTTTGAAGTGTTCTACCATTATCATGTGTTAATAACCCTCTCACATTTTCTGCTACAAATATTTTGGGATTAACTTCTTTGACTGCCCTTGCAAACTCATAGAATAATGTTCCACGAGTATCATCAAAGCCAAATTTATTACCTGCATAAGAAAAAGCTTGGCATGGGAAACCACCAGAAATCATATCAACTTTATCTAGGTATTTTTTAAAGCTAACATTTGAAATATCATTATTTACAACATTCCAATTCGGTCTATTTAATTTTAAAGTTTTTGATGCGTCGTTATCAATCTCATTGGTAAGTAAACTTTTGAAGCCTGCATTTTCTAGCCCAAGCGCTAAACCACCACATCCAGCAAATAATTCTATAATCTTATATTCTTTTTTTGGTGTAATTGTAGAAAATTTATCCCATGAGTTATCAAACAAAAAATCTAATTCCTTGAAGTTTTGAATACTTTCTTTGTTAACATATTCGTGACCATTTTTGCCATCTATTGATGTCTGAATACGGCCTGATTTGGCCCACCCATTTACAACTCTTTTACTAGTTCCTAGGATATCAGCCAAAATTTCTTTGGATATTTTTTCGTTCATATTAAATTATATTTCGTTATCTATTCGTCTATTAAATTATATTAATTAACTAACTTAAGCAAATGCCAATCCCACAATATAAGCGGGAATAATTAATACTCCACCAATTATTATTGTATCGCCAAAACTTCAAAATTATTAAGTCTATAAAGATAAATAGACTAACGTATACCGCTCAAGGTACTTGTTTAAATTGAACAATTTCAATACCTTAATATAAAATTCATTTGATTTGAATCAAATTTCACTGTAATAAATTAATTGTCAGGTGGGTGTAAAAACTGACTGCACTTCGCGACGCCGCGCAGTTGGGCAAGTACACAGGCCAAACCCAATTAAATGTGTGCATAATCCTTTGAAAGGAAATGCATTATGTTTTTAGAAAATACTTTTTATATTAATCGCACCCAGCTTGCAAAAGAACTGGGAATATCAATTGCAACACTTCGCAACTGGGCAAAACTTAACAATTTCCCAAATCAACTTCCTAACTCTGGAAAAATTCCAATTTATAAAAGTAAGGAAATAATATCTTGGCTAGAGAAAGGAGGTGACCAATGAGCAATAAAAAATTACACCCAGACCTTCTTTTAGCACAAACATACTTGGATACTTTAGAGGCTGAGGGAGAGTTTACTTTTCAAACGTTTCCAGATGATAACCGATCTCGAGCTTCACACCTAACCAGAGTATTGCATGGTAAACTTAAGCACCACGCAAAACAGTTGTCTAAGTTAAATCAGCAAGGTGCAGGTATCTTTGTAACGGTAAATAAAACTGATCTACTAGGCCGCAGTAAAAATAATGTTACAGGGGTTCGCGCAGTTTTTGTTGATTTAGATGGCTCCCCACTAAAACCTATAATAACGCATACTTTCGAACCTCATATGATCATTGAAAGTTCAAAAGACAGATGGCATGCTTTTTGGCTCGTTGATAAGAATTTTTGCTTAACTGACTTTTCAGATTATCAAGAACGTTTAGCTAAAAAGTTTGATGGTGATCACCAAGTAAAGGATCTTCCCCGTGTAATGAGGCTTCCAGGTTTTTATCATAATAAACCAAATAAAGATGGAACTTCTAAAGAACCATTCATGACCAAAATTGAACAATTGGAAACTTTGAATCGTCGCAATACAAAAGAACTAGCTTCTGCATTCCCGTTAGTAATGCATGATTTAAAAGGTGCAAAAACTGGAATAAAAAACCAAAAGAACTTTTCGGACGAAGAATTAGAAAGAGCTTTATATTATCTGGATCCTTCCGATCGGTCTGTATGGATAAAAGTAGGCTTGGCGCTTAAGTCTGTTGGTGTAAAATTCTTTGATATTTATCTGCGTTGGTCACGTGGAAATTTAACCGGTAATAAACCACCTAACTTTGTATCTGAGGATGATGTAAGTTCTACTTGGGAAAGCTTTAAACCTGATACAATAGGTCTAGGATCTATATTCCTAATGGCGAATGAGTGTGGGTATAAAGCAAAGCATACCGAGGCAATGTTATCTCACGGCAGTACAGTTGAGTGTGCAAACCTTATGCGTAAGAAGCTATCAAAAGATGGCGTTGCTCCAATCTATTGTGAGAGTAGTTTTTATCTATTTGAAACATCCGTTTGGGTGCCAGTATCTGACAGTGCAATGCGCAAGTATGTTCATGAGCTAGAGGGTGTTAGATGTACTTCAGGAAAAGTGCTGAAATTATCAACAAGTCTTATAACTGGTATTTTGACAGAACTCTTAGCAATTTGTGACAAGCCAGATTTTTTTTCAAATTCCCCTGTTGGCGTTACTGTTAAAAATGGCTTTCTTACTTTAAATAATGGTGAACTATCAATTGCAGATCATGCCCCAAGTGATAGGCAGCGACATGTGATTGATGCACAATGGAATCCTATTATTTGTGGAGAGCCACCAGTTCACACACAAACTTTATTTGATGGACTCTTTGGTGCCGAGGATTACTCTTTACGCAATCTAATCTTGGAAGTCATTGGAACAATTTTACTCGGAACTGGTACTAATCTTAAATCACCAAAATCTATAGTTTTGTTTGGCCCAACTGCATCTAATGGCAAATCAACACTGCTAAAATTAATTAGACGATTGCTTCCTAAGAGTGCGGTTTGCAGTATTTCACCTGCAGATTTTGAAAAAGAACAAAGTCTAGCCGTTTTAATTGGTAAAAAAGCCAACCTCTCTGATGAGCTTTCGTCGAGTAAATCAATTGCTTCTGATAAAATGAAAGCAGTTGTCACGGGTGATGAAATAATAGCGAAAATATTATACAAGAATCCAATTAATTTTAGCCCAAAGGCTGTTCATATTTTTGCAACTAATATGCTCCCTATTTTTGCAGGGGGGGTGGATTTAGGCATTGAGAGAAGGATGTTAGTAGTTCCGTTCGACAATACTATCCAAGAGAAAGATCGTATAACAAACATAGTGGATTTAATAATCAAAAACGAAGGGGACTATTTGCTAAGTGAAGCTGCCAAGGCTGGTGCTCAGGCACTCAAAAAGGGATCATATACTATTCCTGCGCGATGCATAGCGGCCACCGAACAGTGGTTGAAAGAGGCAGACCCGGTAAGAGAATGGTATCTAGATGGCGGACTGAATCACCACGTAGACAAAAAAGCAGTGAGTATCCAGGATCTTTATAAAAACTTCATAGAGGACATCAAAGATAATGAAGATAGTAAATATATGCCGGGAAAACGCCGATTTATCCAACAGATTAGAGCATTATTATCTAGAGACCCCGAATGGAATGTCGTTCGATTATCGGAAGGTGTTTGTGTCTGTCGCGCACTTTTAGTGTAGAAAGTGTAGTAAAAATCGCATCTCTTTTCATTCTTAGATAAGGTAGAGGGGTGAGGGGTGCGATTTACACTTTTTACCTACATTACCTACATTAGAAATTTGTCGCGCCAATCTTTGGCCAGATGACCACGATCAACGAACCAAGCCTCTATCTCTTTAAGCTCTGCTCGCACTTTGCGTCCTACTTCTGCCCTACGTTTAGCTTCGATGCGTTTAGCTTTAGTAAACTTCCCATGCGTGATTCTAGCCTTTGAGAGTCTTACTAGGCCGTCTTTGGTTTTTGGACCTGTTGATGCGCCACCGTGCAGTCTACAGCGGCCTACAGGTTGCTTTGCGGGACTCTGGCATGGTGCGCCTCTTCGTGTCTTTGCACCACATCTTTCACCTGGCCAGTTTACACCAAATTGCCATGGGATACCCTTTTGTAGGTTGCTGTTTGTCATCTTTAAAACCCCACCACTTATAGGGTTTTATTCTATCATATTTTGGGTGATACAAACAGGCACAAATATTTAGTAATTAGACTACACGTTTTAATACTTATATAGTGCCTTAAAAATTTGATGGGCTAAACCTAAAGCAACTTGAGTAAGATTACTGTCTGCAAAACCACCCTTGCCTCGGTGAACCACATTATGGCGAATTTGTCTTAAGTATTTGATACACTTGATTGTATCGCCAGAAATAAATGAAACTTTATCTTTAGGTTTTGTTGACGAATAGATGTCTCTAAAACAATTTGGCTTTTGATAATTTTCACTGAAGATATTCATGATTTCAGAGTTATTGGATAAGTGTCTAAGTATGTCCTCTTCTGTGCGCTTTTTCATAGAGTATTTCAAAGTAATAAGACGCTCTATTCCAGTCCATATCATTATATATGCTGCCTGAACTTCAATGACATTATTGTAACGATCTTCATCTTGCATTAGGCGATTAATCATAGTCTCCAAGTCACCAATAAATGGATCGTGATGCGCCATATTCCATCTATCATTATCGAGAGCTTGGGATCCTTTAAATATCTTTTTGCCGACAAGTAAGTTCACTTTATTTTTGTTAATTTTTACAGTTGACCAACTATATATATTTGATGGCTCTAGTTCTGAAATAGATTGATATGCCTTTCTAGAACCGTTTTCATTAAATGTTATTACTTCACCATAAACTTGTGTGACATTAATTTTGAAATCTGGAGGCGCGACTTTAATTTGCTCAGAAGAGCCCAAAAGTGGGATACCATCTCGTTCTGCTAAGAAACATCCCTCTAGGGTTATAGCTTCAACTTTTTTGACATAAGAATTAATCCTTTCGTGCGCAATTTGATCAGACTTAAACAAACCGTAGGCAAAGAATGGTAGACTTTCGTCATTTGGTAAAAATGGATTTTTTATTATGGAATTATTTTCAGTTCTTATTTTTTGATTATCAGTAATATTTGGCTCTATAAATTCATTAAGATATGATATTTGATCTTTAGAAAAACCGGCTAAAATTAATCCATTTCTTATTGTCTCAATATAACCAAGCGCAGGGACTTTTCCTTGAGGTCGATTAGAAATATATATAATTACATCAAGCTTTTCATCAAAAGGGAGAAGACAAGGAGTTACGTGAATGTTTTCTTTTCTATAGCTACCGATATTAAGACCTTCCCTCAGATCGAGTCTCTCGAAATCTTCCGGTGAAACAGCCCACAAAACACCATAGACATTCGAATCTAAGCTTTGGATTATTGATGCGTAGCCCTTCTGATCAATTATAAATTTAAAGTCTTCTAAGATTGCTGGCCCAATGTATTTAGCATTTGGGCATCTATCTTCACTAAGCATTGCTTCTTGATTTGCATTTCGCCCATAGCCAAAGTAAACCTTCCATCCCATATCCAATAGGTTTGGAGCTTCATCTTCTTGTGAAAGTTCGTTCCTCCATTCATTAAGCAATCTAAGTTGATTGAAAATTATTCCTCTACAAATTGTTTGCTTATCTAAACTGTTATTATCTAACTCTAAAGTTTGCGCACATTCTGCAATTTTTCCATAAAACTCATATTTATTGATAGAATCTAAATAGTAGGCCTTGTCCTGTATCCGATTTATTAGCCCAGTCATTAACTCTGGGTATCTCGATGGACACGGCTCATCCACTGAATAATTATATTGGATTATAGCGTCTGTAAAATCTATGAATTTTGAACCAGGCAAACATTTTACTACCTGCATATCGGCTCCACGCCAGTATGCGCCTTCTGAACATTCGCTTTTAATATAAGCATGCCCTTCACTCTCAAGATTGGTAATATTATTTTCAATCGATAGTGTTTTCCCAAGATTAATTAGGTCATTAATATGAATGGTTATTTTATCAATTATTTCATTCATTTTTTGGTCTTTCATTTCGGCATCACAAATTTGGTTAATTTAAGGTAATTTTATATTTAACTTCAACTCACTCCATCCATTGCTCTTGGGAGATTATTAAAAGAACATATTTTACTCAAAACATTATATGCTTCCTTAAAGCCATTTAATGAAACAGATGGTGTAGGAAATATCTCTTTATCGTTTATTTCTAAAATAATTTCAGGTGTTTTATTATTCAGCATATTGAAAATTATATCACGATCCTCTTTTGGTAGTGAAAAAGCTGTGTCTTCGATTACAACAAAATCAAACTGTATTTCATTAAACTTTACAGATGCATTTGTTACAGTCTTCCCTGGAGTAACTGAAATTATTGTAAATTGGGGCCACGAAATTCCGTTGTGAAATGATACTGTAAATTGAAAGTCTTCAGTTGGATCATATTCATCATTGATAGGATCTTTTGTTATAAGCGCGCTAGCCCAACAAGCAGTGTCATCAAATGTTATCAACCAATCATTGACTACATCACTTTCTTCTGCCCAGATTTTTAAGGGCATAAAAATAAAAATAAAACATATTGTTTTTTTTAGCCAGTAACTCAATTTACAATCCTATTGCTCTTACTGATATTTAGTCCCTTTTTAGAAAATTTTGATATTTGATTAATTGGTTAAAGCCTGCAGTATACATTCTATTGCCTCGTGTATCGAGATCCTTATATTCATCAATTGAAAAATATTTTTCTTTCAATCTCTCAAGGTCAGCTTTTTCAGTTATCTCCTCTAACGATGAATATGAAAGGTCACACCTAACCAAATCATTTGAAATTTTTCTCACTACTCTGGTATATTTATCCATTGACGACTTTGAAAGCTCAGATTCATTTTGCATCCATTTTGCAAAGTTACTTTCACCAACAGTACTTTTTGCAAAACTTAACCGATCCCAGATTTTTAATTTTATTTCTTTTTCTAATACTGAAAATTGTATCTCAGCCTGAGGTGAGAAAGTCTCAAACTGCAAAATATTATCATTACTTACTGCCTTTGAACCAATGAGTTGTTTCGCTTCATCAATTATTCGATTATCGCTTATTCCTAGTGCAGCAACAACATTTACTAATTGCTTAAACGCTTCATTTACTTTGTTAGATGCATGATCATCAATTATTACAGGAATTATAATGTAACCAAGTGATTTTTCAGGATGCGTTCGCATTGCCCGGCCTGCAGCTTGAACAATATCAATTACACTTTGCTTTGGATCAGAAAAAAGCACAGCATCAACTAAAGGGATATCTACTCCTTCCGTCAAACATCTGGCGTTAGAAATTACACTAGGCTGCGATTTAATAAATTTATTAATTTCAATGTTTCGGTTACTTGTGTTCATTGCACCTGATACATGGAATGCTTCTAAAATTGTTTGCGTGTCTGGGGTGTGATTAAGAAGATTATTTAAAGCCGTAAATTCATTTGCACGTTTTATACTTTTATGAAACGAAATAGCATGCTTTATACCCTTATCCGCGGAAAGCTTTCGCAATGCTATCAGTGACGCAATTGTAGCTCCATCATCAATAAATGTATGCTGTTGTCCGTTTGCCCGGGTAAGTTGATTTTCACTGATTAGCTGCTCTATATCACTTCTCGTTACAGCAACTGTAATTACCTTATAATCACATAAGATAGGTGGCTCCTGTTCCAGTGCATATTTAAATGATAATTGGTCGATTACTAATCCATAAATTGAATCATTATCCATCGACATTAGATTTGTAGTATTTCCAGAAAACTGACGTTCTGTGGCCGTCATAAATATTTTATTTTTTATTTCTAATTTTTCATCATCAATTAAGAGTGCAAACTTTTTTGATTTATCACCAGTCGTTTTATGTGCCTCATCAAATATACCAAGATCAAAGCTTTGATCTATTCTATCACATGCAGATATAATTACAGAACCACTTTGATATGTGGTTAAAACAACTTTCATACTAGCGTTTCCGTCTAGTAGAAATTTTTTTACCGTATCAGAATTTGTTGTTACTGAAATTCCCAGGTCATGAGTGTTCATTATAGGGTCATCTGATTGGCCAACATCTCTATCAGAACAAACTGCTATGTAATCTATTGTTGATCCTGTTGCTAAAGCTTGCTTTGTCCAAGCGTCTAATGTTTGACGGACAAGTGCCAAACTTGGAACGGCAATAAGAACTGTTTTGGCTTGTAGCTTTTCAGATATCCAATATGCGGTCATGCTCTTTCCTGAACCACATGGGTGTATAATTTTTCCTTTTCTAAATCCACTATTTTCAAAATAATCACTAGTCTTATTGATAGCAATTTTTTGATGTTCTCTTGGCGAAAATGGCTCAAGGATTAATTTATGACCATAAATGCTATCATGGATTTGCATAAATCTTTCTTTGCTTAGATCTTCAAAATCTGAATATGTCAGATATGCTAATTTTTCTTTGTGAACTCTACCCACTTTATAACTGATCTCATTTGAGGACGTAGATATTATTCTATGTGTAAGTTTTGGGTAAGTGCTGCTTCTCTCAGTCACACTAAAAAATGTACTCAATTCATTATATGATATGTTTTTTGTTCTATCTTGTTTAAATTTACATTGAATGGCGCAATAACTACCATCTTTATACTTTGCAATTATATCAACCCCAATTTCTGGGTTTGGTAAATTTAACTCCTGAAGTATGTTATCAGGATGATTGTTTAATTCCCAATGGTGTAGAACCTCATCAAACTTAGAAACAAATATTGGGTCTGTTAATAAGTAATGTTTTGTTAATATTTCAAAAGCATCACCTTTAATTTTTTTTGCTGCTGGCAAGCTACCTAATTCATCACATTTTTTTACAAACTGCTCCCAAGATGTAGATTTCAATACTATAGAAGTTGCTTTTTTTTGCATAAAGCTATTTTCTTTCTTCATTCATCATTGTCTAGCATGGCATTTTTTTTGCCTATTTAAGTGCTGATCATTATGTAGATGATTAAATTATTATAAAAAATCAAATTTTAAACTAAATGACCTGAACTTATTTTATCTAACCCTAAACAAAACTATATCGCAATGAAACTACTACACTAATACTAAAGCGCAAGCTCCAAGGTGCAGGGTTCCAGATTAGGGGTGCAGGTCAAATGCTCTGCGCCCTGGTTCAAATGAAATGGCTCAAGTAACCCCTAAGAGTGCTTATTGGAGCACGCTCCAGGGTTCTTGGAGCTGTGGTACCGCTGGGTGTACCAAAACAAGGCACTTGTCTTGTACTTATATTTTGCTAACATATTGATATTGCAGAGATTGTACTTGGCTCTGGTACCTTGGTAAGGCATCGAACCCCGTGTGGGGGCACCAGAATTATCCCGAATTTGTTAATTAGTTCCGCTGACTAAAAAATAACCTGAAGAGGTTTATACAATTGGTTAGATGGTTAGTATCTTAAATTATAATACAATCTACCAATGTGCTCTCTTATGAAAAAGCTAGTTTGATTTAAGGCTCCTGAGGAAGGAATAAAATTCATTATTGTGTATTTGCCAGCTCCACTCAAAAAATCTACAGCAAATGGTTCTATCTTTATACCTGCTGCTTCAAAAACTTTTTGGGCACGAGGCATGTGAAAAGCGGATGTTACAAGTATGATTTTAGGTGAAGCTTTATTAAGTAATTTTGCAACAGCTTTAGCTTCTTGATCGGTATTTTCGACATTTTTAGTTAGAAGAATATTTTTATTTGGGACACCATTTTTTATTGCAACATCTCTCAGATATTCTCCTTCTGGCTTGCCCACTGACCAAGGAAGTTTACCACCTCTAAGTACCATAATTGGAGCTTTATTTTCTTTGATTAGTTCGATGCGTGCAAAAATACGATCAGAAGCTTCTGCCCATTCATACGATAATCCGTTTTTACCATTAATTGTTCTAACCATGCCACTTAAGATTACAATTGCATCAGCAGTTTTTGCACTTGATGCGTCTGAAAGTATGTATTCATTTTCCAAGCTAGTAATCAGCTTATTAGAAAATATTGGTAGTGAACAAATAATTAAAATACTGACCGCTAATATGCCAGAAATTCTTGATCTAAAAACTATCCCCCATGTAATTAGAAAGATTACTAAAAAAATTGGACTAACAATGAGTGGTAGAATTTTATGAAGATATAACATCAATCAATGAACTTTGTATAACTTATAATTACTTACTGCGTAGATTATATTTTATCAATTATTGTTTAATGCTAAAGATCACGCGGTTCATGACGTGTGTAACACGGAAAGAGGTTGAGCGAAGCGAACCCTTAAAAAGGGCTTGACCTCAAGTCCGTGTGGGGGCACCAGATCTAAGTAGAATCTCCACAATATCAATATGTTAGAAAAATATAAGTACAATACAATTGCTTTGTTTTGGTACGCCCAGCTTACAAAAGAGTTAGGAATATCAATTGCAACACTTCGTAACTGGACAAATTCCCAAATCAGCTTCCTAACTCTGGAAAAATGATTGGAAGAGGTAAAGATTATTATGCCTCCACTCATTTGCGCCCCTTTCCAAACATGTTAGGAAATTATAAGTATGGAATTTTAGAATAATCAAAGAGAG
>Ga0206123_10001824_pt1 | contig 19372 bp, 13 predicted proteins | sample Helgoland_Spring_2_FD_160086 | JGI IMG/M metagenome (GOLD analysis project Ga0206123, IMG submission 160086) | Pelagic subsurface seawater microbial communities from Kabeltonne, Helgoland, North Sea - Helgoland_Spring_Bloom_20160316_1 | ecosystem: Environmental > Aquatic > Marine > Epipelagic ...
GTAAATGGCGGAGCGGACGGGATTCATCCGGCACACGTTGTGCCGCGACCAGGGTCTGACTATCTTTAGAAATCAAGGTAAATGGCGGAGCGGACGGGATTTAACCGGCACACGTTGTGCCGCGACCAAGGTCTGACTATCTTTAGAAATCAAGGTAAATGGCGGAGCGGACGGGATTCGAACCCGCGACCCCCGGCGTGACAGGCCGGTATTCTAACCAGCTGAACTACCGCTCCGCATAAACCCTGAAAAAACTGTGGTGGGTGTTGCAGGGGTCGAACCTGCGACCTACGGCTTGTAAGGCCGTCGCTCTCCCAACTGAGCTAAACACCCCCGCATCAGAAGAAGGGCATTGTACCGACAACAGCATGCAAGTCAATGCCGTTTTTCCAATTCTTGTCAGTAACGATTAATGTTAGCATCAACTTTTTTCTTCAGACACATTGCGAGAGCAGGTGAGCGCATTATAGATGCATAAAATTGCACTAATTACAGGCATCACAGGACAAGATGGATCCTATTTGGCAGAGCTTCTCCTGGCCAAGGGTTATATCGTTCATGGCATCAAACGAAGAAGCTCTCAATTCAACACCCAGCGGATCGACCATATTTATCAAGACCCCCATGTCGATGATCAAAGATTGGTTTTGCACTATGGCGATTTGTCCGACACATCCAACCTGGTCCGTCTGCTAAGTGAGATACAGCCTGATGAAGTCTACAACCTGGGGGCACAGAGTCATGTGGCAGTGAGCTTTGAGGCTCCCGAATACACCGCAGATGTTGATGCACTTGGCACGCTGCGATTACTGGAGGCCATCAGATTTCTGGGGCTTGAATCAAAAACCAGGTTTTATCAGGCATCGAGTTCAGAATTGTATGGTCAGGTGCAGGAGTCACCTCAAAACGAGCAGACGCCATTTCATCCCGTTTCCCCCTATGGGGTCGCCAAGCTATACGCCTACTGGATCAGCATAAATTATCGCGAAGCCTATAATATGTATGCCTGTAACGGGATACTGTTCAATCATGAATCGCCTCGTCGTGGTGAGACATTTGTTTCGAGAAAAATAACCAGGGGTCTAACACAGATCTCGGTAGGGCTGGATTCTTGTTTGTATATCGGAAATTTAAATGCCAAGCGGGACTGGGGTCATGCCCGGGACTATGTTGAGATGCAATGGTTGATGCTGCAACAGGATGAACCGGACGACTTTGTTATTGCAACGGGCAGGCAGATTAGTGTTCGTGAATTTATCAACCAGTCCGCTGATGTTCTGGGTATTTCAGTCGAATGGATCGGAACTGGATTAGACGAGTTTGCCAGGGTCACAGCCATTGAGCAGAACAGCTTCTCGCAGCAAAAAGCCTTCCAGGTGTCCGTGGATGATATCATTGTCCGCGTGGACGAGCGATATTATCGACCCGCAGAAGTTCAAACCTTACTGGGTGATTCATCCAAAGCCCGCGCAAAATTAGGCTGGACACCAACGACAACACTGGAAGAAATGGTGATTGAAATGGTGACCCACGATTACGGACTAGCAATGCAACAGACAGTTCTGAAGAACGAGGGGTACCAGGTACTCTCGAGTAAAGAGTAGCCAGGGTGCTGACGTTTGACAGCAAAATCTTTGTCGCTGGCCATCGGGGAATGGTGGGCGCGGCAATTCTGCGAAAACTGATTGGATCGGGGTACAAAAACCTGATCGTGCGAGACAGGGCGCAACTCGACCTGACAAGACAGGAAGCCGTCGAAACATTTTTTAACGAAGAAAAGCCCGATTATTCTTTTGTCGCAGCGGCAAAAGTTGGTGGTATCGCTGCCAATCAGCAATATCCCGCAGAATTTATCTACGAAAACCTGGCGATAGAAACGAATATCATCAACAGTGCCTACCGCGCCAATTGTCATCAGCTGATGTTCCTCGGCAGTTCATGTATTTATCCTAAATATGCCGAACAACCCATAAAAGAATCGGCCTTACTCACAGCTTCACTTGAGCCAACCAATGAATTTTATGCCATTGCCAAGATCGCTGGTCTCAAAATGTGTGAAGCTTACAACAAGCAGTTTAATACCGATTACCGCTGCCTGATGCCAACTAATCTTTATGGGCCTTACGACAACTTTCATCCAACAAATGGTCATGTGATATCAGCATTGTTGGGACGTATCCATCATGCAAAAAAAAATCAGCAGGAAACGGTTAAAATCTGGGGTACCGGGGAACCTCGAAGAGAATTTTTACATGTTGATGATCTGGCCGACGCTTGCTGTCATGTCGCGAATATCCCGGCAACAGACTACAAAGCAGCCTTAAGTGCCAACAGCCAGCACCAGAATGTTGGCACCGGAACGGACATCAAAATCAGCGACCTGGCTCACCTAATTGCAAACCTGGTTGGCTATCACGGAAAACTGGAATTTGATCACGACAAGCCTGATGGCACACCCCGTAAGCTGCTGGACGTTTCAAACATTGCCTCACTTGGCTGGCGGGCGACTATTGGTCTGGAAGCTGGGCTTGTGGATACGTACGAGTGGTTTTTGCAGCACAAAGCCGATGTCTAATTAGTCTGTGAAAGCAACACAATTGAAGGCTCGAGGAAGCGGTTTATACATGTGCCCTAACAAGCGTTACTTTCGGTATGAGTAACCCGGACCAACAGTTGAAAACCTGGCGCTACAGATTACTGACCTTTTCGCTGGTCCTGTGGGTTGTCAGTTATTTCCTTGCCTCTGTCTCCCAAATCAACACCTATCCAACTTATCTAATTTCAGTCGCTGTCCTATTTTTGACAGCTTGTCCTGAAACAAAGTCGTTGCTAGTCAATAATCGTAACTTCCTATTGGTTATTGCTGTTTTTCTTGCCTACCTGGCGATATCCGCAATCTGGTCAGGCAATCAGTTTGAATTTAAATTACTGAAGTACGCTGGCTATGCAGCACTCACTTTTTGTTTTGTACTGGGCACTGCAATACTTTTTGAACAAACGCCAACAACTGCCTATTGGTTTCTTATCATTATGTCCCTTAGTGCAGTGGTGTCGGCGACCTATTCTATTTGGCTACATTACGCCCTCCCCGACTTCAGGCCATTACTGGACAACAGGCTTTACGCATTGGGACGAATGCATAGCCCAACCATCAGCGCATATTCCTACGCTCTTGCGCTTATAGTAATGGTCTATCTGGTTTTCTCGAACATATCATGGCAAATACGCACATTCTGGGTGCTAGCAAGTGCGCCAGTCATTATGGCGATACTCCTGACCGGCACCAGAAGCGTTGCCCTGGCACTGCCATTTGCAGCTCTGATTGCTTGTCTCGCCATGCCTGGATGGAAGACGAGTCAGAAACTAAAGGTTTCGTTAGGCATTATTTTCCTGGGTGCTTTGGCAATAACTTTACTATTACAAACAAACTACGCCGAAATATTAACCGGCAGAGCATTCAGTTTCAGACCTGAAATATGGATGTCTGTACTCGCAAAATTTGAAGGTGCAGACTGGAGATACTGGCTGTTCGGATTTGGCATTTCAGCGAACGAGCAAGTCGTTTTTGGCAGTCATCATTTTGATCATGCGCACAATTTACACCTCGCAACTTTTTACTACGGCGGCGCTGTAGGTCTCGCGCTGTTTGAACTCATTCTTGTGCTGTTACTTCTGCGCATCATTCAGGCAAGAACTCACCCCTACCAAACGCTGTGTCTGGGGTTGCTGACATTTTCATCCGTCATATTGATGCTGGATGGTAATAGGGTATTAGAAAAATCGAATATATTATGGCTGTTGTTTTGGCTTCCCGCTGCAATCACACTCAGCATAACCAACAAGATCCCTTCCCTTGTTAAACCTGGACATCCAAAAGCAGCGCCCTCGTCTCAATAGCGGCTTTCTCCCAACTGAATTTATCCGATTGTTCAATCGCTTTTTCCGCGAGAACGCGTCTTGTGCTCAGATCATTTGCCAGCTTGATAATTGCATCCGATATTTCATTGACAGAACCTGGATTGACATAGAGCCCTGCAGCACCCACCACCTCGGGAAAGGCAGACCCGTGACTAACAATAACGGGGATTCCATACTGCATTGCTTCCAGTGCCGGCAGTCCAAATCCCTCCCACAAAGACGGCATAATGTGACCGGTTGCCCCGGCGTAATGTGAATGCAAAACTTGATCGCTAACCGCCCCCAGGAAGTGATAACGGGCCTGATAGCTTTGATTAGCTTCTGAAACAGCTTTCCGGGGATCTTGCCCCCAACCGGACCCGCCAATAAAAACAAAATGTTGCGGTATCAAAGGTAAAACTTGCTGAATTGCAGCCAGTACATTAACCAGGTTTTTTCTGGGTTCTATGGTTCCTACAAATAAAAAATATTCAAAAGGATAGGAAGGTCCAACGACATTGGTGTAATGATCCGCCGCTTCATAAATCACGCTTACCTTTTTGTCATACTGAGGATACGCTTGAGCGATCCCGTTTGCTGTCGCTTTCGATACAGCAATAACCCGGTCTGCCACCCTCAAGCTTGCCGGCATTAGGATATGTTCCAGCACCCTGTTTGATGTTTGCATGGTTTCCGGAAAATCTTTCCACACCAGATCGTGGATGGTTAACACGGTTTTTACAGAAGGATCCATAAACAACGGCAGGTGATGTCGAGGGCTCCAGAAGACGTCAATATCGTCTCTTTTAGCCCATCTAGAGAATACTAGCTGAGATCGTAGCAGACCAAAAATTCTATTGTGCGTCGCAAATGTCCTGATCTCAATCCCGTCCGACGGGCCAAATTCAACGGATATGGGTCGATCAGAATACAAATACCAATCGACATCATCCCGCTGCATCAAGGGGATCAAATGCCGCAGTAAGCGTTCGGTATATCTACCAATCCCCGAGTGTGGTGCAGCAAGGGACCTGACATCTACCGCAATTCTGGTTGCCATCACTTATCCGGGACAAGTTCGTTGTAAACCTGGGCATAACTCGCGACCATTTGTATAGCCTGAAATTTTTCCTCATAGCGGCGGCGAGCATTTTCACCTAAAGATTGTGCCCACACCGGGTCATCATTCAATCGCTGCATTGCATCCGCGAAAGACAGTACATTATCCGGCTCGGCGACGATGCCCGTGTGACCGTCAATGTTCACGTAACTACTACCAGACTCCGGACTCGCTGAAATTAACGGTTTAGACATCATCGCCCCCTCTAGCAGCGTGACACCAAATGCTTCGGCGCGATTGAACGAAGGCAGGACCACAGCAAAACAAAGCTGGTAAAGTGCCATCTTTTCCTTTTCTGAAACATGTCCTGCAAATTGTATTTGTGGATGATCAGCGTGACCAAATTTCTCTTTGAGCCGCTGGGATTCCGGACCACTCCCTGCAATAACAACATGAAAGTTTTTAAGACTAGCGGCATCTAACAGTACATCCAGCGCTTTGTAATAACGCAGAACACCGACAAACAAGAAAAAGTTCTCACCGTATTTTTCGCGAATACTCTCCAGTGTGTCAGATTCGACCGCAGGGTAAGTCACTTCATCAATGCCCAGTGGAATCACTTTAATATTATCTGTCAGTGAACTTAGTGTCTCGCTGGACTCCGCATAATTTGGAGAAGTCGACACAACACAATCAACACTCCTTAAAAAACGATTCATGAGCGGCTTATAAAGCACTAGCAGGTACTTCTGCTTCACAATATCGGCGTGATAGGTGACAACAGAAGGTAAATCAACATCGCACAAAAGGTGCATCATATCGGCAAAAGGCCAGGGGAAATGATAGTGAACAATATCTGCCCATTCCAATTGTTCTCGAAATGCCTGCAAGCCGGAAAAGGTAAAGCCACAGGAAGCAATCTCAAAATCAAGTTTACTTGTGACAACTTCGACGCCATCCAATACAAATGTTTGTTGACCCGACCGACTCGGTGCAAAAACACGCACCGCAACATTGAGATCATTTAGACCGATTGAAAGCTGTCTGATAACCTCAAGCACTCCGCCTTCAGTTTCAGGATAGTAAGTCCTGTAGACCTGTAGCACTCGTAATTGACGAATGGCTCAACCCTCCGAAGAATTGCTGGGTTTAGGTTTCAATACACTAATATTTGAGCCTTTTCGAAGAGTTTTTGATATCCCCGGAACATGCTTAGATGCTTGCATATGTTTCACGCAATCAGCTAACAGGTATTTTACTCGAGGCTCGTCACGATTGCTGATTGCACTGACTAGCGCCTGAAAATAATCCTCGAGTACTTCGCGGGAGCAAAACAGACCGGTCGCCACATCAACTGCTGGCTCGGTTGAAGCAATGAAATTCAAAGAGTCAGAAGCTGAAAACCTCTCCGCCATCGCAATATTAGAATTTAAATCAACCCTTGTCTTGTCACGGTATTCGCCGAGTAAACCTTCATCTCCATCGGCATTAGCTTGCAAACATTCATCGACTAATTCCTGGAGTCGTACCGTTAGATCTTCAGCCAGGGGTTCACTAATCTGGTAGAAACCATTGTCCAAATTTAACGTCAGCGTATTCAGGGCAATTCTCACAAGCTCTTCCGGGGTTCGATACTCTTCCAAGATATCAGAAGCTTTTACTGTTACCGAACTCTGGCGAACAAGCCGGTTTTGAAGGTCCAGCAACCAACGAGATCGAGGTGTCAATGGTACCCCAGTCCTGATCGACCGGAAGCGGGTTGTTTTGCTGTCCTGGTCATTCATGAGCGCAGTCATTTCGATCACTTTCAAACATTGATGAATGAAGCTCGACTCACCTGCAGTATTTCCGGTGGACACGATCAAGTAATCTCGAATAGAGGGTAGGTCCAGCTGTTCCATTACTTTCTTGGTACCACAGACATATCTTTGTACAAACTCTACCGGATTGGCCTCTGCAATGTCTGCATCAGTGAAATCAAAAAACTGAACGACTAATTCAATCTTCCCCTTCATCGCAACATCAATTACGGCTCCAGAGTTTTGAATAGATAACAGCTCATATCGAATATTGGAAACTTCAGGATGATTTGTTTCAATAACCATTCTAGTTTCCGCAAGTTCAGTGTGGCTCTCAAAACAGAGTATTAGAAGCCGGGGTTGGCACTCAAACAGAATTGGAAGATAAGCTGCTTGCAGTGAAGGCGACCTCCCTATCAACATGATGCGGCGGTCTTCAATCGCATTCCGAAAACCGTCAACTCTAGAGGATAGTGGCGGACTGTCGGTTTGAATGTTTCCCGATTCGGGCAACGCCGCGTCTTGAGAGACTTGAGGCTGAACTTCAGGAATACACACTAACGGCATCGAACGTGTTTCCAGCTGCTGGCGAAGCTCCATTAACTCATCCGACTTTGCCAGGGCCTCCGGGTATAGGAACTCGACAATCCCCCACTCCGAAATCAGGCGGTCAATATGTGAAAAATCATAAACTCGTATGCCATGAAGCGTGCCTTTACGGTTCCATCTGTCGTTGTTGATGATCGCGACAGGCAAATACTTCTTTCCACTTACATAGGTGACGACTTTTTTAATTGCACTTGCTTCAGTACCATATATTGCTACGGGCTTACGTGATACGTAGTCATCAAAAATACCAAAAAACAAAGAGCGAATTAACAAACGAGATGCTGCAATGATCAAGATTGCAATCACCCAGAATATAAATGGCGCAGATCTTGGAAAATTGTATGCCGCGGTTAGATAGGCAACCAGTGATACGGCGATAGCAGAAATGCTGACAGCCTGAACTAACGGCGTGATCGCATTCATGTCGAATAGTCGAGCCTTGCTCTCGTATGCCCCCGATTGATACATCGCGAGGACACCAATACCGCTGCACGATGGAAATAACCACCAGAAGTGACTCATATCTTTATAAACGTCGTTGTATCTTAATATCACTGCTAACCAGAGCGAAAAGGAAATTATGGAAAAATCCATCACCAGCAGCATGACTCTCTTTTGTAATGCTGTTGGCTCCAGGTAAAACACCGGTCCGATGGAAACTGCCCAGACGGGGCGAATTTGACCCGCCCCGCAGAAAGCCTGAAGAATCAACAATGGCATACAGGCTACCAGGAAACACAAGAATCCATAATCAGGTAAGTTATTCGCAATATATGCGAGTGGAAGCAGCCACACGACATTGGTTAAAACTATCGCAACCAGTGTTTCTCGCTTACCAATTCTTCGAGTGAGGTGTTGATAAGAGTGCAGACTATGAGCGACATATATTCTGTCACCTCGAACCAATCGTACCGTTATTGTCAGGCTTGCATCAGTGATAAAATAGGCAAGCAATGTCAACCAGGCCCAAATGGATACTGATGTATTGGCAAGAATCAAGACCCCGAATAACAGACCTAAAAATGCGCTACCCGCATCCCCCATAAATAATTTTGCATCGGGGAGATTCAAAGACAGGAATCCCAGACAGGCGCCTAATAAAATTAGTGTCACAAGCTCCCAGTCGTGATCAAACTCAAGGCCGCTGGACAACAAAATCACCGAAGTACAAACAAAAACCGCCTGTGAGATCGCAAGTCCGTCAATACCATCCATGAAGTTGTAAAGATTTTGCATCCAGACAAGCGAAACTATGCCAAATAGGAGTCCAACCCAGCCAAGTTGAATCTCGATCGAGCCTACCGGAATCGCTGGAAAGCCAATCCAGTACATTGTCCAGCTAGCCGAAAGTACATAACCCGATGTGCGCAACAGAATATTTAGTGGAATCAAGTCATCACAAAACCCAATGACAGCAACGGCAATCGGACCGAGTAAAGCGAAGGCAACGGCTGCGTCTATTTTACCGTTCAGGAATGCAATACCAGTCGCCAGGCTAAACACCAGCGCAATAATAATTCCTCCTCCAGTCACAACAGGCATCTCATGCGCCCCTCTTTCACTGGGTTCCGCACGAAAGTTTCTGCTGTCTGCGAATGACATATAACTTAATGACAGGAAGTGAGTCGCCAGCGCACAAGAAATCAACAGGATTAGGGACTCTGCAAAAATCATAATATTCGGGTACTAATTCTCAGTCTGAGCACTATTGTAGTCCCACGATAGTTAAGGCTTTTCGGTAGTACCACTCCCACATTTTAGGAGAGTACCATTGCAATAAAAGAATCAAGAGCACCTGAATCGGTTACAGGAAACTGATGGTACTCACCTATTAACTACTCCTGATCCGAGGGCGAGTTCACTCTTCCGTAGACATCATCAAAGCGTTCAATGTCATCTTCACCCAGGTAGTCTCCCGATTGAACCTCAATCAGTTTTAGCGGGATTTTACCGGGATTACGGAGTCTGTGTTTTTCACCCATAGGAATGTAGGTTGATTCATTTTTGTTCACCATGTAGACAGTGTCCCCACGTGTCACCTCGGCAGTGCCGGAAACAACAACCCAATGTTCGGCACGATGATAGTGTTTTTGCAAACTGAGAGTAGCCCCTGGATTCACAGTTAACCGCTTAACCTGGAATCCATCATCCTCATCAACGCTATCATAGCTACCCCAGGGACGATAAACTTTTCGATGCGTACTTGTTTCTTTTCTCGATGATTCTTTCAACTTAAATACAATCTCTTTGACATCCTGGGAATGTGCCCTGGATGCTACTAACAACGCATCGTCAGTATCAATCACAATTAAATCATCAACACCTACCAGGGAAACAAGACGATTTTGGGAGTTCACATAATTTCGACTTGAACTATGGCTTAAAACATCACCCAGGAACCTGTTGTCATTCTGGTCCCGATCTCCGATCTCCCAGAGCGATGACCAGGAACCAACATCATTCCAACCCACGTCTATGGGGATAACAACCGCTCCAGAAGTTTGCTCCATGACGGCATAATCAATTGAAATGTTTTCACACTGGGAGAACTGGGCTTCTTCCAGACGTATAAAGTCCAGGTCGCGTATCATACCCTTATAGGCAATTTCGCAGTTTACAAGCAGGTTGGGTTGCTGCGCTTCCAACTCACTTAGATAGGTTGTTGGTGTAAACACAAACATACCACTATTCCAGCTATAACAGCCCTCTGACAAATATGTTATTGCGGTCGCGATATCGGGCTTTTCGACAAATCTGTCAACCTTGTATGCTGACCGGGTAAGCTCATCTCCGGCGCGAATGTAGCCGTAGCCGGTTTCGGGACTTGTCGGCACAATACCAAATGTAACCAGCTTTCCCGAACGTGCAAGTTCAACCGCTGATTTTACGTGACGCTGAAAAGTTAGTCTGTCTGAAATTACATGGTCTGCAGGTAGTACGATGAGTACATCGTCTGGTTCTATACTTAATGCTGCAATCGCTATCGCCGGTGCTGTATTCCTGCCGACAGGTTCCAGAATAATTTTTCCTGCGAGGCGACCTGTTTCCCGAACCTGTTCTGCGACCAAAAACCGGTGAACTTCATTACAAATAATAATCGGGTCTTCAAGCTCGTCATATCCATCCAGACGCGCAATGGTATCCTGCAACATACTGGTTTCGTGAATAAGCGGGAGTAATTGTTTTGGATACTCTTCCCGAGATAGTGGCCACAATCTTGAACCTGAACCACCGGAAAGGATCAATGGATAAATTTTAGACATTTGTCTCTCGTCAAATTAAAAATTAAGTCTAGCACTGGTGGTGACAATCACTATAGTCGGTAATTCATCATAGCCCTTGTCAGCTTAAGTTCTTGTTGCTCAGAACCTACCGAATTCCATTTACTTTATGCTGGGGCAGTACCAAAATGAGACATCACCCTGTTGCAGCTGTTTTTTGCAACGTTTGCTAATTACAGGGATCGTGCTTGAGGCCCACATGTCCCTTGTCCCAATATAGATAGTGTTCTTGTTCTCAAAAAACTTCCATAAACCGCGCCCAAACGAGACTTTGCCTTCGCCATAAAAAACCACAGAAAATGTTTCAGCACCCTCATAGAATAAAGGTCCTGGATCAACACTGTTCAGCTTTTTATACGCTTCCAGAACAGGCTTTTGGTTATATTTATGATCTATGAAATAGAATTGATATGCACCCAGCGCAAGTAGAAAAAACAGGACAGCGAAAAACGTACCCAGCTGCTGAATGATTTTCAAGTTGATGGTCGTTAGCAGCACTAGCAAAACGGCCATTGCGGGTAGCATCGGCAGGACATAGGTGGGAATTATATTCCCTGCAAGGGAGAAAAAGAGTGTCGGCATCACAACCCAGGATGCCAGATAGAGTAATAACGGCCTTTGCTCGGGAGTAACCCGGTCTGACAGTGCTTTTCTTCTAAATACGAGTTCCCAAAGTATGACCAGGCCCCAGGGCAATGATCCGATGAGGAGGAATATCCAAATCATACCTTTTGGCTGGTCCTTTGCTGCGCCGTACAAATCGCCCTCCCAACCCGGCTGGGTGAATCGATAAAAGTGCTCACCCATAAGGAAATAATCCAAAAAACCGGGGGTGCTGAGCTCTTGTAAATAGTACCAGGGAATGGCAATGACCAGCATCATGATCAGCCCAGGCAAAAAATAGGTTCGTCGAAAAATCTCAAACAACTTTCCATAACCAATAGCCCAGGCGCCGCAGGCCAGGCCGCATAAAACCAGCACAACAGGTCCCTTGGTCAAAAGCCCAATGCCAAGACACACCCACAGGATAAGCGCCCATTTAAACGTATGATCCTCACTATTCATACATTGCCAGAAAGCCAACATGACTGTTGTGGTGCAGAAGGTCATTAAAGGATCGGTCAGAATAGTTCCAGCACTTTGCATGACAATAAAAAAAGAGCAATATACAAACCATACTGGCAAGACCAGTGCACTTCGCTCAAGCCGGATCAACCAAAGTGCCAGGGTGATCAGAGTCATCAGGGTATAAAGCATAGAGGGGAGTCGCGTGGTCAGCTCATTAACCCCAAACAGGAAATAGCTTACAGTTGTACTCCAAAATGCAAGGGGAGGTTTACCCCAGAAAGGTTGCTGATCTCGAAACCACAGGGGTATCCATTGATCCAACACAAAAGCTTTTCTTGCAATTTCAGCATATCGGGCTTCTGTGAATTCCATAATAGGAATATAAGATGCGAGCCACATTCTGACGACCAGAATACCGAGAAGCACAAACAACCATGCTCTGTTTTCCTGTAGCAACCGCATCATGTCTGGGTATTCTCACTCGAAAGTCGCGAAAGGATTCGTAACCCGGATATTATTTTGTCCTGACTCGCCATCTCAGTTATAGCTGTAGAAACGACGGTACCAATCAATAAACTGCTCGACCCCTGAATCTATTGAGGTATTGGGCCGGTAACCAAAATCGCGTTCCAATGGATCTATGTCGGCAAAGGTTGTGACCACATCTCCAGGTTGCAGTGGGGCAAGCTCTTTAATGGCCTTTTTACCGATGTGTTTTTCAAGCGTTTCGACATAATCCAGCAATTCAACAGGGGAATTGTTACCAATGTTATATAGCCTGTAAGGCGCTACATTTTCGGCGGCAATTGGAGGACTATCCAGAACATTAATGACCCCGGTAACAATATCGTCGATATAAGTAAAATCTCGCTGATGCTTGCCGTGATTAAACAACTTGATAGGTTTGTCATTAAATATGGCGTCAGCAAAAATAAAAGGCGACATATCCGGCCTGCCCCATGGCCCATACACAGTAAAAAACCTTAGACCTGTAGTTGGAAGCTGGTACAGATGGCTATAAACATGCGCCATCAATTCATTGCTCTTTTTAGTTGCAGCGTACATTGAAACAGGTTTGTCTACCGAATCATCAGTAGAAAAAGGTATTTTTTCACTGTTCCCGTAAACGGAACTTGATGAAGCATAAGCAAGATGTTTAGCTTTGACCGCGAGCGCGCCAGCCAGAATATTCATAAACCCGCGAATATTGGATTCTATATATGCATGCGGATTTTCTATTGAATACCTTACTCCGGCCTGAGCCGCCAGATGGACAATTGACTCGATCTTCCGTTCACGAAAAAATGCACTCATTCCATCATCATGAGCGATATCAAGCTTAATAAATTCAAAACTCCCGGATGCAGATGACGACTGTAATTCAGCAAGCCGTGCGTCTTTGAGACTCGTGTCGTAGTAGTCATTGAGGTTATCAATACCCAATACCTGCTCACCACGCTCGAGCAACCGGGACGCGACATGGAAACCTATAAACCCAGCGACACCGGTAACAAGAATTGTCAAATTTTTACTCCAGATCTGAAATCTATTTTAGAAATAACATCGGGCAAATGCCGGACGACGGCGATAAATCGACATGCTGAATCGTTAGGTGCTCTTTGTCGCAGTTGCTACTTCGCTTCATTGACGTAAGACGCCCTTCCAATACCAATGTAATCCATGCCATATTTTGAAACATACGCAGGGTTGTAGATATTGCGGCCGTCAAAGATAACCTTCGATTTCAATTGCGTGGATAAACGCGGAAAATCAGGTTGGCGAAACTGTTTCCATTCTGTCATCACCAACAACGCATCAGCATCGACCACGGCATCATACATATCTTCTACAAAATCAATGTTGTCCGCGAGCACCCCAAGTTCTTGTCGGGTTGTCTCCATCGCTTCGGGATCAAATACGGCAATAGTTGCGCCTTTTGCTAACAAGCCCCGGATCATGACCAGTGCCGAAGCTTCACGAACATCATCTGTTTCTGGCTTAAACGCAAGCCCCCAGACTGCAATTTTCTTACCCGAAAGATTCTCACCAAAACGATGTTCAATTTTTTCCAGCAAGACAGATTTCTGTGCTTGATTGCGTTTCTCTACCGCCTCAAATATGTGTGCATCAATTCCCTGGTCTTTTGCCATAGCAACCAGCGCCCGAACATCCTTGGGAAAACAGGAACCACCGTAACCTGCGCCAGGGTATATAAAAGAGTATCCAATTCGCGAATCAGAGCCGATACCCCGCCTCACATTCTCGACATCAACCTCATATTTTTCGCACATCAGTGCCATTTCATTCATGAACGAGATCTTCGTTGCCAACATGGCGTTGGCAGCATACTTTGTCATTTCGGCATCACGGACCCCCATGGTCTGGATTTTCTCATGGTTACGAGAAAACGATGCATAAAGTTCGGACATCACCTTGAAACTGGTGTCTTTCGAGGCGCCAATTACGATCCTGTCCGGAGACATAAAATCAGCAATGGCTGCTCCTTCCTTCAGGAATTCAGGATTACTCACCACATCGAATTCAAGGTCCAGATTCCGCTTTTTCAGTTCTTCGGTAATCGTAGCGGTCACTTTATCCGCGGTGCCCACTGGAACCGTGGACTTATCAACAATGATTGAAGGCACAGCTAATTTTTGGCCTATTTCCCGCGCAACAGCCAGTACATGTGACAAATCAGCACTACCATCCTCATTTGGCGGCGTGCCAACGGCAATAAAAATGACCTGCGAATCATTTAACGAGTCACCCAGATTTGAGGAAAAGTCCAGATTCCCGGATGCCGCGTTCCTCACAATCAGTTGCTCAAGACCGGGTTCATGAATTGGAATAATTCCAGCGCGGAGTTTATCCAATTTTTGTTCATCGATATCGACACACGTGACCTGATTTCCCATTTCCGAGAAACAGGCCCCGGTGACAAGACCGACATAGCCAGTACCTACAATCGTTACTCTCATATTTGCGAGTCCGGATAATTGTTACCCAATGTATAGTAATTGTCGTAGACAAAGTTGGTCGCCTGAACAAAACCGTCAATACGACCGCAATCGAATCTTTTGCCCTTGAATTTGTAGGCTAAAACTTTCCCCGCTTTCGCCTGAGTGGCAATGGCGTCAGTTATCTGGACTTCTCCGCCACGACCTGGCGGCGTGTTTCGAATGATATCAAAAATATCTGGTGTCAAAATATACCTGCCGATAATAGCCAGGTTTGAAGGAGCATCCTCGGGTTTCGGTTTTTCTACCATCGCTTCTATTTGATAGATTCCCTCTTCAATTTCTGTTCCCGCAACAACACCATAATTTTCAGTCTCATCCCTGGGTATTTCTTCGATTGCCACAATTGAACACTGATGTTTTTCATAAAGGTCAACCATCTGTTTCAGTACACCATCACCATCATTTGCACAAAAGTCATCCGCCAACAGCACTGCAAAAGGTTCGTTTCCGATCAAACTTTCACCGGTCAAAATGGCATGTCCCAAACCCTGCATTTCCATCTGACGAGTATATGAGAAAACACAATCGTTGATGACCGATCTTATTTGGGATAGCAGTTCTTCCTTGGGAGTTCCGAGGATCTGGTGTTCCAGTTCATAGGAAATATCGAAATGGTCTTCAATAGCACGTTTACCCCTCCCGGAAATAAAGCCCATGTACTTTAGGCCCGCTTCTTTAGCTTCTTCAACCCCGTACTGAATTAGCGGCTTGTTGACGATGGGCAACATTTCTTTCGGCATGGCTTTGGTCGCAGGAAGAAATCGAGTGCCATATCCGGCGGCTGGAAACAAACATTTTCTGATCATATTTGGACTACTTCAGTTTTGGATTGAATCTCATATTATATCACCGGGTAGACAACCCGTCAGGTAGCTAATGCGGTTGGGGATAAAATGAATCAGACCTCACGTCGATCGACTTAGAAAATCTCAATTTAGCACTATGAGACCCAGCCAATACGAGGCATGGGGTGTCCATTTTCCAGTCTGTGTTTTCCGCTCAATCATCTTGCATTAATTTCAGGGGAAGTTATGAAGGTAATTCCTGATAACTCCTAATTTACCTCCATTTCCCGGTATTCAAGCGAGATGGAAAATGCGATCGGTAACCAGAAAATCATCCATACGAAGTTTATCTTCGAGAGTAAATGGTCACCATCAAACAAAAACACAACGGCGCAATAACTGAGAATCGCTAACACCAACCACTTCTCATCTTTATCCGATTCAAGCGCGCAACTAATACTCACCATATACAAAATCACCAATAGCGCGAGCCCAACAACACCACCCCGGAACAAACTGGCAACAAAAAGGTTATGAGGATGCTGAAAATTGCACCCAGCAAATGAATCCAACAATATGGGGAACTGCTCGCAATCGACCATCGGGATTATCGGCGTTAATATCCCGCTGCCAAAAATGGGGCGACTGTCATAAACCATATTAACCACAGACTCCCAGATCAACTGCCTGTCTGACACCAAAACCATATCGAAAAGGTACAAAAAGGCGACTAGCAGGCAGGTAGCGACAATCATCCAGCTGAAAACATAAATAGTATCCCCATACTCCCAGACTCGACTAAATGAGATGACCACCAAAGACCCGGCAAGTGCCAGCCACACATAATTGTACTCAAGCTGGTAACAGGCGGCACCCAGAATCAGGAAACAAGCTAGCCAGGACCACCGAAATAGAGGTCTATTCGATTTAAGAACCAGGAATGCAGCCATAACTAATGCTGAACCATAAGAAATAGCAGCCACAGACTGTGTTGACAACCGTCCGGGTGGGCGACCCAAATCACCTGATGCAACAAACAAAAAGTAACCTGCTGAAAGTGTTGCACAACCAACGATGCTGGCAATCAACCAGGATCCAAACTTATCAAAATATTGATTACAGCGAACTACGCTCATTACCATCGAGAGGAGTAACATTGCATTCCCAAACAACGAGACAATTTCCCTTGTCTCCCGCTTTTCGGACCAACCGACGCTGCATAACAGATACAGAACCAATATCAGAAAACACCGAAATGTTGTTGTCTTCTGGATTCGAATACCGCTTGAACGCCACATATCGATGACGAACATAATTGCAACAACATAAGTTGGGAAGTTGTTCGCCTGACTCGAAGGTAAAAGATAATAGCCAACAAAACTGAGGATCACAAAGAACACGAAGCTATATTGCCACACCCTGGCGGGAGTAAATTTCTGCTCGGTTTGATCTGCATTTATCAAAGTTCGTATCCTCAAACAAATAGTTTGATATAATCTACCGGTTTCGTCCTACTCAAGGGTTTATTTTTGATCAAGACAATTGTCAATTTCCAACGAAATACAAAACGAGCCATTTCGGTTAGTGCAGATCTGCTTACAATCCCGATAACATTGTGGCTTTCATTCTGCTTAAGATTGGATGAATTGTACGTCCCAGGGAATAGAGTTGCCACAGCCATTGCGCTCACTACCCTTGTCACCATCATCCTTTTTATAAGGCTTGGACTTTATCGCGCGGTAATTCGATTTGCCGGCACCCAATTACTGACAACCGTTTTTATTGGTGTCAGTTTTTCTGTGCTGGCTTTAGCTTTTTTTGGATTTCTGTTGAATGCATCTATTCCTCGCTCAGTTCCTTTTATTTATTTTGGGCTCGCTATCATTGCAATAGGGGGAACCCGTTTTTTTATACGCTCAATTCTAACCATCGACCAAAGAAAAGCTTCCAGAGATCGAGTCATCATATATGGTGCAGGTTCTGCGGGAATTCAGCTGGCAACGGCCCTCATCCAGGGCACTGAGTATAAGCCTGTTGCGTACGTGGATGATGACAAAAAAAAACAGGGAACAATACAGCAGGGATTACGGGTATATAAGCCAAGAAATATTCCCAAACTAATAGAACGGACGGGTGCTTCGGTCGTTTTACTCGCAATCAGTAACACGACTCCCAAGAGAAGAGCACAAATTATAGAGTTTCTGAGTAAATTCGAAATCAGAGTACAAACCATTCCTGGATTTGCAGATATTGTGAATGGTAATGCACTTATCGAAGAAATCAGAGACGTTGAAATCGAAGAGTTACTCGGGAGAGACACAGTTCCTCCCGCGGAAAATCTTCTAGATCAATGCATCATGGGCAAGTCAGTAATGGTAACCGGCGCTGGAGGATCAATTGGCAGTGAACTATGCCGTCAGGTTCTCGCCCGCACTCCTAAAATCCTAATCCTGTTTGAGCTTTCGGAGATTGCACTTTATACGATAGAACAGGAATTGAGGGGTAAATCCGGCTCGACGCAATTAATTGCGATACTTGGCAATGTACAGGACGAAGATCTCCTGCGAAATCTCATGCGTTCCTATGAAGTTGCAACCGTCTATCATGCCGCTGCCTATAAACACGTCCCTATAGTCGAACACAATATAATCGCCGGTCTCAGAAATAATGTTTTTGGCTCAGGCGCAGCTGCTCGCGCGGCAAAAGATGCGCGTGTTGAAAACTTCATCTTAATATCTACAGACAAAGCAGTTCGGCCTACAAATTTTATGGGTGCAACAAAACGATTGGCAGAACAGATTCTGCAAAACCTGGCATTGGATAAATCAACTGATACCACCTTTAGCATGGTCCGCTTCGGTAACGTATTAGGGTCTTCCGGGTCTGTAGTGCCGCTGTTCAAAAAACAAATTCTTGCGGGAGGGCCAGTCACTGTGACTCATCCTGAAGTCACCAGATATTTTATGACTATTCCCGAGGCAGTGCAGTTGGTCATTCAGGCAAGCGCGCTGAGCAAGGGAGGTGATGTATTTGTGCTCGATATGGGCCAATCTGTACAGATTTCAAACTTGGCAAAGACAATGATCAACCTCATGGGAAAATCGTTAAGATCAGATGAGGAACCGGGTGGAGAAATTGAAATTGAATACTCAGGTTTACGACCCGGAGAGAAATTATACGAGGAACTCTTGATTGGAGATAATTGTGTAGGTACATCGCACCCGAAGATTACAAGAGCCATAGAATCACAGCTGGATTCTGATCAACTAAATACACTACTAATCGACCTCAAGTCTGCATCGGAAAATCAGGCACATATGCGAGTTCTGGAACTGATGAAGCAAGCAGTGCCGGAATATCAGAGTCAATCAGGTGTACACGACTTTCTATTCTTGGCGAATGGTGCGAAGAACAACGTCGTGAATTTTTGAGACTGAGCGTGCAAAGTGCACTTGGCCCAATCATTAAAGTAAATCAAAATCAATTCTTTAACTGCCAATCAACAAATCCTAACTCCGCCAACCTAACGGAATTTCTCCAAAATAGCACAGTAGGATATCGGAATGAAAAACAAAAAATGATCTACCCGGCGACCAGTTTATTTCCAACCAGTGAGTACAGTCGGAAACAATTGACAGGCAACTCTTAGCCCAACATACAAAATTCCAATACTGGAGTCCCTTTCACCCGGTATAATAGGACGCAAGAATCTTTCTTATCGAAAATGAACGGGGCTCGATTTGGAGCTGAACTCCTAATATGTGAACAACCGTTTTCTCTGGACCAAGCAAGGTTCAATGGTGAAATATAGTCCTTATGCTAACAGCATAGGGTTCTGTTTATTTATTGCGAC
>Ga0206123_10001835_pt1 | contig 19255 bp, 36 predicted proteins | sample Helgoland_Spring_2_FD_160086 | JGI IMG/M metagenome (GOLD analysis project Ga0206123, IMG submission 160086) | Pelagic subsurface seawater microbial communities from Kabeltonne, Helgoland, North Sea - Helgoland_Spring_Bloom_20160316_1 | ecosystem: Environmental > Aquatic > Marine > Epipelagic ...
CAAATTGGTACACACAAGGTACTAAGCCAAAGACTGAACGTGATTGGGGTTACTATCGTGTATTACATGAGTGGGATAATCTTACTAAACTGAAAGAACTGACAGTTAATCCTGGTGCATCATTAAGTATGCAAAGGCATGAAAGTAGATCAGAATTTTGGTTTGTTGCTGAAGGTATTGCAAGTGTCTACACAGTTGCATTTCCTAAAGATGCTAAACGTGATGTAGGAGATATACTTGTAGGCAGATTTAATCAACACGAGTCAACGTGGATTAATCAAGGAGAGTGGCATCAGTTAGTAAACAGAGAAAACATTCCTTTAAAACTGATAGAGATTCAATATGGCACAGATTGTGTTGAAGAAGATATCGAAAGAGTATTCAGAAACCTTAAAACTTAGAGACAATTATGTTAATTTATGTACCCTTAGAACACATCGAAGGACGATACACAGTTCATATGGACCGTGACATCGAAGCATATTTAAATGCACAAGACATCGAGTATGTCAAAGTAATGCCTACTACAGAGACTCCTCCTCTTCCTGAGGGACAGTTTTTGAATGCGGCATTTACTAGCAAGTTCAAAGCAATGCAAATAGCAGAAATCTCTGCGATGTTTGAGTCTGGTAAAATCAATGATGGTGATACTATATTCTTTAGTGACATATGGTTTCCTGGTATTGAAAGTATTGCGTACATGAAATATTTTACAAAAAAAGATGTAAAGATCACAGGCATCATTCATGCTGGTAGTTTTACTGATACTGATTTTGTAAGAGACATGGAGCGTTGGGCTAAGAACTTTGAAGACATTATCTTTGATATAAGTGACACTATCTATTGTGCTAGTAATTTTATCAAAGAAGATATCATCAGAAAGAGAATGGTTGATCCTAATAAGTTAGTAGTATCAGGATTGCCTGTAGACTATTCAGGATTAGATTATCATAAAGGACAAACTAAAGAAAACATAGTTATCTTTAATGGTAGACTATGTGACGAAAAGCAACCTTGGTTATTTGACGAACTAGAAAAACAAGTCAATGAAAAAACTAATGGCAATCTCAATGCTAAATTCATTAAAACACAAGAAGAAAATCTTTCTAAAGGAGAATACTACTCATTACTTGGCAAAAGCAAAGCAATCGTAAGTTATGCTTTACAAGAAAACTTTGGCTTTGGTGTTGCAGAAGCAGTCTATCTAGGTTGCAAACCTGTATTGCCTAATAGACTAGTGTATCCTGAATTATATCCAAACACAAAACTTTTTGATAGATTTGAGGAAAGTGTAGATATGGTAATTGAAGCATTATTGTCAACTGCTGAATTCCCATCACAGGTAGTATCAGATCCTAATCACGTCTTTAATCTTTGGTTTTCACGACCAACAACGACCCCGAAAAAAATGTATCGACCCGACATAGAGGAAATGCAGTAATGCGAATCGAATCTGAAGTTAAATTAGATTTCTCAGATGTACTTATTAGACCCAAAAGATCAACGTTAGGATCTCGCAAAGAAGTAGATTTATTTCGTAATTATACATTTAGAAACAGTGAAGCAGGATATGGTGGAGTGCCTATCATGGCATCTAACATGGATGGTGTTGGTACATTTGAAATGGCTGATGCACTTTTAAAACAAGGACTGTTTACATGTTTAGTTAAAACATATTCTGCATCTGATTTGCTAGAATATTTTAGTAATGGCTCTAAAAGACGAGAACATGTGGCAATGTCTATTGGTATTGCTGAACAAGATTTAGAAAAACTTGATCGTGTAATGGGAGCATGTCCTGTCAAGTATCTCTGTATTGATGTTGCTAACGGGTACTCAGAAAGATTTGCTACAATCGTAGAACAAATCAGAAACAAATACGAAGAACTTATCATCATTGCAGGTAATGTAGTGACAGGTGAAATGACAGAGGAGTTAATATTAAGTGGAGCAGATATCGTTAAAGTGGGTATTGGGCCTGGTAGTGTTTGTACTACTCGCATTAAGACTGGCGTTGGATATCCGCAACTCTCAGCGATCATTGAATGTGCCGATGCCGCTCATGGTCTTGGTGGACACATCATTGCTGACGGGGGTTGTTCAAGTGCTGGAGATGTAGCAAAAGCATTTGGCGCTGGAGCAGACTTTATTATGCTTGGTGGCATGATGGCAGGACATGATGAAGGTGGTGGTAAAGTAATTACTAAATTTTATGAAACGAATGAACTTGAATATGAGGTTGCAGGTCATTTAGAAAATCGTAAACATAGGATTGAACAAGAGCAGTTTGTTCAATTTTATGGCATGAGTAGTGATACTGCTAATACTAAACACTTTGGAGGACTTAAAGACTATCGAAGTTCTGAAGGTAGAACTGTAAAAATTCCATATAAAGGTGCGATTAAAGATACTGTCCAAGACATCTTAGGGGGCATTAGAAGCGCCTGTACTTACGCAGGAGCACGTAAACTAAAAGACTTGAGTAAATGTACTACTTTTGTTAGAGTAAATAATCAATATAACAAAGTATTTGAGAACAAATAATGAACACAAGTTTGATCATCATTGATAATTTTTATGATGAGCCTGATATTATAAGAGACCTAGCACTATCATCTAAGTATTATCCTGAAAAGGTATCTAAAGGTTATCCTAACGGCAATGCTCCTTGGTCTGGAAAGATGAGCAAAGATGCATACAGCCCTAGTTGGATTAATACAAAAATATCTAAACTTTTAGGAAAAAACATTAGACAAATGGATCATTTTACTAATGGTTCTTTTAGATTAAGCCAAGAAACAAATGTCTGTGGCATGTTTGATAATGCATTACATGCTGATACATCTGATAGTAATTATTATGCAGGTGTTGTGTATCTTTCTAAGAATCAACATACTATGCCCGGCACGTTGTTTTACAAACATAAAGAAACAGGCGTAGATCGAGCATTAAGTCCTAAGCACTTAGAGACAGTTGTTAAATCAAAGGACTGCAATGATTTAAGCAAGTGGGATATTCACACTGCTTCAAACTTTATTTACAATAGACTTATTATATACCCTGCATCTAAATTTCATGGACCTGGCCCTAACTTTGGAACATCAGACAAGACTGCTAGACTAGTTCAACTTTTTAATTGGATAGACATAGTATGAAATTGTTAATTACAGGAGGCTGTTCCTTTTCTCAAGTACAAGGACAACCAGACCCTAACTTAGATGAAGATAAGAAACAATGGCCTGATTTAACTTGGCCATTACATTTAGAAGAAGCATTGAAACCTGAATTTCATACTCATACTGGTATGGCAGCCGCAGGCAATGAAATAATTTCGCAACGAATAATCAATAAAGTTAACAAAGCATTAAAAGACGGGTTTTCTCCTAATGATATGTTAGTTGGCATTATGTGGTCAGCCGCAGATCGTTTGTCATTAATGAGTTCTAATTATAAAAAGAACATACACAAGACAACATTGCGAGGTCCAAGTGACGAAACTGTTAATCAATATATGTTGGAACATAGAGAACCTTTTTTAAATTCACAATTAACAGATGATGAATTTAAAAATTGGTTTAAAGGATTCAATACTTCAGATAAAAAATTTGCAGACAATCCTCATAGTGATTGGTATAATGGCAGAAATCCAACTTGGTGTGCTGAGGTTGATGATAAGAATTCAACTCCAATACCAACTTGGTATCTATTAAATAATAGTTGGTCAGATGAACTGACTTCTAATTATTTTAAATCATACGTTACCCCTGAGTATGCACTCTTACAAACATGTAATCATATACTTAGAACTCAATGGTTTTTGCAAAGTAAAGGCATCAAATACTTTATGACTCAGATGGGACCAGACACCTTTATCTATCATACTCCTCAACCTCACCTACTAGGTGAATCTGATTGGGAATGTAATATGATGAACGATAAAGAATATGAACAGTGGAATAACATAGACTTAATACATGAGCATCCAGAATTGAATTACTTATATGATATGATAGATAAAGAATTTTGGTTAGACGTAGACAATATGGATGAATGGGCACGAAAACAAGGATTACCTTATCGGACAGAAGGAGACTGGCATCCAAGCACTGCAATGCATGAAAGATTTACAAAGAACTATATTTTACCCTTTATACTTGAAAAATATAATATATCCTAGTATAATGTATAAATACATGTGTAGCACAAAGGCTACAACACAATTTAGTATAATAATATCCGCGTTAGGAAGGAGAAAAGACACATGTCTTATAACAAAACAAAAACCGACCCTGTTCTAGGGAAACAAGTACACGATCATTTAGTTAAAGCAGGAGTAGAAACGCCTGTCATAGATAATGGTCTATCTCGTACAGAAAAAATCGACAAGATTGAAGGTCACTTTGATCACATCATGGACACATTAGGACTTGATCTATCAGATGATAGTTTGACAGACACACCTAAACGTGTTGCTAAAATGTATGTCAACGAAATCTTTTGGGGACTCGATTATGACGCATTCCCTAAATGCACAACAGTTAATAACAAAATGCATTACGATGAAATGGTAGTGGAAAGAAACATCAATGTTCAATCTAATTGCGAACATCACTTTGTAGTTATCGATGGACTAGCAACTGTTGCATATATTCCTAATGAAAGAGTATTAGGCTTATCAAAGATCAATCGTATCGTTGAATACTTTTCTAAAAGACCTCAGATACAAGAACGTCTAACTGAGCAAATTTATTATGCACTTCAGTACATTCTAGGCACAGATAATATTGCAGTCTTAATCGATGCACAACATTACTGCGTTAAATCTAGGGGTGTTGAAGATGTAGGGAGTTCAACTATCACAAGTAAATTAGGTGGTGGGTTTAGAGACAAAGACGATCCTGGGTTAAGGGCAGAATTTTTAAGTATTGCTAGGATGCAGTAATGCCTGATATGGATGTTCCTTATTGCACTAGTCAAATTCGTAAAGCAATTGTAGAAATGAACTCTCCATATAGTGATGGATATTCAGCATGGGGAATCAAACAAGATTTGTATCTATTAAAGTTTATGTTGGATAATGTTCTTGCAAATGCGCCTACGTTTGTGGGCGAAGAAGAATGGCTTAAAGAACAATCACAAGCAAAGATGATGGAGATATTAAAAAAATAATGTACTGTTATAAAGATAATTTTCTCTCTGATGAAGTGTTTAACTTGTTTAAAGAAGACATGCTTAATAAATACGAGCCTCGGACAGAATGGGGAAATGAAAATCCTAGTTACGGAAAGTACCTGTCCGGTGAAAATTATGAAGAAGATGCTCCTGTAAGAGTCTTGGAGTTGACAAATCCGGAAGATGGTGATTATATGTATACTGCGGTGAGACTAGGATCAAAATCATTACCAGAAATAGCACGTAGTATTAAACAGTACATGATTGAAGATATGAACTTGATAAATCCTTTGGCTCGTCAGATGTGGTATCAATATCATTCAAATAAACATAAAGTAATACAGCATTGGGATCCTGCCGTTACTGGCAAAACAAGCAAACAATCATTTACTAGTCTTTTATACATGCATGACACTTGGGAAGATGATTGGGGCGGTGAACTTACTTTTCTTAATGATAAGCAATCTATACTGCCTAAACCGAATAGATTAGTAATATACAGCAGAGACGAAGAGCATTGGGTCAACGAGATTACACATGATTTAGATGATTATCAAAGAATGTTTTTCTTTACTGCATGGGGAACAGATAATGATTTTTAATAAAATCAGACAACTTAAAGACGAAGGTAAAACTATTGGCATTACATTCAGTACGTTTGATCTATTACATGCAGGACACATTGCAATGTTATCAGAAGCAAAGAATCATTGTGATTATTTGATTGCTGGTTTGCAGACTGATCCTACAATAGATCGACCTGATTCAAAGAATCCGCCGATACAATCTATCGTAGAACGTCAGATTCAATTAGCGGCAACTAGGTATGTAGACGAGATTGTTATCTATCAAACTGAGCAAGACTTGTTAGACTTGCTGTTAGTATTGCCACTTGATGTAAGAATCATCGGCATCGAATATGAAAACAAGGAGTTCTCTGGTAAAGATATATGTGAAGACAGAGACATCAAAGTAATTTATAATGGTAGAGATCATAGTTTTAGTTCTTCATCATTGAGAAAACGAGTAGCAGAAGGAGAAAAATGAGTATATTTAATTGGGGAAAGAAAAAAGTGAAAAAAGCACCAGCAATAGATTTCGGTAAAGGTAAATTCTTATCGACTAAAACATATGGAAACGATAGAGGATTTTCATGTTGTTTTAGACAATGGCGAGCAAAGCATTCGCATTGTTCTTTGTTGCATGGTTATTCACTAGGATTTAAATTAGTGTTTGAGTGTGATTCACTTGATGAACGTAACTGGGTTATGGACTTCGGTGGTTTGAAAGAACTTAAGGACTGGTTAGAAGATCACTTTGATCATACGATTGTTGTATCAAAAGATGATCCTGAGATAGGACAGTTAAGAGCATTAGAGAAACGTGGACTAGCAAAAGTTAAAGTGTTTGACAATGTAGGCTCAGAGAAGTTTGCAGAAGAAGTATTTAAGCAAATGACTATTATCATTGAACGATCAAAGTTTCAAAAGAAAGCACTTAACCCTACAGTAAGAGTTAAAAGTGTTGAAGTATTTGAACACGATGCTAACTCAGCAATATATGAGAGAGTATAATGGATTTAACTACAACAGTACTTGCAGTTTTATTACTAGTAGTTATATATATAATGAACAACAACAGACCGAGGTTTTAGTATGGCTGTAGGACAAACAATGTCGTTTTCTACTCTCCCTAGAGACAGAGTAGTACAAATATGCCAGAGTTCAAACAAAGCAGATGTGTTTGAAAGCATCTTAAAAAAGCACCCTCAGATTGCGAGAGAGAGGCTTGTAGAGCAAATGAATGATCAAGGTATAGAAGACACACAAAGAATTTTAACAGACATGGATGATTATATTGAACTGCATAATGCAGGTCTATCGTCTGCAATAGGAATATTAGGGCTATGATACTTGAAGTAATAGGATTTTTTACTGTTGCATATCTTGTTATCAAGTTCTTTCCAGAGATACTAGAAGGTGTATTTAAATTTTCAATAATAGTAATAGGCGTCACCTTCTTTTTAATACTAATGGCCTTACTATTAAATTAATAAATATTATAGTAGCATATTATAATAGGAGAATAACATGGCAGATAAAAAAATAACAAAAAAGCCAATTAAGAAAACAGTTAAAAAAACTGTTGCAAAAAAAGTACCAAGTTCTAAACTTGATAAGTTAACGTTTGACGATGTATTAAAAGCATGTAAGAAAAAGAACAAGGAAGAAGCAGAAAAGATTTTTCAACTGATTGCTGATTATTCATTTGAAAAAGATGAAACAGAACGTCAACGTTGCATTTCTATTGCGTTTGGTAATTGGAGACATGGGTCAGAATTTGATACTGGTCTAGGCGATAAAGAATCTTTTGAAGAACATAACTTTAAAAAATGTCAAAAGATACTTAAAAAACTAGTAGGATAATGGGAGCACCTAGTCCACATCCAGTTGCACCTGATACTATCAGGATGACCATTCAAGTTGAAATTCCATATGAAAATGATATAATGAATTATGGAGAGATCAGTAAGCAAGTTGTAAGAGATTATATCAATAGTGATGCGTTCGGTGGATATAGAATAGAAGCAGGACCAAGAACTAAAAAAGAATCAGCGTAAGGAGAAAATATGCAAAAACTAAAAGAATGGGGAACACGTTTTTTTGCGTGGCACGAAAACATAACAGATGATATTCAATGGAAGTTAAATCTTTCTAATTATCATATGCAATGGATTGCTTTTGGCAAAGGGATTGTAATTGTATTAATATTACAGTGGTTATTCTAAATGAATAGAGAATCAAAAGTAAAACTAGCAAATGTCTATCTAGTAGAAATGTGGGAAGACGGGGTACTGAAGGAAGAAAGGTATCTACCAGGTAAATCAATTCATTATGCAGAGGATTGTGCTGAGAATTGGACTAACGGTGTTATAAAGGAAGCAAATGAACAAACGAATTAGTATTGGTGAAGTAAAAAACGCAGTACAAGAGATTCTAAGACAGATGCACTTAGACAACTTTAGACCTGATTATGTAGTAGGAATAACAAGAGGTGGATTGTTACCAGCAGTAATGATCTCTCACTATCTAAAAGTTCCAATGCATTCTTTAGACATATCATTACGTGATAATGTTCAGCAAGGACCAGAAAGTAATTGTTGGATGTCAGTTGATGCATTTGGTGCATTATCTTCAGAAGAGATTGAAATAACAAAAAGCCGTTGGGACGTAGCAAAACGTAAGAAAATTCTTATTGTTGAAGACATTAATGATTCAGGGGCAACTCTCAATTGGCTCAAAGAAGATTGGGAAGCAGGGTGTTTTCCAGATGAGCAGTCTTGGGAAACTGTATGGCATGAAACAGTTAAGTTTTCTACTATTGTTAATAATGAATCTAGTTCGTTTAAGGAAGTAGATTATACATATGAAACAATTAACAAACTAGAAACTCCAGATATCTGGTTAGATTTCCCATGGGAAAGTTGGTGGTTAGATTAGGACAAATTTGATTTGACTACTCGATCAATAGGTGATATAATATGGACATGATTTATGAAATATTGAACGGTATTATTGGTTTCGTAATATTACTATTTGCGGGCTATGTAGCAGTGGAAAGTTCAGTAATGGTATCAGAGAAAAAAGCAAGATACAGAGCAGGAACACATGACTATTATGATAACCCTATTGAGGACGACTAATGACAGGATATATTTTATTTGTTGCGGTGTTTGTTTGGATAGTATCTTATATGAAACTTCCTAAATGGAGTTATTCGCAAGTAAATTTAGTACAAAGAATTAATTTTGCTAGTATTAATAGTATATTAGTAATTTTAATTTATATAATGTTTATGTTGGCTAACGGATGATTACATTTTTTCAAACAATACCCTATTGAGGACGTAGATGACACTAAAGTATAGTGAAACTTTCTTTTCAGCACAAGGTGAAGGACAATACGTAGGCATCCCTTCATTGTGGATGCGATTCTTTTTATGTAATTTACAGTGTAACGGCTTTGGTCAAAAGGATCCTACTAATCCTGATACATACGAACTCCCTTATGAAACTATTGACATTACAAACATCGATAGTGTGTTTGATCTTCCTGTGTTTGACAAAGGTTGTGACAGTAGTTACACTTGGAGTAAGAAGTATAAGCATCTAATCACAGAACGTACTGTGACAGAAGCAGTAGATGAACTGACAGCACTTCTCCCTCATGGCAAGTTCATACATCCTGTTACAGGACAAGCATCACACATGGTGTTTACTGGTGGGGAGCCAATGATCAAAGGCACACAGCCTGGCATGATCGAAGTCATTGAAGAATTCAAACGCAGAAAGAATCAGCCAATGAATATAACTGTAGAAACAAATGGTACTAGACCTATCACTGACGAATTTGCTGAATGGATACAACGTGAGTATTCTAATTGGACTGACAGAGAATGGTATTGGTCACTCAGTCCTAAACTATGGGCAACTGCAGGTGAGAAACATACAAAAGCAATTAGACCTGATGTTGTAAAAAGATATGCTGAAGTGAGTCCTCATGGTCAACTAAAGTATGTAGTCAATGGCACAGACGAGAGTTGGCGTGAAGTAGAAGAAAATACTAAACTGTTTAGGGAAGCAGGGTGTGATTATCCTGTATGGATCATGGGTGTAGGTGGAACGTTTGAGGGCTTAGTACAAACTGAAGCAAGTATTGCTGATGAGGCAATCAGACGAGGTTATTATTATACAAGCAGAGTGCATGTTCACATCTATGGTAATGCAATAGGTAAATGAGAATCATTAATTATATAAAAATCAATGAAGTACATGATAAATACTGTAGAAAGGAAACTAAAACACTATGAATTATCTATTAGAAGCATTAATTAAAAAACTTGAAGGCGAAGTTGCAATGGCAAAAGCCAACATTCAAGTATATATGACTAATCCTGCTGGTATCGGAGAGCATCCTGATGTTGTCCAAGCAGTTGAATCACAGATTGAAGCAATAGCAAACGCAGAGGAGAAAATAGAAACAATTCGCAAACATTTTTAAAGTAACATGGCATATTCAGATAAAGTAGTACAACGATTCGAGGACGTTTTAAAAAATCCCGAAAAACATGCAGTAGGAAGATTCGATCCAAATGATGCAGACGTAGCAACCGGAATGACAGGTGCGCCAGCATGTGGTGACGTAATGAAACTGCAACTCAAACTAGACAAAGACGAAAAGATCGTTGATGTCAAATTCAAAACTTATGGTTGTGGTTCAGCAATAGCAAGTTCAACGATGTTTGTTGAAATGCTAATGGGCAAGACTGTAGAAGAAGCACAACTAATCAAAGACAGAGACATAGCAACAGCACTAGAATTGCCCCCTATTAAGTTACATTGTAGTGTGTTAGCAGAAGCAAGTATTAAAGATGCCCTCAAGAATTGGGACGGCAAACGAGAAGAATTTATTGGAAGTAGTGATAGTATGATTGGACATAACAGTCAAGGACTACTTCAAATAGAGGAGCCGACTACTACAGTCGAAATTTAATATATTAACCAAAAGGAATAATGGCAAAAGCAAGTAGAAGAAAAGTAAACAAATCGTTAATTAACGGTTCAGGTAAAAAATGTACATCAACTGGTGTTGGTGGTAGAGGACGCAGAGTAAAAATCGGCATGTCTACAATGAATAAAGGCAAGAAACGTTCTATGTCTCTATATAGAGGACAGGGGAAGTAATATGCCAACTAAATTTAAACCATCACAAAGCACACTTCAAAGAGGTACTAAAACAGTAGTTACAACTCATTACTATATTAAAAATATCTCTAAAGAAGAACTACTTGAAGAAATAAACAAAGATAACCCAAACAAAAAACGCAGAGCAAAGGCCATAAAAGAGTTAGAACGCAGAGGCGTAAAACTAGTTTGGACTACAAAAGACAAAGACTCAATCGTCTAAGTTTAAAGTATTTGGTAAATAAAGGACTTGACTTCAAGTCCTTTTCCATATATAATGCTACTAATTACTAACTAGGAAAGAGGTACATTGATGGCGTGGTATGACACACCGTTTTGGAAAAAACCAGAACCAATAGAGATTAAAAAAGAAACTGTCGTTATAGACATGATGAAGGATGACGTAGATCCTGCTGAACTAACTATTGAAAATGCATACAAGACAAGATGGATATGGTATCATACAATATTGGCTATAGGTATTTTTACTACTAATGTATTGTTAATAGCAATACTGACAATATTAGCGATTAAACTATGAGCAAAGTATTGATTACAGGAGGTTCTGGTTATCTAGGAACTCTCTTAACTAAACACCTACAAGATAAAGAACATGATGTATGGGTGTTAGATACTAAATTTCCTGATCACCACACCAATCCTAAAGAATCCAATTTAGATCATTTGTATCAATATCTACCATTTGATATTAATCAACCGTTTCCTAAAGATTTTGATGAAGAATATGATGCAGTAGTACATTTGGCGGCTAAAGTTGATGCTAAAGAAAGCCTGGAAATGCCAATACAATATTACATTACTAATATTAACGGAACAATGAATTGCTTATCTAAAATAAAAACAAAAAACTTTATACTCGCATCAGTAGATAGTGCAGAACAATGCGAATTACCTTATAGTGTCTCTAAACGAGCGGCAGAAGACTGTGTAATCGAATATTGTTTGATGCACAATCCAAAACATTTTTCAATTATGAGAATTACAGAAAAAGCAACTGACACAGAAATTGTAGAAGCATTTGCATTAGTAATAGAAGCACCATCAAATAGTATTCTTAAGGTGTAAACATGACTAGAATCAATTCTGATTTAGATCCGAAAAATCTTAAACGTATGCATCTAGTAGCAGAACTCAGAGAGATAACAATGATACCAGCCGCCTTGCGTAGAAGTATAGAAGCAAGATCAGCAGAAGACATTCATAATGGTATTCCAAAAGACTTTACATTAAACAAAGGACATGTAACATTCTTTTACAATAAATTAAAGTTTTTAATTAAACGATTTAATAAACTTGCAGATGAAATGGAAAGACGAGGTTACAGTCCAGACAGAACTCGTATCAAAGCATTTGATGGGTTTGATAAAGAATGGTATGGAGATTGGAAGTCATCAGATAAAGATGATGAGATTGTATTAGAACGTATCAACTTTCGTATAAGTCAAAAGCCTCATCTATATGAAGACTAACTAAGCGGCTCGGGTGGTATTTCAGGAGTCGGGAATACACAAGTATCGATATTTGGATTGTGTGTTTGATCAGGGTTATTAATTGCATATGAATATGTACAGCAAGGATTGTGTTCATTGCCGTTCTTTTCTTCAAACCAAACTTCAGTACCCATTTCAGTATACGGGGCGCCTGGTACTTTAGGAACAAAATCGTTTCTGTTCGTAAATCTCCATGTATAATCATTAAGCATGTGATGAGGTTTTTCACTTCTTAACTGATCATACCAAGTCTTAAATCCAGCAGTGCCAAATCTTGGACTAGCACTACAAGATACAATAACTCTTTCAAACCAACCTTCTTTACATGCTAATGCACCTGTTAATTGTGCTGTAGTCGAACCCATGCTATGCCCAGTAACGATTAAATCCTTTACTGTTCCGCCATGTTTATATGATATATCTTTTAAAGATTGATATAATGTTTTACCTGGAACTGTTACACTAGCAGAGTCTGCTGGTCTTGTTCCGTCTGCTTTAATTCCGCATCCTGCAAAGTATTTTTCAAAACCTTTCATTACAGTACCGCCGAGTACATCCATTGGATTAGGTGATTGATCATATTGCAAGTCAAGTCCGCCGTTTGCTTTAGTCTGAGTTCCTCTAAATGCGACATAGGCAACGTGTGGTTTTCCTCTTACCTTAGTAATGAATGTTGCAGGCTCTACATGAATGTTATTAAAGCCAGGTCCATATCTATAAGAGGACCATATCATTGTTTCAGCCGAACCATTAGGAAAAATGTAGTCTTCAAACTTTAGGGGATTTTGTGTTAATATATCACTGTTACAGAGATTTTCTGCTGTCCATGAAAAAGAACCGCCATACGGATCTGGAGTACCTGTTTGTGGCCAATTGGGATATGTTTTGTTGAGAGGTTCGCCTGCTAGTCGCCAACGTCTAGCCATTTCACTACAAACATCAGTAAGCAACGAACATTGCTGTTGTAGTTCGATCCATTCTTCTTTGCTAACTCTAGGTTGTTGATTTCCTGGAGTGAAATGAATAGGTCCACTCATATTAATGTTCTAATAAGTAAGAGCCTAGCACGTCGGGTCTATTAGCCGCCGCATCTCCTTCACCTGACATTACTATGACATTCCATTTTGGAGTAACCATATTTCGTTGACCAAAAGCACCAGGTAATGGTTTTTGCATTAATTCTTTGTACGTAATCAATGTATCAGGCTTGATTCCTGGATATTTAAGCATTAGTCTATCTTTAAAAGTTTCAAATGATTGATCATCTTTAAACTGCCATGCACCATCAGGATCTTTGGCTAATTTGTTTCCGTCTTTTTTAAGAAGATCGTTGAACATTTCTTTTTTGACAACCATAGCAGACTTAGTTGTACCGAAGTCAATTTTTCTTTCTTGTCCTTTAGATGCTCCTGCTGAGAAGTTAATGATAAAGTTATCTGGTCTATTTTGTAAATCGTTTGATACTGAAGCCATTTTAGTATAAGCATAGAATCTAACATCAGGGTGCAACATTGCTACTTTATATGCCGCTTCCAAGTAATCTTCTGAGAAGAAATCTCCGGCATCATGCCAACGCAGACCCATAACGACTGTTTCACCTTGTTTTGACTTTAATAATTTGTTTGCTTCTACATCAATCTCTGTGTTTAACTGCTCAAAGAAACCTACTGGATCGTTATACAAGTAGTTTAAACGTCTTGTTTGACTAATTGCTACATTTTCCCATTGTACATATCCACCTTTAAGTGCATAACAGAATGTTTTACATTCACCTGCACCTGGACATGTGTTGATTTCTACAAATTCTTTCTTTTCTTCGTTGTAACCTAAACCGTTTAATGCAGGTAGACCGAGATCAAAATATATCTCAGTTTGGCCCTTATAAGGACCTTCAGTATGTTGCATTTTTGCATTTTGTTTTAATAATTTATTTGGACGTACAGTGATATCTGCCGCTAATGCTTCCAAGTCATAAGTTTCACCGTTCTGATTAATGATAGGAACTTGTTTATCTGATGCTAATAGTTCTTGCCCTTTTACCATTCTTTTTACAGTTGATCTATGTATGTACGGCTTTTTGTATTTGTCAGTTTTCTTTTTCTTTTGATTGATAATTCTATCTAAGTAATCTGATAAATCTTTCTTCTCTAGTTTTTTACTAGGCGCATCTAGTACTTCATCGATTTGCTCAAAATCAAATTCTTTTTGACCAGGCTCAAATTCTTGGCGATTCAATCTTATTTTTGAATTTAACTCTTCAATTTCATCTTCTTTGGCTGGGTTGACATTAGGACCATAATATGGCTCGCCATCTCCTAATTTTCCCCAACCTAAACATTCATCACATAATTGGATAGGACTTGTTCTTTCTTTTCCAAATTTCATACCGTCTCCCAAACATTTGGGACACTTAGTTGTATAACGAACACTATTATCATATTCGTTTAAATCTTCTTCTGACTCTTTTTTGTTTAAATCTATGTAAGTGGGAGTGAAACCTTCATCTCTTACGAACTCAGGGAGTGTTGAAACGTCCCAACCTTGAATGACACTCTTCCATGTGTCAGTTCCTTTATTAGCAAACTTAGTATTGGCTTTAGTTAAGTCTGATACGTCAGCACTTCGGTTACCTTCGGGTAAAATAGGCTTGACTTCAGCCTCTGCTTCTGTTAGTATATCTAATATGTTACGTATATCATTCATTTGCTTGTCCGCTTTAAGAGTAGTATGCTAATGTATTTATCATTGTTATTAAAAGGTTTTAGAAAGTTATGAACATATTTTATTTAGATACTGACCCAGTTAAATCAGCAGAACTGCATTGTGACAAACATGTAGTCAAAATGATTATTGAGTATGCCCAATTGATGTCTACTGCTCACAGAGTATTAGATGGCGACTTATATGAGGACAGAACAGCCAACAACAGACGTATCAAACGTTGGCGTCTCAATGACAGCAACATGGAGAATGTTCTCTACAAGGCATCACATATCAATCATCCTTCAAATATTTGGATTCGATCTAGTGATTCACACTATCAATTTGTATATGATATGTTCGTTGCGTTATGCAATGAGTATACTCATAGGTATGGCAAAACACACTTAACAGAAGAAAAACTCAAGGATATCTTACAGCATTTACCCAACAATATAGCAAGTGCAGACTTTGTTGATCCTCCCCAAGCCATGCCAGATGATGTCAAAACACATGATGCCATTGACGCCTATCAGAATTACTACAGAGTATACAAAAAAGACTTTGCTAAATGGACTGCGAGAGAGACTCCAGGATTTATGAAAAATATATCGGGTAAAGATAATGTCTCTAAATACATAGACAGAGAGGAACTATATGTTTGATAAAATAAAAAGTATGTTTGGCAAGAAGAAACCTGCCCCTAAGAAAAAAACGGCACCTAAACTTTCTGAAAAAGAAAAGGCAACTAGGGCTGGAGAACCTTGGGTTGATATACTAGAAGTCAATGTTGACCCAGAAGATATTAACAATGGTGCTTTTGAACTTGATTGGAATGATAAGTTTCTGTTAAATCTTATCAAGCAAGGATACAAAGATAGTGAAGACGATAAAGATGAAGAAATTGTTGATCGTTGGTTTAAAACAGTATGCCGTAATGTAGTGTTAGAAACATGGGAACAAGAACAAGCAGACCCACATAATAGAAAAGACGTTGATCCTATCACTGGTGCAGATATGAGAGTTGTGCGAAGTAAAGATTTAGGTGACGGTAGGTCGGAGATTAGTTAATGGAAACTGTAGTCTTTTGTAAAAAGTACCAAGAAGAGTTACCAGCGATGTCATTTCCACCTCTGCCAGGACAAGCAGGCAGAGATTTGATGGAGACTGTTTCACAAAAAGCACTCGATGCTTGGAAGTCTCATCAAACTACACTTATTAATGAACGCAGAATGGATTTATCTAATCCTGAGGCTAGGAAATTTCTAATAGAAGAAATGCATAAGTTCTTTAATAACCAAGAAGTTGCACAAGCAGAAGGGTTTGTTGAACCTACAAAAGACTCTGGTGTACAAGCATATATACCACCTACTCCTCCACCACCCCAAGATTAATTTACCCTTTTTACCCATAAAGGCTTGCTTTCTGCTAGTTTATTGCGTATAATATACGAATATTATGATAAATAAGAGTACTGGTATATGAAATACGCTTTGATAGACACAATGAACACGTTCTTTCGTGCCAAGCATGTAGCATCCTATAATGCTAATACATGGGAAAAGATAGGCATGGCTTTACATCTGACTCTAGGGTCAGTTAATCAAGCAGTCCGCAATTATGGCGTTGATCATGTAGTCTTTTGTTTAGAAGGTCATTCATGGCGTAAAGACTTTTACAAGCCTTACAAGGCAAATCGTAAAGTTAAAGAACAATCTATGACAGAAGCAGAAGTCGAAGAAAGTCAAATGTTCTGGGAAACATACGAAACATTGATTGAATTTTTATTAGAGAAAACTAATGTAACAGTCTTACGTGATCCGAATGCAGAGGCTGATGATTGCATAGCACGTTTCATTGCATTGCATCCTGATGATGAACACATCATTCTTTCAACTGATACAGACTATTATCAATTACTATCTGAATCAGTTCACATGTATAATGGTGTTGCTAAAAATCTAATAACAATCGATGGCTTCTTTGATGATAAAGGCAGACCAGTCATTGATAAAAAGACTCAGGAGCACAAGACATTAGAAGATCCTCAGTATCTATTGTTTGAGAAGTGTATGCGTGGTGATACTAGTGATAACGTGTTCAGTGCATATCCAGGTGTACGTAAGAAGGGTACTAAGAATAAGACAGGTTTGTTAGAAGCATATGCTGACAAAGACAAAGGTGGTTTCAACTGGAATAACATTATGTTACAACGTTGGGTAGATCACAATGAAGAGGAACATAGAGTACGTGATGATTATGAACGCAATCGCACATTGATTGATCTTACAGCACAGCCGATTGAACGCAGAAATGCAACTGATAATAGCATTAAAGAGGCGTTAGAACGTAATAAAGAGATACCACAAGTTGGTGTACACTTTATGAGATTTTGTGGCAAGTATGAACTTAACAGAATAAGTGATCAAGCAGATAGTTATGCTAAATGGTTGAACACCCCATATCAAGGAAGGTATATTCATGCCTAACAATAACAATATTAACGGAGATAAAATGATATTAGATGTAGAATTAACCGCAAAGCCAGTTACCGATGAATTTTGGATTTTAACAGACGGGAAAAACAAAGTTGGAAATGTCTGTGCAAATAATATAGGAACGTTTAACGTCACATTACAAAATGATGTATTTGAATTTGCAACTACTGATGATATTCAGAAGAAAACTAAAATAAAGTTTATCACACCAGAGAAAACTGAACTACCAGAAACAACTCCTTATCCAGAATATCCTACAACTGCTAGAACTTATAATTCAGTGTTCGATGTTAAACGTGGATTGCATGTCTTTACAAAGACTAAAAAGAGTAAATGCTTCCATGCCGCAGGGTATTTTGTAGTTGAACATAACGGAATAGAACAAGTTATCTTTTGTCCAAAATACATTTTTATACAAAGATATCCTTTTAAAGGACCGTTTAAAACTAAAGATGAAGCAAAAAATCAGATAAATATAGTATAATGATAACTAATGTTACATATTAAGGATTTTATAAATAAAATGTCGGTTATGGAAAGTACACAGAACAATACTGTTGTATTGACTATTGATCAGGCTAGAGGACTCAGAAACGATATAGCAACTTTGTTGGCAGATTTACATGAGTTCAATAACGAGAATAAAACGAATGAAGAAACAATTTCAGTACAAGTTAAAGGCGGCTCATTCAAATGAGTAGGAGCCAACCATCAGTCATCCTGGAATTTGTTGACAAAGAAACATATAAGTGCGATCAGATTATCGAAGCATCTGGCATTTGGGCTGTATACTATGACGGTCAACCAATCAATTTAAAATCTTCCCACTACTTAACAAGTGATGCGGCACCAAAATACAAAAAGACTAGTTTTTCTAATCCAGGTCATGCAAGGAATCTTTGTCGTAAATTAAATGCTCAATTTAAAACTGATAAGTTTACTGTAGTATTTTTAAATGCCGGGCGAATAGTATATCCGGATGATATCTCCGAAAAATAAACAGCAATACACTGAAGCAGTACTCGATGCCCTACCAAGAGGGCCTTATCATTCAATGCCAATAGATCAAGTCATTTTTAAATGGTGGCTAACTGGTCGAGGTGGGCAAGGACTAAGACTTAACGATGAAGGACTAAACATGTTTAAGTTAGCAAAACTTGAACACTATGATTTTGATTTAGGACTGGATCTTAAAACAATGCATAGAAAACGAATTATGGCTCCAGAAGCATTTGTACAAGAAATCATTAAAAAGATTAAATGTCCTTATTACTTAGGTGTTCATAAAGTGAGGGGAGAGAAGGGAGAACCTTTCATTAGAGTATATGATCATAAGACAGCAATGATGATTACTTTACATGGCAATCTAAGAGAATACTTAGACGCCACAAAATAATGTATGACAAAGTATGACACTTTTATGTACATAAAAGTGTAAGGATAGCACACTTTACGTTACTAAAAGTATCATAATGTCATACTTGGTATAAATAGAAATGCAGGGCGGTCCTGCTCAAAGATACAACACACACAGGAGTACACAACTTGAAAATCATACGCAGTATTGGCGATAGTTTATTTGGATGCAATGGCGGAGAAATATGCGAAAGCATTGGTTTCGCAATTATTGG
>Ga0206123_10001842_pt1 | contig 19226 bp, 10 predicted proteins | sample Helgoland_Spring_2_FD_160086 | JGI IMG/M metagenome (GOLD analysis project Ga0206123, IMG submission 160086) | Pelagic subsurface seawater microbial communities from Kabeltonne, Helgoland, North Sea - Helgoland_Spring_Bloom_20160316_1 | ecosystem: Environmental > Aquatic > Marine > Epipelagic ...
TTTTTCTATTAAAGTTGAAAAGTAGTTATCATCTTTAACATTATTGACCTCTACATAACGCATATGTAAAAGTTCAACTAATTTAAAAAACATAGGATCTTTAATATTTTCATTAGAAAATAATCTACCTGGTAATAAGTCATTAATTATTCTAATATAATTTTTTTGTATATCTTCATTATTAAATATATCTTTACCAAAATGAGATATCATATTATCATATATATTAATATATTGTAAATTATTATATTCAGGAATAATTAATTGTTTATCTTTATGTTGTTCTGAAAATTGATAACTCGATATACAAGTAAAGTTATTATTTTTAATTACATTTTTGATTATAGTATCTAATGGAAAGTTATTATCAATAAAATCAGCGTTAGTAAAATACGGTTTATTAACTTTAAAATGTTTTTGAATAAAAGGACCTACAATGTTATTAATCCAACAAGGATCGCTATTAGAAACTATATATATTTCGGCATTATATTTTTTTTTAATAAATTTTATAAAATCTAATAATCCTGGACGTAGTAGATCAATATTAAAATTATAATTATTTATTCTTTTAATATTATTTATATGTCTATAAATATCATATTCGGCTTTATTATACTTTAAATCACCTAAAATACAACTTTCAACTTCTAATATAAATACCTTAGATTTTTTCATTTTATATTTGCTATTGTTTTATCTGTTAAATCAGTTAATTTATTACATAAGGTTATGTAAAAGTCATCGTCTTTATATTTATCATTTAATATTTCAGCATTACGCATTTTAATAGATTTAAAAATATTGAAAATCATTTTATCTTTAAAAAATGTATTATCACTATTTGGATTGTAATATTCAATATTATAATATGTACCAAATATACTTTCAGCTTCTTTAGATACAATTTTATCATAACCAAATGCAGCTATCATATTATCATAAGGGCATCTATATGGATATGGATCATATTCAGGACACGTAATTTGTCTATTTGTTTTAGTTGATGTATTATCTTTAATATTATCTATAAAAACTAAATTATTATTTATAATAAAATCTTTATGTTTTAAAGGGATCTTATATTTCTTTTGTAAAAATGGAAATATAGTTTCATATGCTTCATCTAATGATTTTGTATAATTAATTGAAGTTTCTCTTGTAAAATACGGTTTATTAAATTTGATCTTAGTTGCTTTTTCTATTATAGGAATTATACCAGTATTAGCCCAATTGTAAGATGAATTAGTATATAAAAACAATTCGCAAGGTTTAAATCGTTTTTTAATACATTGTATAAGTTCTACAAATCCAGGACGTAATAAACCATTATTAACGTATTCACTAAAATTTTGTTTATAATTATCAGGTTTTCCGTAGAGTTCTGCTAATTCTTTATAAATATAAGTTTCAGCTATTAAATGGTTAACATTTCCAACTATACATTGATCTATATCAAAAATAAATACATATGGTAACTTCATTATTTATTCTTTATATAATGAAAAATATGACAGTTATAATAGTTGGTGCAGGTATAGCAGGTCTTTATACTGCCTATAAACTTTCTAAGACAACAACAGATATTAGAATAATAGAACAATCAAATAGATATGGAGGAAGAATATATACATATAACGATCAATATGATGTAGGAGCAGGAAGATTAGGTAAAAAGCAAAAGTTGGTGATGAAATTAATAAAAGAGTTTAATTTAGAGCATTTAATAGTAGATATAAATCCAAATAAGAATTATTATGTTGATGAAAAGATGTTAGATGAACAAGGTTTATTAAAACATTATAATTCAAATTATAAATCTTTGAGTGATCTTTGGTCTTACGTAATTAATTATAAATCCAAATTAGATTTAAAACAATTTACATTTCATAATTATTTAGGATCATTTATGCCAACAAAAGAAATTAAAGTTTTAGAAAGATCTTTAGGTTATATTAACGAAATGTATAGATTAAACGCGGCAGATGCCATTTATACATTAAGAAAAGACTTTGATGTAGAAAATAATGATTTTTTTATATTGAAAGGTGGTCTAAGTATATTATCAAAATCATTGTATAATTATATAATATCTAAAAATATTATTGTAGATTTTAATACAGAATTAAAAGATATTAAAAAAGATCATATTATAACTGATAGAGAAACTATAAAATATTCTAAATTATATTTAGCAGTATGTAAAAAAGCTTATATTAGTATTCCTTTTTTCGAACCATATAAAGATATATTTGATACAGTATCTGTAGGTAATTTACTAAGAATATATGCAAAATATGATTTAAATAAAAATAAATGGTTACATAATCTCAAAAAAACTGTAACCGATAATAAATTACAATTTATTATTCCTATTACAGATGATCTAGTTCAAATTAGTTATTCTGATGATTATATAGCAACTTATTGGAATACTTTATCTAAGAAAGAAACTAAAAAACAAATAACAAGATTAGTAAAAGAAATGTTTCCGGATAAGAATGTGGAAGAACCATTGTGGATAACTAAACATTATTGGTGTTGTGGAAGTCATTTTTGGAAACCGAATGTAAGTTCAAAAGAAATACAAAGAAAAATAAATAATATAGATAATAATATAAAAGTAGTAGGAGAAATATATAGTAGTAGACAAGCATGGATTGAAGGTGCTTTAGAAACTGTTGAAAAAGTAGTTTAAAAATATGGGTAATTGTTGTCAAAAAGAGAAACCAAAAATCAAAATAGTTAAATATAGTAAAGAATTAACATCTAAAATGATTTTTGATAAAAAAAAGTATAATAGTTGAATAAATGTATAAATTATATATAGCAATCCTATTTTTAATTGTATGTATTATAAGTCTTATAATTTTTAAGAATTATAATACTGAATATTTTAAAGATGAGGAATTAACACCTGAAGAAATTAAACAAAAAGAGAAAGAGAAAGCTAAACGATTACGAAGAATAGAGCAATATAAGAAAGATAAAGAAGAAAAAAGTTCATTAAATTATTTATCAATTAATACATTAATTGACATTTCGGAAAAATTAAATATGATTAAAATAGTTTTAAATGATACAGAAGTTAAATTAAATTACGATATAGCTATATTAAATGATACAGGAACTACTGGAACGAGTAGTTATAGAGATCAAGTTGAAACATTAAATGGTAAAATGGCTAGATTAGAAAGTTTTAAAACGGATATAGGTATTAAAATATTAGAAATTGATGAATTAAAAGATAATATATATGAAAAATTACCAAAAGAATTAATACAGAAAATAGAAGAATTAGCAGAGGTTAATATTAAATATAAAAATATATATAAAGACGTAATTGAAATTACAACTAGAAGAGATTTTATAGTTACAAAAAAAACAATTAAAAAGGATTTACAAGGTTTAGATAAGCATTTAATTGATATGAGATCAATATTAGTAGATGTCATTACAAGATTTTATTAATAAAATCGAAAAACTAGTTTGTTGTCATAAAACAACAGAAGAGGAAACTAAAATATATAATGAAATACATATTAAAATGATACCAAAATATAATAAAAACGATAAAAAAAGAATACCTATTTAGTTAAAATACAATTATTAATTTCATTTAATACAGAATGATCATTTTTAGCACTATCTTGTATTTTTTTTATATCACTTTTAAGTGTTTTAATATTAACCGGACTACTTAATTGTTCTTCTAATATTTCAAGTTTATTAGTGTATTCAGTTGTATCCATAGTTTTTTTAAGTTTTTTTAATTCTTTAATTTCAGTTTTTATTGTAGCTTTATCTTTAGTATTTTTGAGTGTATTTTCAACTAATTTAAGTTTTTCAGAATAATTTTCAGTAGGAGGAGGAATTGTCATTATATCGGTATAAACTGGATAAGCAAATTGTCTTATATCACCTGATCTATTAAGATAACTAACAATACCTGAAATATTATTAATATAACTTATAGCACCTTCAGTAGTTATTAATCCATTAATATCACAATATTTATCTTTAAATACTTCATAATTTTCAGGTAATTGAGAATTTATAGGCAATATAAGATTTAACATTTTATTTAAAGACATAACATCTTCAGTTATAGGTGTAGCTGATAATAAAACTACTTTACAAGAATTATTTTTAGATAATTCATAAGAATTATGTAAAGCTTGTTTTAATTTTATAACATCAGGTTTTTCCATAGATTTAAGATCTTTAGTAAATAATTTGTGAGCCTCATCTATTATTATTAAAGTATTTTTGAAAGGATCTTCGCTACCGTTTATTTTTACTAAATCTTTATAATATTGATTCTTTTTAGCTATTAAATTGGTAAATTGTTTATAAGATATAATTGGAAACCAATTTTGTTTTATTATTTTTAATTTTTCTTTTTTATCTTTAACATCGCCTAAAATACTATTACATACTTTATCAAACATATTTTTCCATACATCTTGTTTTAGTGTATGTCGTGTAACCCATAATATTGTATAGTTTTGTTTAGCAAAACTAACAGATGTAGAAATCGCTGCACAAGTTTTACCAGTTCCAACTGAATGATTTAAAAGAATACCTTTATTAATATTGTTAGGTGTAAAATAGGTTTTAATAAAGGTTTGTGTAGGTGTTAATTTTATATCTGCTTCTTCGTTCTTAATACATAGGTTTTCTATTTTTGTTTTAGCCCAAATTAGTTTTTTAAAATTAATTTTAATATATAGTTGTAAATCTAAATAATTATAAAATATAGATGGAGGTTTTAAGTTATTTTTAGTTGTATTTAAGAGTTCTATATTATAATATAAATTAATGAATTCCATTACATCATTATAATTTTTTAGATTTATTTTCTTTTCACTTACTAACATATCTATTTTAGTTGTAAGCGATTTAGCATTCTTAATTAAAAACTGCACAGGTTTCATCCATAACTCATTTACATTTTTACATAATAAATCATCTTTAGATAATTTATTACACAAAGTATTTTTAGGATATGTATCTTTCATAATATTATAATAAGTGTAATTAGTATTAATTGCCGCTAATAATAATAAACCATTATGTGTAGCTTGTAAAGGTCCGTGGCATTTTAATTTACATTTAATAGGATCATCGTTATGGTATAATTTACCATATACATTTACGGTTATTTCTGTTTTATTAGAATTATCACTAAATAATTTATCAAATCTGGTTTTAGGCGGAATATGTAAATTTTTAATTAAATGTTTATCAACAGCTGATATTCTTAACAGATTTTCTAAATCTGCTGTCAAATTAATATGACTTAAATCTATATTAGAATGCTTTAAATATAATTGAAAACTATCCATATCATTTGTATATTTCATATTATATTTAAAGACATTTAGTTTCCAACCAATATTAGGAACAAAAGGTAATCCAGCTTGACCACAAAATCTTAATCCTCGTCCTAATACTTGTGTTTCTTCTCCTGTAGTTATTAAAGGTTCTAATATATGAAAATATTTAACATCAAATAGATCAATACCTTCTTTATATCCACTATCTATTATAATAAATCTTATTTTTTCACCGTAAATATTACCAGGTCTTTCGTTAAATACAGAAAGAATATTTTTTTTTAATGTAGCCGGAAAAGGTTTTCCGTAAATTACTGATGATGTTAATAAAGCAAAACTATTTTTATTGTTTGATAATAATTTTAAGTTTTTATTATAACACATTTTATAATCATTTGCTAGTAAAACACTTGCAACCATTTTAGAACCATAAATACCCTGAACATCTGAATAAATTACGTGTTTAAATAATTTACCATTTTCTTGTAAATCTTGTTTGTCTAATTCTTGAATATTTTCCATTAATTTAAACATTCTTGGTGAATATGCGTTTAAATTATCAATTACTTCTGTTTTTTTAAAACCAGGAGTATCAAATTTGTGGTTTTTTTCTATATGCGACCAGGTAGATGTATTACGAATACATTTTGCTTTTTTCATTATTTACAATTAATAAATATAAAAAATGATTTCTTAATATTAATATTAGCAATGGATAATAAGATTAATGGAATAATATATGGACACGCTCTAGGTGATGCTTTAGGTGCTCCGGTAGAATTCTTTCCTTTTGCACATTACACGGGGATTTTAGATGCACCTATTACACGATATACTAGAGCTTACGGAAAACAAGTTTCTGCTATAGGACAAATAACAGATGATACTGAATTAGCTCTAATTCTTTTAAATACAATTAAAGATGGTTATACAGAAGAAAAAGCTATAGTAAATTATATGTTATGGGCAAATAATAATTTTGAAAATTGTAAAGGTAATTCGCCTTTTATGGGTAAAAATACTAGAAATTTATTTATAGCACCAAAACCTACATATAAATTATATTGTAATCGTTTTAAAAAATATTATCCAGATGATATTACAAAAGAAAATTCACAATCAAATGGTGCTTTAATGCGATCATATCCTTTAGCTTTTGTAGAAGATGATGAACTAATTAAAACAGATGTTTATATTACTAATCCTTCTAAACTTGTATATAATGCGGTATATACGTATATAACTGCTATACGAATGGCAATGAAAGATAAATCAAAAGATAAAATTCAAAAAACTATTAGAGAAATGATAGAATTTGATGAACTTTTAACAGTATTTGATCAAGCCGTTAATAATATTTTTAGAGATGTTACTGTTAATAGAGGTCATATATTACACGCATATTATTGTGCATTTTGGGGATTATTTCAATTTAATAATTATAACGATGCAATTGATGCTATCATTTGTTTAGGACCAAAAGAAGGGCAAAAAGCAAAAATAGGTATTAAAGGTAAATGGAAAAAAACCGAAATAATCGTAGGTGATACTGATACAAATGCTAGTATTGCAGGTGCATTATTAGGTGCTTTCTATGGTTATGAAAAAATTACAGAAAATGAAATAACTAAAGAAAATATGAATATTATGATGAATTGTGATTCAATAAAAGGAGATATTGCTAGACCTGTAATCTATAAGTTACCAAATATAAACATTACTACTTAATTTATATTAAAATGTTAGCTATTTGGATAAATGTAGATGAATGTATTAGACGTAGAGATTTAATGATTAATCAGTTCAAAAATATTAATTTTATTACTAAAAATATACGTGTGTCAGCAATAACACCTGATGATATTGATGATTACGTAGATGATCGTGATCTTCCTTATAAATGTGATCCTACTGAAAAATATTTTAAAAATTGTAAAAATTGTAAGGTTGAACATTGCACATTAATAAGTCATATGTTAGCTATTGAAGAAGGTTATAAATCAAATGAAGATTGGTTTATAATATTTGAAGATGATACAATTATACCTCACGAAATAAATGTAGAAGCATTATTAAAATCAATTCCGAATGATGCTGAAGTATTACAATTACATTGTTGTATGGGTCCAACCGTTGAAAAACTACATAATGTGTATAAACAAAATGTTAATTGGATTCAATGGAAAATGATCATACCATCTGGTTCAGGTTATATTGTTTCACGTAAGGCAGCCGAAAAAATGCTATCATTATACAAGAAGAATGATAAATTTTGTTTTAAAGATAGCAAATCTTGTAGACTTGCTGATGTTATGACATATGAAACTTGTAAAACATATGTTCATACCTATCCCGTATTTTATTCTAATACAAATTACGGTTCTTTAATACATCCTGATCATTTAGGTAGCCACGAATATGCTAATAATATTATTAAGAAAATAATCAATGAAACCGATTCACATATATTTTTAACTAAGAAATTATTATAAACCACAATCATTTAATAGTATTAAAATATCTTTATATCTTTTTAAAACCTTATTACTAACCAAAAAAAAATATATATAATTTAAAATAAATGGAAGATATATTAGATAAAAAAACTGTTATTGTTAATGGTAGTAATACTCCAAATATAACAATTGATATTGATCCTATTAAAAATGTTAATAGTATTAAATTAGTTGAAATATATGCTAATTTAGAAACTACTGCTACTGAACTTACAAATATATATATTTGTATAAATGATTATCCTTTAAAGACTATATATAGTAAAGATACTGATAATAACAGTATTGCTACTAATGTTTTTAGTAATATAATATTTTTTAAAGGTTCAAATAAAAACGAATTAAATGGTACAGGTATTATAACAGATTTTAATTTAGATCCACAAAATTACGTATTTAATCCTATTAAAGGTGAATTAAATAGATTAAATATTTCTTTCAAAGAATTGACTACTGATAATGTTTTAGTTGATTTCACTTTAGATTTCAATTTTTCTTTAGAATTATGTATTTATTCTAAAAGAATGAAACTAACAATGTTTTAATTTTTTTAACCAAATAATAATATAAGAATGCCTTATGAACTAGGAACTATATGGAATGTTACAAGTAAATATATATATAATACCTTGGATAAAAATATTGGTATAGGAACAACTACACCAATATGTGAATTAGATGTATATTGTAATATTGCAGAAAACGGGATCAAATTAGAAGATAAATATCAACTAAAACCCGAAAACAACAAAAAATATGATCTTATAGTTCGTGAGGATTTAAATCAAGATTATTTAGATCCAAATTATTCAAATTTAATTATTTGGTATAAGTTTAATAAAGATGATTTTACTAGTAATTATGCAGCCGGAAGCAATGGACTGTTAAGCAATGAAAGTGGAACAATAAGTAATTTACAAAAAGAATATTATGTAGGAACTGGATCTGCTGAAATCAATGATGAACTTTATTATAAAATTCATATGTCTTCTGATCAATTTACTGCACAAAAATGTACTTTTTGTTTTTGGTTGTTTTTAAATGAAGAATGTATTAGTAATAGATTTATTTTAAATTTAAAAGATACTGGTGCTGATCCAATATCTGATATATTTTATTTTAAATATGCCACTGATGAATTAACAATTTATAAAAACTCTTATCACTATATTGAATATAATCATAGGTTAGCTAAAAATAAATGGCATCATATTACTATTATAATTGATGATACTTCTGTTCAAAAACAACGAACACTTTTAATCGATGGTATCTCAATTAATAGCAATCTTACAGGTACTATTACAACTGTATTAAGAGGGGGAAACTCAGGAACTGCTGATATATATCTTGGTTATACTACAGGTTCTTCAATTGATGGATATATTGATGATTTTCGTATTTATCAAAGTAATTTACAAATTGATTATATACAAAACAACATTATTGGAAAAATAACTAAAATAACACCTGGTAATATTGGTGCGAATGGTAATTATGGTATTGATATTGTAAATTATTCTAACATTGTTAATATTGGAAGCACAAATTCTAATGTTGATTTAAAAATATTTGGTGATCTAAAAGTTACAGGAGATTTAAGTATTAGCAATCTTGATATTGTTACAGCTGAATTTATTACATTAAATGTAACTAGTAATCTAACAGTTGGTAGTAATGTTGATATTGACAACTATCTTACAGTTAGTAAAACAATTACAGAAAACCAAAGAACACTTGCACAAAAATACGCATCTATTAGTCAAATTGACAAACACACTGATGTAATTATTTCAAAAATGACTGATAAAGAAGATGTTAGAACATTATACAGTACTATGCCTGAGTTTTTTCAAAGTAATTTAATATTAGCATATGATTTTGATTTTAATATACATAATATAGATAATCCGGACGATTTTTTTAGTAATAATGTATTACAATTAAATAGTAATACTGCTCTAATTTATTCTACTTTTAGTCAATATAGCATTGTTCCAAATATACCTAAAGATACTAACGCTATAGATTATTATGGAACTAAATATGTAAAAGGTAATAGTTCTTTACATTGCGGTAGTAATATATTTAATTCAGGTGGTATTGATTATTATAGTTTTAATACTCAAGGTACTACTAATAATGCAACTTTTAGCTATACCAAAAGTTATACTATAGCATTTTGGATAAGATTTAATGAAATTGATAGAACACAACATATTTTTAGATTTGGAGTTCCTATTAATCCTGTAGTAGATACTATCGAAAAAAGTATTAATATATCTTTAAATAGTAGTAATAACTTAAATATTAAAATTACTGATGGGATTATCCCGTATAACAGTAATATAGATGAACTTGAATTTAAAAAAGATGAATGGTATCATATAGTTTTAATTCTTAAAAATGCTAGGGCTATTGACACAATACCTAAAAATATTTATACTAATTCAAACTTATTAATACAGTATTTTGAAGAGCTTGAATATACTGATAATACAACTTCTGCTAGTAATAGGTTTACTTTTAACACACCAGCCAATATGGCTACTATTTTTACTTATGTTAATGGTATTTATTTAAAAAAACTATCATATTTACAGAATATTACTATATTTGGTAATGAGCTAAATTGTAGTAATTATTTTGGTGTTTTAGATTCATCTACTACTACTGACTATCTAAATGGATATATAGATGATTTTAAAATGTATCAAACAGTTGTTCCTATAAACTATATTAACGAAAATATTATCGGTGATGCTTTAATCATTAAACCTGGATTATTATCCGCAATTGGTAATTATGGTATTAATATTAAAAACTTTACAAATATTGTTTCTGTTGGTAATTCTAATAATGATGTTGATTTGCACATTTATGGTTTATTAAAAATAGAAGAAACAAAATTAACAATATCTAATTGTGATATTGATGTTATAGATGATACATTAACAACATCAAACTTTGCGATCCTAGAAACATTAGATGTTTCTAATATAACTGTTAGTAATATTGAAATTTATGATTTAATATCAGGTCCTGATTTTCATTTAGGATCTTCAAACTTTATTAGTAATATTAAAATTGACCACTTAAGTAATATTAATTTAAATTCTTGTAATATTACTGCTGATACTATAACTGTTAATAATGAATTAATACTTGGAGATGCTATATTATCCAATATTAATATTGTTGGTATTAATATTGATGATACATTTTCAATTAGTAATAACGATATAAAAATACGTAGTAATCTAATAATTGGTGATAATAGTTCTAATGTTCGTAGATATGATTTAGGAAGTGTGGATATCCCAAGTGGTGTTCTTGCTACTTCAAGTAACTTTTATTTATATAATGCTGCATATCCTCATCCTTCGCAATATACCTTGACTACAATTACAGATATATATAAAGGTGATATCCAAATTTTCGATAAATCTATAATATTCTATGGTCATACTAATGAAAATCGTTATGATATTCATTTTAAAAATAATTATATTCGTAATGAAAATTGTAATATTGAAACTGAAATTAATAAATCTTATGTTAGCGGTGCAGATCGCAATAGAACACGTATTAAATTAGATGTAGGTAATATTAGCTTACAAAATGGTTTTATTGAATTAATACAAAAAGATATTTTGACTAAAGATGAACCATCAAAATTAAAAATAGAAGAAAATCAAATTAGTATAACTAGTAATGTTAATACAACTATTTTAAATGATTCTTTAATGTTAAGTAATGCTAATAATTATTGTGTATTAACAACTAGTAATTTTTTGTTTAATAATGAATATGGTTTTACAGATAATGAAACACTTCATATTAAAACAATTTCAATTGTGGAAGCAATTGAAATTGTTAAAATTAAAACAACTAATACTAGTTCTAATATAATAAGTATTGATACTTCAAATGCATCAATAATAGGTAAAATACGTGGACATTTATGTTCTAATAGTATTATTGATATTACTGATGAAATTAAAACTACTAGTAATATTACAGCTAGTAATATTACAGCTAGTAATATTACTATTACTGATACATTATATACATCTAACATTATTTGTGATTATGAAATTACTTTTAAAGACGATGGAACCACTAATTGTAATACAATAATAAGACAAGATAGTATTGATGTTCATCAGTTACATATTTATGGTGGTATTACTCTAGGACAACAAACCGGATCTGCAGATAATAGTATTGAAGGTAGTTTTGGTTCTTTAAATATTAGAACTATTAAAACAACAAATAGTAATAGTGCTGAAATTAGTATTGATACATTCCATCTAGATAAGCTTGGTAAAATACGTGGATTTTTATATAGTAATAGTGAAATTAATATTACTGGTTTAATTGAAACTTCAAGCAATATTATAGGTATTGATATTACAGCAAGTAATTTATATGCTTCTAATATCCAAGGTATTCCAGGGGATGATCTTTGTAGTATTATAGGTAGATTAGAGAGTAATAGTGTTATTAATATTAGTGGTTTAATTGAAACTTCAAGCAATATTATAGCATCTAATATTACAATTACTGATACTTTAGATGTTTCCAATATCACAGTAAGTAATATATTAATATCTGATAGTGTTTTCGGAACTTATTTAACAGCAAGTAATATATTATATGCTTCTAATATCCAAGGTATTCCAGGGGATGATCTTTGTAGTATTATAGGTAGATTAGAGAGTAATAGTGTTATTAATATTAGTGGTTTAATTGAAACTTCAAGCAATATTATAGCATCTAATATTACAATTACTGATACTTTAGATGTTTCCAATATCACAGTAAGTAATATATTAATATCTGATAGTGTTTTCGGAACTTATTTAACAGCAAGTAATATATTATATGCTTCTAATATCCGAGGTATTGATGGGGATGATCTTTGTAGTATTATAGGTAGATTAGAGAGTGATAGTGTTATTAATATTAATTGTAATATCACTACAACACAAGATATACATTCTTTAAATCAATTTACTAGTAATACATTGTTTGTATCTAATATCCAAGGTATTCCAGGGGATGATCTTTGTAGTATTATAGGTAGATTAGAGAGTAATAGTATTATAAATATTAGTGGTGAAATTGAAACTTCAAGCAATATTATAGCATCTAATATTACAATTAATGATACTTTATATGCTTCTAATATTAGAGTAAGTAATATATTAATATCTGATAGTGTTTTCGGAACTTATTTAACAGCAAGTAATATATTATATGCTTCTAATATCCAAGGTATTCCAGGGGATGATCTTTGTAGTATTATAGGTAGATTAGAAAATGATAGTATTATAGATATAAATTGTAATATCACTACAACACAAGATATACATTCTTTAAATCAATTTACTAGTAATACATTGTTTGTTTCTAATATCCAAGGTATTGATGGGGATGATCTTTGTAGTATTATAGGTAAATTAGAGAGTAATAGTATTATTAATATTAGTGGTGAAATTGAAACTTCAAGCAATATTATAGCATCTAATATTACAATTAATGATACTTTATATGCTTCTAATATTAGAGTAAGTAATATATCAATAACTGATAGTGTTTTCGGAACTGATTTAACAGCAAGTAATATATTATATGCTTCTAATATCCGAGGTATTGATGGGGTTCCTTGTAGTATTATAGGTAGATTAGAAAATGATAGTATTATTAATATTAATTGTAATATCACTACAACACAAGATATACATTCTTTAAATCAATTTACTAGTAATACATTGTTTGTATCTAATATCCAAGGTATTCCAGGGGATGATCTTTGTAGTATTATAGGTAAATTAGAAAGTAATAGTATTATAAATATTAGTGGTGAAATTAAAACTTCAAGCAATATTATAGCAAATAATATTACAATTAATGATACTTTAGATGTTAGTAATATCACTGATTCATCTACAAATGATTATTTTATTACATCTTCTAATAGTGGTATCTTTGTTAATAAAATACGAACTAATAATACTATAGATGGTGTTTATAGTATAGATACTTTAGTTGGTAATACTTATGGTAAAATAAGGGCTAAACTTGCGGATAATAGTGAAATTGATATTACTTGTAATATTACAACCACTGCTAATATAAAAGCAGATATATTGTTTATTAATACTATTACTACTAATAGTAGTGAAATTAATATTACTCCCACATTAAAATGTGATAGTATAGAATTAAATACAATTAATAGTGATTTTGAAATTTTAAGAGCATTAAATGTATTAAATGACAGAGCAAATAGAAGTGGCACATATACGGGAGTAGAACTATTAAATGATCATATAAAATGGTATGATGAAACCGCAGAATCTTATATAAAAATAAATAATACTGGATTATTTTCAAAAGCTGGTAAAAATAAAGATGTAGAATATGAAATTATTTCTTATAATGATGCAAATGATATTAAAATAAAATGCGATATATTAGAAGTTGCCTCTTTTGATGTTGGAGATGGTAGTAAGTTTTCTTTTCCAAATATTATAGATTATAGCAAATCCACAGCAACAAATACTGAAACTAATGAAACATATAACATACCTAATGTATATATTGGTGATGATAAAACTTTTGCGAATATTAATGAAACACTAGATGTTTTATATGTAGATACACCATATACAACTAGATTAAATACGGGTAATTTATTAGTTAGAGATATATTAGAAATATCACCTGATAGTAGTAAAAGTTCAGCTATTAACTCAATGAAGATTTTCACAGGAAATATTAATACTCATTCTGGAAGTAGGGAGGCAGATATAATAACTAGTCCTTTTACTAATTTTACGAATCAAAATGGTGATACAATTATATCGTGTTCTCTTGATACCAACAGTGTAGGTATAAATACACAACCTGGTATTACAGATGATGATATTAAATTATATATTGAAGGTGGTATTCAATGTTCTAAAGATATTGTAGCATTTGCAAATGTATCTGATAAAAGATTTAAAACAAATATAACATCATTTGATATCAATGATATTGATATAGTTAATAAATTAAATCCCGTTAGATTCATATGGAAAGATAATCTTTTCAATTCTAATATGGCTAATAAACCGGATATTGGATTTATAGCACAAGAAGTTAAAGAAGTAATACCTGAAGCAGTTTCTGTATGTAAAATTGAAATGAATAATATTGATTACAATTATATTAAATATGAAAGGATAATTCCGTATTTAGTTAATAACATTAAATATTTGAATAATAAAATAGTAGAACTAGAAAATAAATTAAATGGTGTTTGATAATTTTATTTTAGGTTCTAAATTAGATTCTAATATAAATAATAATAAAGATTCTTATATTGATGATATTAATAACAAATTATATGTTATTCCATCATTACAAAGTGATAATGGTAATATTCGTATATATGATATTACAAATTGCAATTTAAAAGATGATTCTAACATACCAGTTCATTGTAATATACCATTATATAATTCTTTTAATACTAATGAATGTTTTATTATAAATGATGATAATATAAACAATAATATTCTTGAATTATATTCTAAAGATTTAACAAGATATTTAACAATTAATAAAACAAATTGTTCTTTTAGTAATTTATATGTTAATGAAAATATTTCAAATATATCTAATAATAATACTTTTAATTGTAATGAAGCATTTAAATCTTATGTTGATGGTAATACTGATAGATATTTAATACCATATAATTATAATAAACTTATTAAAATTACTGATGATAGTGAATGTAATATTGATATTTTAAATGATTTTAGCAATTACGGATTATTTAAAACAGCACAATATTATGATAACCATATATATTTAATACCTTACAATTATTCAAATATTATTAAATATAATGTTATTAATCAAACTTCTAATGAAATATTTTTAAATGAAGATCTTAATAAAGGACTTTATAGTGATTCCATTATAATAAACACTACAATATATTGTATTCCTTATAATGCTGATAAAATATTAATTATTGATCCAAGTACTGATACTTTAACCAGTAATGATGATGGTCCATTACTATTTAACCAGAAATATTCAAAAGGTATAAAGAAACAAGATGATAATACTAAAATATATTTAATTCCTGCAAAAGAAACCAATGTTCATATTTATGATATTGACACTAACACAATAACTAAAAATGATGGTAATATTTATGGAAATGATAAGTTTTCTACAGGAATATTTAATAATAGTAATATTTATTTAATACCTGATAATCATAATTATATCGCAAGATTTGATACAACTACTTGTAATATTACAAACTTATTTGAATTAAAACAATCAAACTTCTCGTCAGCTAAAGAACATAGTGGATCGATTTATATGATTTCAAATAAATTAGGTTTTATTGGAGTTGTTAAAGATCCTTATATAATTGATACATCTTACTATACAATAGATTTAAATGTTGTTAATCAACACTATTGCGATATTAAATTAACAAGTGCTGTGTTATTTTTAATACCTGAAAATAATACGATATATACTAGATCTATTACATTTAATGGTCATATGCCTAGAACTAATACTGATAATTATATTAGTGGATTTTATTATGATAATTGTAAGTTTTTAATACACATATCAGGTAAATATATTATTAAAATTAATAATGATGTAATAACCGAAATTATTAATTTTATACCTTCTCAAAATTTAGATTCAATACCTGATAAAAATAATAATGTTATTACTATATTAGTTAAAGGACGTTCAAATACAGATGATTATTTATATATCATAATTTCGGATAGTAATCTTATAGTTAAATGGAAAATTAGTAGTCCTACTACAGAAGGAACTTTAATAGCAATAGATAATTTTATTATAATCACTAGAAAGTTTAGTAAAGCTATTTATAGTAGAATAACAAACAAAATATATTTAATTCCATACAATATTAGTGAAATGGTAGTAATAAATATAGAAAATAATGATACTATAGAATTTATAGAATTAAAAAATAGAAATAAAAAACTTTTAATTGATTTACGATATAAATCTTTTTTTGTATCAGCTATTGAAAACCAGGGATATATATATATGATCCCAGAAGCATACAATTTTATTTTTATATTTAGCATTTATACAAATAAATTACATAATATTATTGATATTTCATCGTTTAATAATAAATTATACGGATTATATAAGTTCGTTAATGCACATTTATATGAAGATGAAAGTCATAAAAAAATATTTATGATTTCAAATATAAAAGAACATTTAGGTATTATTGATTTTGATATAGGTGAAGGCACTGTTCTTGATTCTGAGGTTAATTTTGATATTATATCAAAAAACTTATTTAATCGTAATACAACAACTGATATATATACAATGGAAACTATTTCAATAGGTAATAAAATTGAATATTCTGCTGTGGTTAAATATGGTAATGTATTATTTTCATTAAAAAGTATTGATGATAATACTTCTAACATATTTGAATTTCGTCCAAAAATTGATATTCGTTTAGATATTGAAAATAAACTAGTAGCTTTATACAATTTTGAAAATAATACTAGTAATGCTCCTTATTTACCTGATCTTGATTTAACTGTTATATCTGATTCTAGCGAACAATATGTTAATTTAGAATTTTTACCTTTAAATAGTAATCTTAACTTAAATGGTAATACTATATTAAATATTGAGAATATTTCAGCTATTAATTTTACTGATAAAATTGCTATAGCATTTTGGACTTCTAATATAAGTGGAAATGGAACAGTATTTGAATATAAAAAAGACAATACTAATAATATAAAATGTTATTATTCTAATGTATCCAATTTACATATTGATATTAATAATAATGATATACATTATATAAAAATTAATAGTTTAGATCATATTGTATTAAATATAGGTAATAATGATATTAATATTTATAGTAATAATGTTGCTACAGACTTAACAGACTTAACAGACTTAACAGACTTAACAGACTTAACAAATAATTTTAATAATTTTAATGATTTTAAAATAGGTAGTAACTATAATGGATATTTAGATAACTTTTGTATTTTTAAAGAAACTTTGACAATTAATGAAATAGAAGTATTATATAAAACTGGATATTATTCTAATGATATTTTTAGAACTACAACAAAAAATAATAGGTTTAAAGATACAAATGATAAAACAATATTTGAGATATATGAACCAAAGCCAAATGAAATTAAATATATTGACTTTAATCCTAATGATTTTTTAGAAGCTAATAAAATACAAAAGATATCTGTTAATAATATTTATTCTATTGAAAATAATACTGTTTATTTCATTCCATATAATTTTACATATCTTTTAGCACTTGAACTAGATAACACGATCCCTTTATTGAAAATTATTGATATTAATAAAAATAGTAATCCAAATAAAACTGCCTTAAGAAACTATATTAATAATAAAGATATTAAAGGTAAATTTAATACTTCTATAATTGTCGATAATAAATTATATTTAGCACCATATACAGAAAGTGCTATATATGCTTATTACCCTATTGTTGTTTATGATTTTGTTGATGATACTGATGTAGAACAGATTGATATAAGCGCAATAAAAGATATAAATACTGATGTAGGTCATGAAAGTGGGGGTAGTTCAAGTAATTTATTTTGCACTATTTTATTTTATACGGAATTTGAAATAAAATACCTCTTTTTCATTAAAGAAAAAGCAGAACGGTCTTTATTATGTAAAATTCAAAATAATGATATTCTAACAATTGCGTATACTAATAGCTGCTTAGACCATTCAAATATTGAGTATAGCGATGGATATATTAGTAATAATGATATTTATTTATTAGATTCATATGGTAGTAATATATATAAATATCAAATTCAAAAGAATAATTCAAATTTTGAATTTAATTGTAGTAATACTATTACATTTGACAGTGATGATACTGATATACCAAAGTATTCAAAGATGTTAGAACATAGTAATATATTATATTTAATTCCATATAATACTAATAATATTGGTATTTATGATATTAATAGGGGTTATAGTAATTATAGTTTTAATGTAGGTAGTTATAGTTCTAATCAAGAACTTTATAAAGGTGGAACTATTATAGAATTAAACAATATTAGTTATATTATTATGGTTCCTTATAATGCTGATAAATTATATATATATAATATTGTTAATGCTACATTTACATATATCGAAGATCCTATATTTATAACTAATAAATTTACAGGATGCACAGTTGATTTGAAAGGAAATATATATATGAATACAGAATATGGTGATATTTTATATTATAGTTTATCTGTGGCAA
>Ga0206123_10001845_pt1 | contig 19202 bp, 20 predicted proteins | sample Helgoland_Spring_2_FD_160086 | JGI IMG/M metagenome (GOLD analysis project Ga0206123, IMG submission 160086) | Pelagic subsurface seawater microbial communities from Kabeltonne, Helgoland, North Sea - Helgoland_Spring_Bloom_20160316_1 | ecosystem: Environmental > Aquatic > Marine > Epipelagic ...
TCGTCTGATCCTGCCAGTAGCTGGTGGTACCTGTAAAGTATCTGGCGTAATCCAGGTGCAATTATGGGTGTCTGGTTTTCCCCCTCAACTTCATCAGGAATTGCATAGTACCCCAGCCTTTCAACGACCGTGGTCGCTATTAGTTTATCTACCGCTAACATTTTGATCTCGAGTTGCTTGGCTAATGCCGGACTGGATGCCTGTCTTTTTTCCAGGGCGAAGACAGCGTCGAGCTCAATCAATATTTTGGCCGACTGTAGTTGGTCATGCTCATCGTCTGCCCGAAACAGGGTTTGGAGTAGTTCGAATGAGTTTCTTAACTCCGCCGTGGTCCTAATCATTGTTGTATACAACGATGGTACCTGCCATTTTGTCATGCCAGCCTTGTTTTTTTGGGTCGAAAGCGATCCAGAGAAATCCCAGGCCAAAACAGGCAAGGCTAATAAAATAGCCAAAATATCGCACCAGGAGTTGGGTAAATGATGCCTTTCGGCCACTTTTGTCGAGGATGTAGGCTTTGAAAATGAGCTTTCCCAGACTTGATCGAATGTAATTCCAGAGCAACAAAAATACCAATGCAGACAAGAGGGCATCTAGCCCCATGCGGGGTAGCGCCAGGAGTATCGCACCCTGTACTTCTTCCAGTGAGCTTAGATCGGTACCGGGTTCACTGGAGACAGGAATGAACATTGCGACGATCGCAAGTAAGATCATAATCGCAATACTGTCTACCACAAACGCCAGAAATCTGACCCAGAAGCCTACATATTTGAACCCTGCAGACGGCTCGGTATTTTGTCCTTCAGGGAAATTATGCTTCACGGTAAACTAGCCTTTGATTCATCGTTACAAAACCTTATTTTTGAATGGCATTGAAAATGCTTCGGAAACATTAACTTTCCTTCTCGGTAAATCGGAGTTAACTTGGAGTTGCTAGAGTAGGGGTTTTACCAATGTTGGGCAAATCAAAGAAGCTTGTTGTTGCCACCTCAAGTAGTGCGTTATTCGATCTTTCCGAGAGCGATGAGATTTATCGTAACGAAGGCGTTGCCGCCTATTCAGAATATCAGATTGCACGGGAACATGAACCACTGCTGCCGGGCGATGCGTTTTATCTGGTTCGTAAACTGCTTAATATTAATCTGCTACTGGGTGTGCCGGACAGGGTCGAAGTTATTCTGCTCTCACGCAACACTGCCGATACGGGTCTGCGGGTTTTTAATTCCATCCAACATCATAATTTACCGATTAAACGGGCTGCCTTCACTGGTGGTAGTCCGCCTTACCGTTATATGGGGCCGTTTCGCTGTGATCTGTTTTTATCGACTAATGCCAGTGATGTGAAAGCGGCTCTCGAAACAGGGGTTGCAGCGGCCAGTATCTTGCCGTCACAGCGATCTGCAGTTGAATCAGAGGTACTAAAATTTGCATTCGACGGTGATGCTGTCTTGTTTTCGGACGAAGCTGAGCGACTATTTCAGGCCAGTGGGCTGGAAGCATTCTCACGTAGCGAACAAGCGGCGGCAGACAAACCACTAATGGGAGGTCCATTCAAACCCTTTCTGGCAGCATTGCATGATCTGCAAAAGGAATTTGAGCTTAACGACTGTCCGATTCGAACTGCGTTAGTCACAGCAAGAGCGGCGCCAGCCCATGAAAGAGTTATTAAAACGCTCCGTGATTGGAATATACGACTCGATGAGTCTCTTTTTTTAGGTGGTATGGCGAAAGCCGAGTTTCTTCAGGCGTACGGTACAGACGTTTTTTTTGATGATCAGCCGGAACACTGTCAACTTGCAAGAGAAGTGGTACCAACCGGGCATGTCCCACATGGTGTTATCAATCAGTGAGCAGAATTCGGATATCAGTTCAATAGTTGAAAAATTCAATTAACTAACTATGCTTTTCGAGTATACTCGCGTAATTTCTTAGATCAATTTTGAATATCAATTCGGTGAGGCTCGGGGCGAGTTTAGCTTCGTTTAGCCAACCTTGAGCAAGACGGCCGCAAACAATGGACAGTAAACGGTGATTATTACATGAAACTTCAGCAACTCAGGTATATCTGGGAGGTCGCGCATCACGACCTCAATGTGTCAGCAACAGCCCAGAGTCTGTATACGTCTCAACCCGGTATCAGCAAACAAATCAAGCTGCTGGAAGATGAACTGGGTGTAGAGGTTTTTGCCCGCAGTGGCAAACACCTGACAAGGGTGACTCCTGCCGGGCACACCATCATTGAAAAGGCCGGCGAGATTTTACGCAAGGTAGAGAGCATTAAGCAGGTCGCCCAGGAGTTCAGTAATGAGAAAAAGGGGAGCCTCTCTATTGCCACAACCCACACCCAGGCACGTTATGCGTTACCCGCTGTGATTCGTAATTTTATTGAAAAGTATCCGGATGTTTCCCTGCATATGCACCAGGGAAGTCCGATTCAGATAGCGGAAATGGCAGCGGATGGTGTCGTTGATTTTGCCATTGCTACTGAGGGTTTGGAATTATTTGGCGACCTTGTCATGATGCCTTGTTATGACTGGAATCGTTGCATTTTGGTGACCAAAGACCACCCGCTTGCCCAGGTTGAAGAATTAACCCTGGAGCATGTTGCAGAGTATCCGATCGTCACTTATGTTTTTGGTTTCACCGGTCGCTCGAAGCTTGATGAAGCTTTTATACAATTGGGTCTGGTACCCAAGGTTGTGTTCACCGCGACTGATGCTGATGTTATAAAAACCTACGTCAGGCTTGGACTTGGTATTGGCATAGTGGCGCAGATGGCCTTCGACCCGGAGAAAGACACAGATTTAGTTGCGCTGGACGCGAGTCACCTGTTTGAACCAAGCACCACCGTGATTGGTTGTAGGCGAGGGACCTTTCTCCGTGGCTACATGTATGAATTTGTTGAGCTGTTTGCTCCCCACCTAAATCGTGAAATGGTTGATCTCGCCTTTGATAAAAACAATCAGGTCGAACTGGATGCGTTGTTTAAAGGTCTGACCTTACCGACCAAATAGACGTTTCAAAACCGTGGCAGGAAAGAGGGTATCTCCGGGAACCGACGAGTTAAAGAAGGCAGGAACTTGAGTATTTTGGGGCTTATTCACATAAAAAATGGTGTTGATATGCGAAAAGCACCTAAAAACAAGGGTTTTGTGGTTTCCCGTGAAACATCATGTACTTATATACCGATTTTTATAGTCTAAATTAGGATAGTTATGGATATTGTTTGCCTGGATATGGAGGGAGTTTTAGTCCCTGAGATCTGGATTGAGTTCGCAGAGAAGACTGGCATTGAAGCCTTGAAAGCCACCACACGCGACATACCGGATTACGATGTGTTGATGAAACAAAGATTAAATATTCTTGCGGAACACAAATTGAAACTCACTGACATCCAGGATGTGATCGCAACGTTGAGCCCACTCGAAGGTGCAGTCGAGTTTCTCGATAGTTTGAGAGAACAGTATCAATTGGTCATTCTGTCTGACACTTTCTATGAATTTGCAAAACCCCTGGTTGAGCAGATGAAGTGGCCGACAATTTTTTGCCATAAATTGATTGTACAAAATACTGGAGACGTCACGGATTACAAATTGCGTCAGAAGGATCCAAAGCGAATGTCCGTCAGAGCGCTTAAGAGTTTGAATTATAAAGTATTTGCGGCTGGAGACTCCTACAACGATACAACCATGCTGGAAGAAGCTGATGCAGGTTTTTTGTTTCGTGCCCCCGGGAATGTCATTGAAGAATTCCCCCAGTATCGTGTCACCAACGAATACAGTGTGCTCCGGAGTTTTATTGACGAAGTTGCAACGAAGTAGGGCGCATCGTAGACACGCCTTATTGTTCGAAGCTCAAAACACAAACTTTCCGGAGAACTTTTGCTCGACCTTAAATATCGAACTTGATTCCCTGGGCCAGGGGTAATTCCGCGGAGTAGTTGATGGTACAGGTGCTTCGACGCATATATCCCTTCCATGCATCTGAGCCAGACTCCCGTCCACCCCCTGTTTCTTTTTCGCCACCAAAAGCGCCACCAATTTCAGCACCACTTGTGCCTATATTCACATTGGCAATGCCACAATCACTCCCGACCATCGAAGTAAATTTTTCAGCTTCGCGAACATTATTGGTGAAAATTGCAGACGACAACCCCTGGGGAACATCGTTGTTACGCTGGATCGCATCCAGGAGGTCCGTGTAGCGAAAAACATACAGAATAGGTGCGAAAGTCTCGGTTGGCATATTAGGCACATTTTCGGGCATCTCAACCAGTGCGGGTTTAACGTAATAACCCGTTTCACAACCCGCAACGTCGACGCGTTCACCACCAAGTATTTCTGCCCCCATGGTACGGGCATTTTCAAGGGCGGCCTGCATCATTTCAAAAGCATTTTGGTCGATTAGTGGACCGACAAGTGTCGAGTCTTCAAGTGGATGACCAATTTCGACTGAATCAAAAACAGGCTTTAAGCCGGATACAAATTCATCGTAAACAGCATCGTGGACAAACAGCCTGCGAGTCGTTGTACAGCGCTGACCTGCTGTGCCTACAGCACCAAATACGGTAGCCAGTGTGGCCATTTTCAGGTCTGCCGTGGGGCAAATTGTCATGGCATTGTTGCCACCAAGTTCCAAAATCGAACGCCCCATACGCGCTGCGACTTTGGGTGCGACAATTTTACCCATCGCACAACTACCGGTCGCGCTGATCACCGGGAACCTTGCGTCTTCGACCATCATGTTCCCGACACTTGAATTCCCCAGCAGTATCTGTGACAGGTGAGCAGGGGCGTCTTCACCGAACTCACTGAGTGCCTGGTCTAGTATTGCCTGACAAGCGAGTGCTGTGAGTGGTGTCTTTTCTGACGGTTTCCATACCACACTGTTACCGCAAACCAGGGCTAATGCCGCATTCCAGGACCAGACAGCAACGGGGAAATTGAAAGCGGATATTATGCCGACCGGGCCAATGGGATGCCAATTTTCCAGCATCTTGTGCTCCGGACGCTCGGAAGCAATGGTTAAACCGTAAAGCTGGCGGGAGAGACCCACGGCAAAATCGCAGATATCGATCATTTCCTGAACTTCTCCGAGTCCCTCCTGCAAAATCTTTCCGGATTCCAGCGTGACCAATTCACCCAGTACCGCTTTATGCAGGCGAAGCTTTTCACCCAGCAGTCTTACCAGTTCACCGCGGCGGGGAGCCGGTATCTCGCGCCATTGTTTAAACGCAGTATCAGCGTTTGATAGAATCGCTTCGACCTCGGCCGGTGTATGGCTTGCGATGCTACCCATTGATTTTCCGTCCACAGGGCTAAATAGTGTCAGATCACCCTGGGTCATTGTGTTCAGGTCAATTCCAAGTTTCTGTAAACACAATTCTGTCAGTTTCTTACTGGGCATGCTTGAACTCAATTTTAACTCCTGGTTTTTTGGTAACTCTGTTAACTTCAATTATTAACGATATCGTCGTGAAAATTGTTTATTTTACCGCTTTTTCAACGCCCATAACCTGAAAGATTGCCCGTTCAAAATGCTATGCAGCGTCTTTTTGAGCTTTTTTCGGCCGAACACAATTCTGGTTAGCGCCGGTTGACTCGTAGACCTGGCCAAATCGATTCGCAAGAAAAGTGTCCAGACTAATCTCTTCCTGGGTAACAAATCCGCTGGACCTTATTTTTCCAAGTCTGAGTAGATCCAGTACTGCGCAAATGCTACCGGCTGTGGTGATCTGGATACCGCTTCTTAATACACCACCTACCTCACGTCCATAAACCTTATTAGCGTAGGTTTCCTGCATCAAGTGGCCATTTTTCATACCACTGACCGTGACAAAGATCAGGACAACATCCTGCATGGTCGCCGGAACCGCATTCTCAAGTACATCTTTCAACAGGTCTCGTCGATTTCGTAATCCAAGGTCGTGCAACAGCGTTTTCATGATGTCACGGTGACCCGGGTAGCGGATAGTCTTATAGGCCAGATTTTTAACCTTCCCTAACAGGCTATCGCCTAATGAACCAATCCCGCCGGAAGTATTAAACATTTCATATTGGATACCATCGAGGGAAATATGTTCCAGATGCTCCAGCGCAGGCACAGTTGTGACGACGCCATCCTCGATTGCCACACAGGGTTCACAGTACTCGTTGATAACGCCATCGGTACTCCATGTCAGGTTGTAGTTGAGGGAATTTGACGGATACTGGGGGAGGGCACCAACACACATTCGGATAGTTTCCAATTGATCAAAGGTGGAAGCCAACTGGTTGGTCACAATCGAAATAAATCCCGGTGCCAATCCGCATTGGGGAATAAATGCGGTTTTTGAATTCTCGGCAAGCGTTTTCACATAAGTGGTACTAGCGACATCCTCAGTCAAATCGAGGTAGTGACAGTTTGCCTTGCTAGCGGCATCGGCAATTTTTTTGGTGAGAAAATAGGGTGTTGAACTCAGCACAGCAAATTTATCTTCCAGCACAGGGACGAGTGAATCGCTATCGGCCACATCAATTTGTAATTTGATCAGGGAAGGATGGTCGGCAAAGTGACCAAGAGAATCCTCGGAATTGTCGATCAAGGTCACATGGTAGTCGCCGCTCTCGAGGAGCAGCGCCACAATCGTTTCACCGATTTTTCCCGCACCAATGACAGCGACCCGTGTTATATCCGATTTTAAGCTTTTGTTTGTAGCCATGGTTGTTCACCTCCAGTGAATTAAACACATTATGAAGGCTACCAATAGACAATAGTAAGTACTAAAATTAACAATCTGTACTATAAATACATCATTATGACGAACTATTTGGGCATATCATGAAATACCTGGACCAGCGACTGGTGCACAAACTCAAGGAAAATGCTCGCATCAGTACTGCCGAACTTGCCAGGACACTGGAAGTGTCGCGGACTACGATCACCAGCAGGATCAAAAAGCTGGAAGAAAGCGGCATCATCAAAGGTTACACACTCCAGTATGGTGATGAATATGCGGCAAGATTGCTGACTGCCCATGTTCAGGTGAAGGTGACACAAAAGCTTACAACGCAGACAACACGGGCACTGGAGCAATTGGAGGCGGTAAGGTCACTGTTTGCTATATCGGGTAACTACGACCTCATCGCCATTATAGAAGCTGAAAGCACCACCAAATTGAATCAGGTGTTAGATCAGATTGGGGATCTTGAAGGGGTGGAAAGGACCAATTCCTCGGTGATTCTGGAGACCAAATTTGATCGATAAAGCCTTAGCTGCCTCCATAGCGGTTCTGTCTGTACCGGTTGTGATACCCCAACACTTTGATCACGTAGCGCCTGGTTTCCGGGTAGGGTGGAATACCATTGTATTTCTCTACCGTTGTCGCTCCGGCATTATACGCTGCTAACACCAGGGGAATCTCACCATCAAAGCGATTCAGGAGGTAACGAAGGTGTTTGACACCAGCATAGATATTTTCCCGCGGATTGAATCGATTTCTGACATTGTATTGGTTTGCGGTGCCTTTCATGAGTTGCATGAGGCCTGTGGCCCCTTTGGTGGAGACGGCATTGGGGTCGAACGCGGATTCAACCTGGATGACAGCTTCAATTAATGCCGGGTCAACATTATATTGGTTACCGGCTGCACGAATATACTGCTTGAATCGAGTTGGACCACCCGTCGAAATTGGCCGCTTGGCAAGGATGTGCCCGGCATTACTTAAGGTGTCTCGTTTTGTCACCAGGTGATAAGAACCAGGGTCCTCGGCGGGAGGCCTGTCGCTGATCAGTCTTTCGCCATTGGGTCCCTGATAGATGTAGATTTCAGCATTTGCCTGCCGCGAGCCACATAGTTGTGCGAGCACGAGTAGCAAGATTGCCACAGCGGGGAACGCATATCCTTGATAAGTTGGGGTTATGCGACTTAACACGAATCGATTCAGGCAGCCTGTGAGACAGATCCAGGGGTGGCGGGCTTGTGGGTTCGGTCTGTTCAGTCTGTTCATTAAATCGAACACTCTAGTTAGTTCCCGTCCATAAATAGATGAAATTCAGTCGAAACTGCAAAACTAAAAATAAGTTAGGCATATATTACAGGCACTTACGAGGGAAGTAATACCGCCGAAGATAGTTTGTGGATAGACTCTAGTTAGTTCCCGTCCATAAATAGACGAAATTCAGTCGAAACTGCAAAACTAAAAATAAGTTAGGCATATATTACAGACACCTACGAGGGAAGTAATACCGCCGGAGATAGTTTTCGGATACACACTAGTTAGTTCCCGTCCATAAATGGCCATTTTAAGGTATATTTTCCAGACTCTTCAGATCTGTTGGCTTAGAAATCAATAAGTTGTCGGGAAGTAATACCTCCGGAGTTAGTTTTCGGATGCACCTTAGTTCGTACAGGCTAACTCGAATACGCTGGTACCGGGGCATAATTCCGATGACAGGTTCCAGACGTGATGTTCCAGAGGAGACGTTCCAGAGGAGACGTTCCAGTAGATCACAGCCGGAAATGGTCATTATTTCCAGGTTGCCAGGCCGGCAGGAAGGAAAATGGAACTGCAATCCAGGGCCAGATTCATATATTCTAGTTGCTTACCAACAAACGTCAAATTTTGATTCGTCTTACTCGATAAATCTGTCAAGAAAGTACCACCGGATTAGAATAACAATGTCAGCTTACAAGCCCAGGAACCTCACTATGCCTACCGAAATTCCCCTGCCAGACCTCTGTGACACATTCCCTGATCAGGTTCAGGTCGTTGCACCCCAATTCAAGAGTTACGGTGGCCGTCAATCCTATCATGGCGAAATTGTGACCATAAAATGCCATGAAGATAATTCGCTGGTTGCAGAACAGGTTGAACAGTCAGGAACGGGTAAAGTCCTGGTAGTCGATGGTGGAGGGTCTATGCGCTGTGGCTTGTTGGGGGACAATCTGGCTGCCAAGGCGGTCACTAATGGCTGGCAGGGTATTGTTGTCTACGGTTGTATTCGTGATGTCGATGAGATTAGAGCCATGGATCTTGGTGTCCATGCACTGAATACGCATCCACTGAAATCAATCAAGCGGGGCGTAGGGTTACTCAATACCCGGGTGGTGTTCGGTCACGTTGATTTTACACCCGGTGCATTTCTATACGCAGATAATAACGGTTTACTGGTTTGCCAAACCGAATTACCACCACTATAACTGGGTGGCAGGCTGAATATTCGACCATGAAATTCCTGGCTTTCGTACTTCCCGGTCACCTGGCCCGGGTGTAAAAATGCGAGGCCTCATATCTTCAACTGTCGGATATTCGGATCTACTAGCCCTGTTTCCCAGGCCGCTCTAAATTTTCTGGCAAGGCGGTTGTTCTCCGTGATGTCCCGGAAATTTGCATACCCTTCATACTTCTCAGCATCTTGCCTGAATATCACTCCGGCATTATCCACGATGATAAATTCATTGTTCATGGAACGGAAGTCAGGATGTACAAGCCTGATGCTAATGGAGGATGGCAGTTTCCGACTAATTTCCAGAATTGCGTGGCTATTTTTAATGATTCGGTGGGAATCATAAATCAGGATTTCGATCTTGGTATACCGGTTTTTACGGGCGAGTTTTGAAAATGATTCCCGAAGCGCGCGATGATGAAATAGTCGGTGATCGAGTAGAGGGGACCAGATACGGATGGATTGACTCGCTTGAGCGGTCATCTCAAAAATCACGTTTTTAAATTCTTCCTCTCGTCGCAGGAGCAAAAACTTGCTCGCTTTGCCCAGTACATACGGATTTTCACTGGCGTCATAATTTTCGCCATTCAACTGACTGAATCGGCGACGTTCTTCGGCGACATTGATCAGTTCAACCTGATGCTCAAACAACTGCAAGTCCTGTACCGGCGATGAAATCAGGCTTGGATCGCCTTCTGCTATGTGCTCTGCTGCTTGATCAGGGACTAAATGGAAGTTGTGCCTGGCGACAAACGCCTGTAATTCGAGCGGTGCTCGCAGTGTGACGGAATCCAGATTAAGTGCGACTGCCCGGGTCAGTGCCAATTCGATCAAGGTATAGCCAACCCCCTGATTTCGGTAGGCCTCAAGGACAACAAGGCGACTGATTTCACCCGTAGGTGACATTCTGATACAGCCGATTGTTTGCCCATCATGACTCTGGGCTTGCCAGTGGAGACAGTCAGAATCAAGCTGATCGGTTGTGTCGATAGGTACCCCGGAGGTTGGTTTACCCTCATTTGCCACGGTTTGATTCTTTTCATCAATATCCTGTCTGCCGGAGGCCAGGGCAACGGACTCGCGGACCTTCCTGAGTATCTTCCCTGCCGCCTTCCAGGTGACTTCACTGGTATCAAAAGGTTTGATGTTTGCGTCAAGCGGCTTAACTCTTGCACCGTGAAGCTGGTCGTCATGTCTGACCGGCAGCAGGGTCCGGACCATCTTCTGGTGTTTTATACCCGCTTCGTCAAAGGGTTCACCGGTCGCGGTGAAACCTGCTTTTTCATAGAAGCCAAGGGCATGCACCTGGGCATTCAAAAAAACTTCCTCAAAACCCAGTGCCCGTGCTTTCTCAACCGCCGTATCCAAAACCGCTGCACCAACACCTTCGCCCCGGTGGTTCTCCAGTACAGCCATTCTGCCTATCTGCCCCGTATCGAGTAATCGACCGGTACCTATGGGGTGTCCGCGCTTGTCATGTACCAGCCAATGCCAGGACGTGTCATCCAGGTTGTCGAACTCTTCCTCGGGTGAAACCTTTTGTTCCACCACAAAGACCAGCTTCCTGAGATTGAGCAGCACTTTGCTGTCACTCTCCCAATCAGCTTCCCTGATATCGAAATTTTGTAGCCTGAGGCTCATATCTTTATGGCACCACCTTCTATCAAATGAGTCATGAATAATATGTTTTCCGGGTAGTTGAAAACCATAGTCGTTGGTGCTGCCCGGTGCAAACCCAGATATTCGACCAGTGCAAGCGTGGAGTTTCCAAATTCGAGCACTTCACCGTTGAGGAAACAAATATTGGCACCATTTTGGGTACTGTGTGTGATTCGTGATGGAAGTGTCAGCACAAAGTCGGTATTTGCCAGGCGATGTGCCTGCATTTGCGCCTCGGCCTCAGCAGATGATATGGGGTTGAGTAATTCAGGTTCCTTGAGTTCTGTCATATAACGGCCAAACCATCTGGTCATTTTGTCGGGATTTGAGACAAAATCAATATATTGGGTCTGGAGATTCGAGATTAATCTATGACTGATTGAGGAGTAGTCAGGAGTCATTTGATCATCCAGGGTTTCCGAACCAGAAATATTGTCGAGCAAATCATCGGTATAACTGGAGACAAGCTCTGACATAGTGGGATTTCGAATGCCGATAGAAAGTGTGATGGAGTCTTCACCGGCGATTCCCCAATGGCCAGCACCGGGTGGGATATAGAGTAAATCACCGGGTTCCATACGAGCAGACTGTTCTGCAATAAATGAAGGCAGCAGTCGAACGTCCGCATCGAGGCTCAGTTCATCATCCTGATGCGTGCATGAGTCCCAATGCCATTGTTTTGTGCCACAAATCTGAAACAAAAACACATCGTAATGATCAAAATGTGGGCCACAGCTTGCACCGGCACCACCCACAGTCACCATGATGTCTTCAACTCGCCATCTGGGGATAAAATTGAATTGATGCACAAGCAGGTCAGCCATTGACGGAATATGCTGATCAATCCCCTGAACCATGAGCATCGAGTCCGCTTGTGTCAGAGCCGTGGTCATCTCATGTTTTTCGAATGGACCAAGGGAGAGATTATAGACGTCTTCACGTTTGCTGATTATTCTGGATTCGACACGATCCTGAACACAAAGATCAATAATGTCCTTATATATCAAAGGAATATCAAGGCTATTTAATGTTGATTTTAATCCTTGCCGAAATTCTACTGGTTGCTTGCGCCAGTAATCAGACATGAAAGATTCTAATGACAGTTCCGTGTTCTCAAACCAGTTAACACCGTCCATGATGTCAGTTACTCGCTCAGCAGTTTTTCAACCAGCGAACTTGCAACCCCGATATAGTTAAATGGTGTCAGGTCGCGTATCTGGGATCGGGCAGATTCAGGCAGGTCCATTGATTCCAGCATTGACTCGATGTTCTCCTGCTTCAACGATTGGCCACGGGTGAGTTCTTTCAGGCGCTCGTAGGGTTCCTCTATGCCGTGGCGGCGCATGATTGTCTGTATCGGTTCCGCCAGTATTTCCCAACTGTTGTTCAGGTCTGCGGCCAGGGCGTCCGGGTTAATTTCCAGTTTACCGGTACCTTTCATTGTGGATTTGTAGGCCAATAGCGAATAGGCAAAGCCAGTACCCATATTTCTAAGTACCGTCGAGTCCGTGAGGTCCCTCTGCCAACGACTAATCGGCAGCTTTTCACTCATATGACCCAGAATGGCGTTGGCAATTCCCAGGTTGCCCTCGGAGTTCTCAAAATCAATCGGATTTACCTTGTGGGGCATGGTGGATGAGCCTGTTTCGCCTGCCACTTTTCGCTGCTTGAAATAGCCGATTGAGATATATGACCAGATATCTCGATCGAAATCGATTAGCACGGTGTTAAATCGAGAGAGAGACTGGAATAACTCCGCCATATAGTCGTGGGGCTCAATCTGGGTGGTATACGGATTCCAGGTGAGTCCAAGTGAGGTAACAAAAGCCTCGCTCATCTCGAGCCAGGGTAAGTCCGGGTAAGCCACCTGATGCGCATTCAGGTTACCCACGGCGCCGTTCAGCTTGCCAAGTATTTCCACCGCAGTAAATTGCTTCAACTGACGTCTTAGTCGGGCAACCACGTTGGCGAATTCCTTGCCCAGCGTGGTCGGCGTCGCGGTTTGGCCGTGTGTTCTGGATAACATGGGTAACTCGGCATAGCTACGGGCGAAACCGGCTAATTGCTGGATCAGTTCGTCCATCAGCGGTCGCAGCACCATGTCCCTGCCATTTTTCAGCATCAACCCATGGGACAAATTGTTTATATCCTCTGAAGTACACGCGAAGTGGATAAACTCAATGTTCTTTTTTAACGACGGCAGCCCGCTTTCCTTAAATTTCGACTTCAGGTAGTACTCTACAGCTTTCACATCGTGGTTGGTGGTTGCTTCATTGTGTTTGATTATTGCTGCTTCTGTCTCATCAAAGCCAAGGATCAACTGTTCCAGAAAGTCGTTTTCCTTGTCCGTCAGCGCGGGGAGTTCTTCGATACCGGGTTGGCTTGCTAAAAATTGGTACCATCGAATCTCGACGTAAACCCGATAGTAAATCAGCCCAAACTCGCTAAAAAAAGGCCGTAGTTCTTTTGTTTTGTCTCCGTATCGTCCATCCAGCGGGTTAATTGCAGTAAGTGCAGAGAGTGCAGAGAGTGCAGAAAGCGTCATATAGTTCTCGAGGTCTCGTTTAGTGGGGCAAAGTATGGGAAATTAATATCTGATTCTTTCTTCAAGTTACGCTATTTGATTAAAGTAACAGGTTGACGGATTTCGACATGGCTCGTCGGCCAAAAGCCAACTGCCATTTGGTTCCACCCAACTGCCGCCAGAGGACACAGGAGCGGATTGCAGCCAGCAGCAGGGCACGTATTCGCTGAATGTTACCTCTGTCCTGTAACTGTTGCCTGTTACCATTGATCTGGATCCTGGGCTGAATTTCACTGATAAGTGATTCGTAGAGAGATGCCAGTTGCTGGATCGCCAGTTCATCAAGAATTCCGGTCTCGTCATGTCTGAGCATTCTTTGTTCATCGATACTTGCAATCTCGGCGCCCAGTTGGCGCAGAACGGCCGGCATTGCGGAAATTTTGCGTTCCAGACCCATGACCGCAATCGCGTATTGTAATATTCGCCCATGGCGGGCGACTTCAAAATTGGACAGTAATTCCCTTAAGACCATGAGTCCTTTGCGAATACCCGCGCTGCCACCATAAACGTCCAGCGCCGTATCCGGGTTCTGTACAAAAATGGAATTTACGCTGCTTTCGAGCGTATCCTGGGAGACAAGTCCGGATCTGGAAGCCGCATCAATCAAAGACACCGCCTGAACCAAACCCGCCAGGGCCAGCACTCTGTCACGGCTGCGATTTTGACCGCTGGGCCCGGTTATGTTGCGATGGTCGTCGCTATTGTCCCGGTTGGTGTCTGGGGTTGAACCGGGTTTGGAGTCGGAATCTGACATTAGGTATTTCATACTCACGAATCCGTGGTGATTGTAGTGCCAGGCTTTCTGAACGTCGATTTGATGATACCGCCGCCAAGACAAACTTCACCGTCATAGAAACATGCCCATTGTCCTGGCGTAACTGATCGTTGCGGCGTATCAAAGTTGATCTCAAGATCGATACTATCGGTTCCGGGTGCAAGAGAGCTCACCTTAGTGACTGTGCAGACTTGATCGGCCTGACGATAGCGACATTTGACCTGCATTTTGGAAGGCAGCGGAGGCGCATCTGTGACCCAGTGCAAGTCTTCACAGATCATTCCGTCACTCAGCATTGCAGGATGGTTATTCCCCTGGGTCACGACCAGCACATTGCGGTCCAGATCTTTGGCCACAACATACCAGGGCGCTTCAATAGCTTCCGTGATGCCGCCAATACCGAGGCCTTTACGCTGCCCCAGAGTGTGGTACATCAAGCCCTGGTGCTGACCAATAACCGTACCCTCGAGGGTTTCAATCGCACCAGACTGCGCAGGAATGTAGGTTTGCAGGAAATCTTTAAATCGTCGCTCACCAATAAAGCAGATACCGGTTGAATCTTTTTTGTCGAAGGTGTCGAGACTATATTCCGCGGCAATTTCCCTGACTGCTGATTTCTGGAGCTCACCGATCGGGAAAAGACACTTTTCGAATTCTTTCGATGAGACCGCCTGCAGGAAATAGGACTGATCCTTATTTTGATCGAGACCTCGAAGCAGCAGTGTTTTGCCATGGTCATGCTTGAGTCTCGCATAGTGTCCGGTCGCGATATAATCTGCGCCCAGAACAGCGGCATATTCAAGAAACACCTTAAATTTTATCTCTCGGTTACAGAGGATATCCGGATTGGGGGTTCGGCCAAGTCGATACTCCGCTAAAAAATGCTCAAAGACATTATCCCAGTACTCGGCGGCAAAATTTGCCTGGTGCAGTTTGATACCCAGGCGATCGCAAACGCTCTGGGCGTCAGCTAAATCTTCCCTCGCGGTACAGTAATCGGTGTTATCGTCCTCTTCCCAGTTTTTCATGAAGAGGCCTTCAACCGCATATCCTTGCTGTTGCAGCAACAAAGCTGCCACAGATGAATCAACACCGCCGGACATACCAACGATGACTTTGCGGCTTGCTAATGACACTTGTGTTGAATTGTTATTCACGAAGAATCCGAAAAAAGGGGATGGAGATCGGTGATTAAAATATCTGCGGCATATTTTACGCGACTGATCGCCGAAAGCACCAGATGAATTCACATATGCTTATCATCTAACCTTCGCTGGGCTAGAATGCGCGAACCTGAGGATCTGTAGAACGACCTGGTCGTCCGACTGATCCTAAACCCTAGATGGAATATTCATTCGATGAACAATAGCAAGACGACGTCACAACTGACACATTTAGACAGTGAAGGCCGTGCCAACATGGTTGATGTCACGGACAAGGAGACAACTTTTCGGATTGCAACCGCGGCAGGTGAAGTACAAATGCGCTCGACAACACTGCAATTGATTGTTGACGGTAAACACGCCAAGGGTGATGTCATGGCTGTCGCGAGAATTGCCGGGATACAGGCTGCTAAAAAATGCTCAGACCTCATACCCCTGTGCCACCCGCTAGCGCTGACTTCCGTCAAAGTTGAATTGACCCCGGATGAGTCTCGCGGAGTGGTAAACATAAATGCAACCTGCAAGCTCAGTGGAAAAACCGGTGTGGAAATGGAAGCACTTACTGCAGTTTCCGTTGCTGCACTTACGATTTACGATATGTGTAAAGCCGTCGATAAAGGTATGACCATCAATAATGTTCGCTTGCTGACAAAATCCGGCGGTAAGTCCGGTGATTGGAACGCAGATGATTAAGATCCTGTTTTTTGCGAGCCTGAAAGAGCGTCTGGCGGTCAATTCCCTTGATTTTTCCGCTAGTGAACCACTCACTGTAGCTGATCTTATTGTCGCGTTAGCCGAGCAGCAAAATGCAACCTGGCGTGACATTCTTGGTGAACAGGACATTCTTGTCGCGGTTAACCAGACCATTGTGCCAAGGGAGTTTGTAGTGAGTCCCGGCAACGAAGTTGCTTTTTTCCCGCCAGTAACCGGTGGGTGACCCAGTGACTAATTCACGGATTATCAGCGTGCTTGTGTTATGACCCTGTCCGAAAGTCAAAAAAGAGTGGCTGTGCAGCAGCAGGATTTTGATGTGGCCCAGGAGACCGAATTCCTCAGCGTCATATCCAAAGAGGTGGGAGGCATCAATACCTTCCTTGGAATGGTGAGAGACATCAATGAAGGTGATTCTGTATCAAAACTCTACCTGGAACACTATCCGGGTATGACGGAGAAACAGATCGACGCCATCATTGAAAGGGCTGCAGCCAGGTGGAATGTTCTGGGGGCAGTGGTTATTCACAGAATCGGAGAATTGAATCCCGGAGACAAAATTGTCTTTGTCGGGATTGCCAGTCGACATCGGGGTGATGCATTTAAAGCGTGCGAGTATGTTATCGACTGCCTGAAAACCGAAGCTACTTTCTGGAAAAAAGAAGTTGCCGAGGGTGAAAGCAGATGGTTAACAACAAGACAAACGGACCTGGATTCACGGGAAAGCTGGAACGATCAGGGCTGAATTGTGGTAAATGCAAAACAGCCTCACTATTAAAAGGCACCGGTGTTGGGACGATCACCGTATTTTGCGTAGTCGATTGCCGGGTTTGCCTGCGGGTGGATTATCCGGTAAATGCACATTGATCAGTGTGAATTCCCCTGGTCGCAGATCTCCCAACTGCCAGTCGCCAACACTGACGCGAATTAAACGCAGGGTAGGGTAGCCAACATTGGCGGTCATTCTCCTGACCTGACGATTTCGCCCTTCTTTTATTGTTATCTGAATCCAGGATGTAGGTATGGTAGGCCGGTGCCGAATGGGGGGGATTCTAGCGGGTAGCTGCGGCGCCTCGATATGTTGGACTAAAGCTGGTCTGGTTTTGCCATCATTGAGTTTCACTCCTGCTGCTAACTGTGCAATAGCAGCATCCGTAATATTGCCCTCGACCTGTACCTGGTATGTTTTGGGCAACTTGTATCGAGGATGACTAATCCTGGCTTGCAACTTACCGTCATTGGTTAGTACCAGAAGACCTTCAGAATCCTGATCGAGTCGACCCGCTGGATAATATCCAGGCAGGTTTATATACGCTTTTAATGTGGGTTTGTTCGCAAGTTCACTAAACTGACTAACAACATTGTATGGTTTATTGAATAGCAACAGATTATTTGGCATGAATTCGATTGTTCAACAGATTTTGAAAGCCAGAGGTTGCACCGTAACCGTGCGGGATTATCAAACCCCGCTAGTTCCACGATGTGACGCACCTCGACAAAATAGTTATTCCTGGTTTGGTATCACGGGCCGTATGTTAACCGCGTGAGATCCTTTATCGCCGGCTTCAATATCGAAAGTCACAACCTGACCCGCTTTCAGGGTCTTGTAGCCTTCAATCTGAATTGCTGAGTAGTGGGCAAAGTAATCTTCATCGCCACCCTCCATGATAATGAATCCAAAACCTTTGGTATTATTGAACCATTTGACGTGACCGGTTGGCATTCAGCTTCCCCTTGTATTCCGGGTAAGTATTTCCGTTAAACTGGAAATACTTCAACAGTTTTTTTTCGATCTACATTAACATTGCATCATACCGCGTTATTCTCAGCAATCTTATTATGCTACTGGGCTATTGTTGCAACCCGTATCGTGCAATATTGGGCACTGCATTTTAAGGATTTGGTGACAATACCAGCCGATCATAGGTTGTCTACTACAGCTATTCCACAAAATATCAACGAAAAAATTAACTTTATTTTGTCTGGTACATTGGAGTCATGGACATGAATTGCTTGATAATCCGATCGACAGTCCCATATAGGTATTGATTGGAATGGGTATTACTCGTCAAAATACACTTACAATGCATCGGCTTATGTCATACAAAAGTATTCGTCCAGGTGCGTTGACGATTCAGGTTATTGTCGATGGGTCGTCCTGGGAATTTTCAGCTAGAATTTAAAAGTGGGACTGAATTGAAGATTGGATTGGAACACAAGATTGAGCCTGCACATTGCGCCCACATGAGTGACGATGATGAATTTGGCCATGATCGCGGGATTTCGGTTCTGGCAGAACGCATTAAGCCAGAACTTAAAAAACCGCCGATGTATAAGGTTGTGTTGCTCAATGACGATTATACCCCCATGGAATTTGTGGTTCAGGTACTGGAAATCTTTTTCAACATGAACAGGGAGAAGGCAACACAGATTATGTTAGCGGTGCACCAGGTTGGAAAGGCGACCTGTGGGATTTACACCAGGGATATTGCGGAGACCAAGTCTGCGCAGGTTAATGATTTTGCCCAGCAGAATCATCACCCACTTATTTCGGATGTAGAGGCAGTAGAAGACGAATAGAGGGAAGAATAGAGGGTAGATTGAACTCTCTGTGGTTAATCGGGTTCTAAATAAGTGGACTTGATACAAAATTAATGGACAAATTTTTGGTTTCGAGTGATTTTGAAACCCAGGATAGATGCAATGTTAAGTAGAGATTTGGAAGTAACGCTCAATCTGGCCTTTAAAGATGCCAGGGTTAAACGACACGAATTGATGTCCGTGGAACATCTGTTACTCGCTCTGATTGACAATGAGGCAGCAGTGGAAGTACTCAGGGCCTGTGGTGCAGAAATTGAAAAGCTGCGCAAGGAACTGGTTGAATTTCTCGATGCAACCACGCCGCTGATACCCAAGAATGAAACGGAACGTGAGACGCAACCAACACTTGGTTTTCAACGTGTACTGCAACGGGCAGTCTTTCACGTCCAATCCTCTGGCCGAAAGGAAGTTACCGGCGCCAGCGTACTTGTAGCAATATTTAGTGAGCAGGAAAGTCACGCTGTTTATATTCTTAAGCAACAGGATATCAACAGAATTGACGT
>Ga0206123_10001853_pt1 | contig 19157 bp, 16 predicted proteins | sample Helgoland_Spring_2_FD_160086 | JGI IMG/M metagenome (GOLD analysis project Ga0206123, IMG submission 160086) | Pelagic subsurface seawater microbial communities from Kabeltonne, Helgoland, North Sea - Helgoland_Spring_Bloom_20160316_1 | ecosystem: Environmental > Aquatic > Marine > Epipelagic ...
TCTCAACCGCGCTGATTGCTACTTGTGGCGCAACGGCTTGGGATTCAATGCCAATTGTCACCCAGCTATCCCCTGACAAATCAGGGAAAAAGGGAAGGAACGCTGGGTTAATATCGCCAGCGGTTGTGCCGCCAAATTGGCTGTTATAAAAGCCCGTGGTCGTTGACAAGCTGAACGGTACGTCGTTGTTGCCATAAACGGAACTTAAGAAATCGTCTTCATTCACCATGTTTTGATAAACACGGTAGGTTGTTTGACCTGGAATTACATCCACGGCGTGCACCTCTACTGTCAATGTGTAGTCGCTCACCGGCATACCTGCAGTAGCACAGCTACAAAAATCACATGTGCCGTCTTCGTCGGTGGCATTCGAATCATAATTACAGGCATTGGATGCCGTGCAACCCGCCACTTCGAACGAATCGCATACGCCGTCGCCGTCCGCATCCGCGAGGCAGTTGCCGTCGCAGTCATAACCCGCATCGGCATACGTGCAGGATCCGTCTTCGTCTGTCGCATCAGCGTTGTAGTTGCACGCCGTGGCATCTTGGCAACCCGCTACTTCAAATTCGTCGCATACGCCGTCGCCGTCTGCATCCGCGAGGCAGTTGCCGTCGCAGTCATAACCCGCATCGGCATACGTGCAGGAGCCGTCATCTTCGGTGGCATCCGCATTGTAGTTGCAAGCCGTGGCGTCCTGGCAACCCGAAACCGCAAATTCACAGCTGCCGTCATCGTATTCAGCAGACTCATCGTAATTCGTAGCATCTGAATCCGTGCAACCGCATGCTGCACCCTCTGGGCCAAAATCTCCCGCGCCTTCAAACACGTAGGTAGAATAAACGGAAGAAGCACCCTCACCGTTTTCAAAGGACTGGACATTGATTGTACCCGAAATCTCACCCGCAGTTGTCACTTGCATGATCAACACCCGGCCATTTTCATCGGGAAGGCCATTGGGTGTACCGTTCAAAACGTACCACGCCCCTCCTGTTGCATCGTTCATATCGACGTTTTGCCCATTGGACTCGTCGGTAAAGGAAAACGCTCCCACCCAGGGCTGATCGGCACTCTCAACGGTACTAATTGCTACTTGTGGTGCAACAGCTTGGGATTCAATACCAATTGTAACCCAACTGTCCGCTGACAAATCAGGGAAAAAGGGAAGAAACGCTGGATTGATATCGCCAGCGGTAGTGCCGCCAAACTGGCTGTTGTAAAAGCCTGTGGTGGTAGAAAGATTAAATGGGTAGTCTTCGTTTCCGTAAACCGAACTCAAGAAATCATCATCATTGGCCATATTGTGATAAATCCGGTAAGTCGTTTGGCCAGGAACAACATCAACCGCATGCTCTTCAACAGTCAAAGAGTACGCTCCTGTCTCACCTGAGCAACTGCAGAAATCGCAACTCCCATCGTCCTCCGTTGCATCCTCCGAGTAGTTGCACGCCGATGCATCTGTGCAGCCTGGGACGACAAGTTCAGGGGCAAATGGAGTGAACGGAATCACGCCACGAAATTCTTGGCTGGATTCACCTTCAACAAACACCTGAACCTGCATTTGCCCGGTAATCTCTCCTTGAGTGGTGAATTGTCCCACTAGAACGCGCAAGTCATCTCCGGCGAATGCGCCATGGGCAATCATATCACAAGAAGCCATGTCGTTTGGGTCGCAGGGAAAAAGCGTGTAAACCGCCGTACCCGTCTCATCATTGACAAAAACATTATCCCCTGAACCAAATTCTTGAAGCAAATCGATCTCACCAAGAGCGACATTTACTTCAACGCCTTCCGCAGCATGAGCAGAACCAATGGTTAACCAGCTATCATAGGCAAGCTCTGGGAAAAAGGATAGAACATCTGAATTCACCCAAGCCCCTACTTCTGAACCAAATGCTTCGTCATTGTACCATGCCGGTGACGAAGTGCTGTTCAAAATCATGGGATTGTCCGCCTCACCTGAAATGCAACTCAAGAAGTCTGATTCGTTTTGCATTTCCATGTACACTCGATAAGTGGTGTACCCAGCGAAATCAACAGAACCAACAACACCCTCATGTTCCACGAAACTTTCTACTGAGAGCGAGTACCCCGGTGGCACTCCAGGGGAAGGGGTTTCCACTGGGGTTTGAGCGTAGGAAACTCCCGATAATACACAACAAAAAAGCAAGCATAGTAAGTTACGCATGTCAGAACAATTTGGTGAGATCAATGATTGGAACACAATTTCCTATTTCAGGAGAAAGCAGTCCATGTTGGCGAATGTAACAGGAAGTCGAGCATTTTGCAAATTAGATTTGGGTTTTCATCTTTATTTTAATGTTATTAATCGTGTGACATTCAGGTTCCAACGACACAAGGTTCGGAAAAAAGAAAAAAGGAATGTGTGCTTAAAAAAGATCCAAACGGAAAAAAGTTTGGTGTATCTTTGCCCCCGCGGTACTATAGCTCAGTTGGTAGAGCAACGGACTGAAAATCCGTGTGTCCCAGGTTCGAATCCCGGTAGTACCACTAAAAAGACCAATATCTTGGTCTTTTTTTTTACTCCAGATTTTCCCATTTGGAGATTCCTCTTCGAGAATCGAGTAAATTTGCAGCACCCTTGAGGCACATGTCAGAGAATCGATATCAATACAATCCTTCTGCACTGTTGCAATACAATCAGGGCGAATCCAACTACTTTGTTATCAGTGACGCAGTCTTCGAATCCTTGCCGGTTCCAGCGGCATACACTGAACTATTCAACCGATTCCATGTCCATTGGGTCATCGCTGGCGAAGCATGTAAATCCATGCAAAGAGCGCAAGAAATATGGCAATGGCTCGACTCCGTCAATGCGACTAGGTTTGACACCCTCATTATCATCGGTGGAGGGACCACAACGGATCTCGGTGCCTTTGTTGCATCAACGTACAAAAGAGGCCTGAATTTCATCCTCATACCGACGACACTGCTTGGAATGGTGGACGCTGCCATCGGTGGAAAAAACGGCATCAACTTCAATGGCCTGAAAAACAGTATCGGAACATTCACGGAACCCTCAAAAATTGCGATTGACTCAACCTGGCTGAAAACATTGCCCAAGCGTGAAGTGCTCAACGGTTGGATGGAGCTAAGCAAGCACGCTCTCGTCGGAGACGAATTACTCTGGAAAGAACTAAGAAATTTAACGCCACATGATTCCGATATCAGTTGGGACAAACTGGTCAAGGCAGGCAGCAGCATCAAGCGCAAAATCATTGAATCCGACTTTCGCGAGACCGGCGAAAGGAAAATTTTAAACTTTGGCCACACCATCGGCCATGCACTTGAATCGGTCGCAGCCTTGTCCAAAACTCCACTCGATCACGGTTTCGCTGTGGGAGTCGGGATGATTGTTTCGTTGCAATGGAGTGCATCTCGTGCAGATGACGCCTCGAACAAGGGCGCGTTGCGCGATGCTGCTCGTCAACTGCAAAAATGGCTGGTAAATGAGGGCAATGGAGCCCCCTGGCGCTGGTCCACAAGCCAGAACCCTTCCGAATTATGGTCGTTTATGCTCCGAGACAAAAAAAACACTTCCAATGCAGTCTTGGACATTCCACTGGTTCGAATTGGCGAGGCCCATTGGGACTGTCCGCTCGAGAAGTTGGACTTTGAAACGGTTTGGGGCGCAGCTTTTTGACTCTTACTGCGTTCAATTGGTCGGAACCGCTTAATTTTGAGCCATGCATAAAACAGCTGAGGAAATTGCTGAAATCCTGCATGGATGGGTAGAGGGCGACGAAAAAGTAGTGCTCAAAGGCTTGGCCAAAATAGAAGAAGCAGGCCCAAGTGACTTGACGTTCTTAGCCAATCCTACTTACGAGCCACATTTGTACGCCACAAATGCGTCAGCAGCTATTGTTGCAGAGGACTTCAAGCCGAGCCAAGGACTGCCGAATCAACTCAGTCTCGTGCGTGTTAAGGATCCCTATGCAGCCTTTACCTCTCTCTTGCAATGGGCAACGAAGCAGGCGCCTGTGCCGCATGGCATCCACCCCACTGCTGCCATTAGTAAAGATGCGCAAATCAGTGACCAGTGTTACATCGGTGCTTTTGTCCAGATCGAATCCGGCGCGACGATTGCAGAGAATTGTGAGATTCACAGCCACAGCATCATTGAGGCTGGAAGCCAAGTAGGCAATGGAACAATCATCCAGAATGGTGTTTATATCGGAAAAGAATCAATCGTTGGATCCCATTGCATCATTCAGCCCGGAGCTGTGATCGGTTCTGACGGTTTTGGTTTTGCTCCTCAATCGGACGAACGTTACGAAAAAATTCCGCAATTGGGCAATGTCGTGATCGGCGACAACTGCGAAATCGGAGCGACCACCACCATCGACCGCGCAACATTAGGTTCCACTCGAATTGGGAATGGCGTGAAGCTGGACAATCAAATTCAGGTTGCGCACAATGTAACGATTGGAGAAAACACGGTCATAGCCGCACAAACGGGTATTGCAGGCTCCACTGCGATTGGAAGCAATTGCATGATAGGGGGACAAGTGGGATTTGCAGGACACATCTCAGTAGCCGACGGCGTGAAAGTGGCCGCTCAGTCGGGGGTTACCAAAAGCATTAAAGAACCACATACTACCTGGCAAGGAACGCCTGCGGCTCCCATAAAGCAATATCAATTGCAACAAATTGAGCTGAGGAAACTCCTGAAAAATGGCGCACTCGATAGAATCGAGCACCTCGAAAAGCAAGTAAAAGGATGAGCATCAGCGGAAAGCAACGTACGATTCAAAAGGCTGTTGTCTTTGAAGGAATCGGCCTACATACAGGACACCACAATCGCATGATCGTCCATCCCGCGCCGGAAAATCACGGTTATAAATTTCGCCGAATGGATGTGGATGGCCAGCCCTTTATTGAGGCAGATGTTGACTTGGTCGTCTCCACGAAGAGAGGAACCACACTCGAAAAAGGCGGCGTTCAAGTCCACACGACTGAGCACATCCTAGCGGCTCTTTACGGAAGCCAAGTGGACAATGCGTTGATCGAGCTCGATGGACCTGAAATCCCCATCATGGATGGCAGTGCCCTCGAATTCGTCGATGCGATTGAAAGCGTTGGCTTCTCAGACCAAGACGCGAATCGAAAAACGTATAAATTGCGTTCCAATGTCGCTTTCGAAGACTCCGACATTGATGTTGAAATGCTCGCTGTCCCAAATCCAGACGATGATTTTCGAGTCACGGTGATGGTGGACTACCGCAGTCCAGTCCTCGGCACGCAACATGCTAGCATGAATCACCTGGATGAATTCAAAGGTGAAATTGCAAAATGCCGCACGTTTGTTTTCCTGAAAGAAGTCAAAAAATTAGCCGCAGCTGGCCTCATCAAGGGAGGCGACCTGAACAATGCTGTGGTGCTTTTTGAGCGCCCTTACAAAGAGGACGAATTGAACGAAATCGCAACGCTCCTCGGAAAGGATGCCCTTGAATCCCAGGCAGATGTTCCGGGCGTATTGAACACATCCCCGTTGCGATTTCAAAACGAACCGGCTCGGCACAAGCTCCTAGACATCGCAGGAGACCTCGCTCTTACAGGACATTTCATCCAAGGGCACATCCTCGCTGCTCGACCCGGCCATACAGGCAACATCGCTTTCGCTCGAATACTGAAAAAGAAAATCAAAGAAGATATGGGTAAGCCTAATCTAGACGTCGATCGGCCTTCGGTTTTTGACATCAACCAAATCAGTAGCATGCTCCCGCATCGCTATCCTTTTTTGCTCGTGGACAAAATTCTCGAAATCACGGAAGATTCCATTGTAGGATGCAAAAATGTGACCATCAACGAGCCTTTCTTCCAGGGCCATTTCCCTGGAAATCCGGTTATGCCTGGCGTATTGCAAGTCGAGTCAATGGCTCAGGTAGGTGGAATTTTTGCCCTCCAAACCGTTCCGGACCCCGAGAATTACACCACCTATTTTATGAAGATTGACAATGTCAAATTCAAGCAAAAAGTGCTCCCAGGGGACACCTTGGTTTTCCACTTGGAATTGATGTCTCCCATTCGCCGAGGTCTGGTGAACATGAAGGGGCGGGGATATGTGAAAGGTCAACTGGTCTCAGAGGCAGAAATGCTCGCTCAAATTGTCAAGGAGCGCTGAAGCAAATCATAAACTCGAATTCCATGCCATCCTTGATTTCTCCACAAGCCCATATTTCTCCCGGCGCGTCCATAGCCGATGGAGCCATCATTGAACCCTTTGCCTACATCGAAGACAATGTGAAGATCGGCTCCGGCACCTGGATCGGGCCGCACGCGGTTGTCCATTCGGGAACCACAATCGGGGAGGACTGTAAGGTGTTTTCCGGCGCCGTCATTGGAGCCATTCCTCAGGATTTAAAATTCTCGGGTGAAGACTCCAAAGTCGTAATCGGTGATCGAACCATCATTCGTGAATGCGTGACCATCAACCGAGCGACAGCCGATCGAATGGTTACCAAGGTTGGCTCCGACTGCTTACTCATGGCCTACTGCCATTTGGCGCACGACGTTTTTGTAGGTGATCATGTCATCATCGCCAATTCCGGCAACATTGCAGGGCATGTAACCATTGAAGATTGGGCCATCCTCGAAGGCATGGTCGGAGTGCAACAATTTGTCACAATCGGTCAGCACTCATTTGTTGCAGGCGGATCCATGGTAAGGAAAAACATCCCTCCTTTTGTCAAGGCTGCACGCGAGCCACTTTCTTTCATCGGAGTGAACAGCATTGGACTTCGCCGAAGAGGGTTTGACAATGAACAAGTCGTCAACATCGAAGACATCTACCGAACCCTTTACGTCCAAAATGGAAACATCTCTCAAGCCTTGCGCGTAGCGGAAACGGAATTGCCACAAAGCGATGAAAAAACCATTATACTCGGGTTCATCAGCGCTTCAGACAAAGGAATTATCCGCGGGCCATTTTAAACCATCATGGCAGCTTCAACGCCCACTCCCATTGCCATTGAGCTGCATCAATTGGGACATGAATTTCTGGAAGGGAAGCCCGTGTTTCGTGGAGTCAGCTCAGAAATCAAAGCCGGAACTCACGCCGTGATCAACGGGCAAAATGGAAGTGGAAAGAGTACACTCGGGAAAATCTTATCCGGGCAATTGACTGCGACAGAAGGGACCATTGCTTGGAACCAAAATGACGCCGACTTGCCCCAGCAGGAGCTCCTCCTCGAGGCTTCCTTTGCCGGGCCATCTACGTCCCTGCATCCCCACTTGAGCATAGAAGAAATCCTGAGATTCCATGGTACGTTCCGGAATTGGCGTCAAGGTGCAAATCCAGTGGCCTCCTTGCATTCCGCTGGACTGCAGCCCCACATGCACGTTCGGTTCTCTGAATTAAGTTCAGGCATGAAACAGCGGGTGTTGTTGACCGTAAGCCTATGCACGGCGTCAGGACTCATTGTGCTTGATGAACCCTGTGCCAATTTAGATAGAGCCGGCATTGACTGGTACCGAGAACAACTGATGGACTTTCCGGCGCAAACCACATTGGTCATCTGCACAAATGACCGCAAAGAGGACTACATTCAAGCAGATGTAACGCTCTCCCTTTAGCCCTAAATAAAAAATATAATCGACTGATTATAAGTATTTTGCAGGATTTTTTTAAGAATCCTGTAACCTTATCTGATTTCATGGAGTAAAAGAACTCGAAATACGATTCGAAAATTCTAATACCTCTATACCATGAAACTTCAAAAGTTTTACACCCTCGCAGCCGCTGCCATCTTTATGGGAGCGATTTCTGCCCAAGCCCAAACAGCAGCATTGAACGCGACTGCTGGTCCTTTTGATAACCTCAAACACGACTGTGTTGCGAAAGCTCAGACCGGATCTGAAGTTCTTTTGCTCAACCAAGGCGATGTTGTTGTTCAATCTTTCAATGCATGCGCAGCGGGTGTCGTCACCAAAGCTTACGCCATCGTGAAGCAGTCCAGCAACCAAGGCAAGATCGAAGTGATGATTGAAGATCTTCGCGGAAACATCTTGGATCGCGCCAAATTAACGGTGCGAGAAGGATTCAATGGCCTGGTGACTTCAAAGCTTACTGCTGAAGTAAACAAAGGCGAGCGATACAACCTTAAAATCCGTGCGATTTCAACAGACATCGTGATCGAAGGTCGTTACAACACAGATGAGAAAAACGACTTGTACTTAAACGGTTGGAAGTTGGACGGCAACATTTCTACTGCAGTCGGCATCCAAGAGGTCCGCGCTACAACAGAAGCCCTGGAATCTAACCGTAACCCATACAGCAACGATGCCATTGATGCACGAGCTACTGAGTTCGGAGCGACATTCTCTGTGTATCCAAACCCATTTGTTGACCAGGTTTCAGTCACTTTTAAGAAGGATTTGAAAGGAGAAACACAAATTATCTTGATGGACCTCGCTGGCAACATGTTGCACCGTGAAGTTCGATTGAATCCTATTGTTGGCCAGAAGGTGAATATCACCCCAACATACAACTTGAACCCAGGTGCCTATGCCTTGCGCATCTTGAATGACAACCGCGTGTTCAATCAGACGATTATGAAGCACTGATTTCTCACGAAATATTCACATAAAAAAGGCCACCCATCTGGGTGGCCTTTTTTCATTTACACAACGGTGCATTGGTCATATCTGCCGCTCTGGTTTCAACAAATCCAGAACCGTTTTTACCGGGGCAAATGTTGTGTTTGGCATTTCCACAAACCGGGTGAGCCAATGCGCCATTCCGCCATTCCAAAGTCCCGGACGCTCTAAGATTCGAATCGACTTTCCATTCCAAGTCTTGTTTGCCGTGAAGAACATATTCTGATCCGCAAAATAACTTAAATCATACGCACCTTCTCCATTCGGCTTTTGAACGCTACAAATAAGGTCAACCGGATTGAAATGCGACCCCTTTCCTTTCATTTGATCAGGGAGTTCTGCGGACTCGACAATTCCCGGTGAGATCCGTCCGTTCGCTTGCTTGACCCAGAATGGCCCGCCGCCAGGCTCTCCTGTATTTCGCACCATTCCCGCGACCCGCAGCGGACGGTCCAGCGCTTGCAAACATGAAGCTACATCTGTCGCATGTTCATGGACATTTTTATCGAATGCCGTTAACCAATCGATGGCATTTTGAACTGCGTTCGATTGGCCGGACTTCAAGGCCTCCATTCGCGCGTTGCGCTCATCCGTGAGTCGAGCACACTCTCCCATCAAAATGGCTTGCTCTTCATTGCGCGCAGCCATTCGAGATGCAGGGACAACATTGTCAATGTTGCGCACACAAATAAAATCCCCATCCACCCTGTTAAGGTTTTGCAACAACGCTCCATGTCCGCCCGGACGGAACAACAAGCCCCCGTGGGGCTGGCGCACCAGATCCTGCTTTGCCAAATCCCACGCGACTGTATCGGTGGAGGGATGCTGGACAGAAGTCGTTATGCTTCGGTGATTTGTAGCATCCAAGATCGATTGGATTTCTTTTTGAAAAGGTCCTGGAACCGTGAAGTGCAATGCAGCATTGCCCATTAACTGTCGCCATTCCGAGACATGTTCTTGAAATGAATTTCGTGCGCCTCCTTCTTCCGTTTGATGGAAAGGAATCAGTCCTTTTGGCAGTCGGGCCCAGCCTCTCTCTTCGTGCAACATCCAAACGGCTGCTTGCGCAGGTCGCTCGGACGCTGGCAAATCCGTCAATTGTTGTTTCTGATCAACTGACCAAAACGGAAAACGGGGAGCCTCCGATTGCAATTGCGCTTCAATTGCCGCTTCGCGCGGCTCTCGTATTCCTGCAAACATCCGAGAAGCTGCCCCAGAAGCAGGAACAAATCGCACCCATTTCGCTCCATTCTCCATCGAGCGCGTCAATGCTATTCTCGCTGTAATACGCTCCTCAAGATCCAATGCATCGATTCCGTGCCCTAATTCACACGCGGAAACGGCTGCGGCGGGTTGACAACCCAAAGCCAACTGTTCCCGTTGAATTTGAACAGATTCCCAGGTCCACCCTCGTAACGTCAGGGCGTCGGAATCCGCGGCATACTTGTCTTGATTCATGGGGTAAAAATACACCCCAAAGCATGGACTACGTCAAGCTAAATGCTCAAGCGTACTCCGTCACAACACTTCGTAATCTCCCGCAAAGTTGATCCTTTTCGCGCCGGCTCATAGCCCGGACATCGGCTTCATCCAGTGCATTGAGCAATTCAATCGACGGGTGTTCTTGCATGAGTCGAAAACTGGACATCAATCGGAGGGAGGTTCCATACAGCCCGTTCCAATCATCCGCTTGCAACTGGGATTCAAACCGATCAATGATCAGCGGTGTATGGACCACAAAATGATCCACTAAATCTGCTACAAGGGAAGAATTTCCTTGCATCATTGAAGATAAGTGCGCGTGTGTAAGGGCATTAACCATGACCATTCTACGTGAAAATCGACGCGCAGGTTGCGTCTCCCAATCTTTTCTCAGGTGATGTAACTTTGTTGTATGGCGAAACAAAAAGTAGTGGTGACTGGAGGGGCTGGATACATCGGATCACACACGGTTGTGGCGTTGCATGCCGCGGGCTTCAGTCCCGTCATATTCGACAACTTCTCGAATTCGAAACCGGAGGTGCTTGATGGAATCGCACGCATCATTGGTGAAAAACCTCAGCTTTTTGAGGTGGATTGCAGGTCCAAGGCGAAACTGACCCATGCGATTGAGACTTGCGCTTCTGATGGGCAAATCGCTGGAGTTATTCATTTTGCAGCCTTCAAGGCCGTGGGTGAGAGCACGGAAAGACCGTTGGATTACTTTGACAACAACATCGGATCCACCGTTTCATTGCTCGAAGCGATGACCGCTGCAGGTGTCTCCAACCTCGTATTCTCAAGCAGTTGCACTGTTTACGGACAACCGGATGCAATCCCGGTGGACGAGCACGCGCCCATTTTACCGGCAGAGTCTCCTTATGGCTATACGAAACAGGCGTGCGAAAGGCTGATCACAGATGCTTTCAACAGCAGCATGCCCCTATCCGCCTGCTTGCTCAGGTATTTCAATCCGATTGGAGCCCATCCATCTGCCGAAATCGGAGAATTGCCGTTGGGCCATCCCAACAATCTCGTTCCTTTCCTGACGCAAGCCACTGCAGGAACACGCGGTCCGCTAACGGTATTTGGCAACGACTACCCTACGGAAGACGGCACATGCATCCGCGACTACATCCACGTCATGGATCTTGCACGGGCCCACGTCGCCTCCATCCATTGGCTGCAGTCCAATCCAGCATCTTGTGAAGCATTTAACCTTGGAACGGGCAAAGGGAAAAGCGTCAGTGAAGTCATTGCCGCATTTGAAAAAGCCAATGGTATCGCAGTCCCTTACGCATTTGGCGCCCGGCGTGCAGGTGACGTTACAGCTATTTTCGCAAACGCTGAAAAAGCCAAACGCGCCTTGGGATGGAAGTGCGAATTGACCTTGGAAGAAGCTTTGCGCGATGCTTGGAAATGGCAGCAAAAATTGACCGCAGGCTGAGTCTTAGCGGCACTCAAGCTCCTAAACCGAGCACAACGGAAAGGTAGCAAACCGTGAAGCCCAGCAGGTAGCCACAGTAGACTTCCACGTGCCGATGTACCGCCAATTCGATTCGAGCAAAACCGACGAATCCGGCGATGAGCAAAAGAATTGCGTTGAGCTCCCAATTGGGAACCAATTGCAAGGCCTGCAGTCCCATAACACTCCCCAGCGCACCCCCCTGCCCCAGCATGTGCATGCTGATTTTGAACCAACGCGTAATGACCAGTGCTATGGCCAGTGATGCCATCAAACCCATCCACATGTCCAAGTAAACAAATGGAACGTACAAGGCTGGGCTGGTAATCAGCAAAATATAGGTGAGTACGAAGTAGGCCAAAACAATCAAAAAAGGCAAGGTGCGTTCGCCACGTGACCGAATCTCCAAATCACTCAAATGCCCGCGACGGTAAAGCAAATAAAGGGAAAGCGCTGGGGCCATCGTATTGACCAAAACCACCACCAACATGTAGACAAACACTTGCGGCATGGAGTGAAGGTATCCATCTGATAAAAACAGCAACACCAATGTCAGCGTGGGCATGGCAAAAGGATGAAACACCGTGGACACGATGCGAGCCCAATAGGGCAAGGTCTCAACTTTGACGGCACTCATCCCAATTCTTTTCGCAAGCGCGCCACCGGCAATCCGAGCTGTTCCCGGTATTTGGCCACCGTTCGGCGAGCGATGTTGTACCCCTTATCGTTGAGCACCTTGCTCAATTTCTCATCGGACAGCGGTTTGCGCTTGTCCTCCGATTCGATGGCCTCTTCGAGGATTTTTTTCACTTCCCGCGAGCTCACTTCTTCGCCTGTTTCCGTAGTCAAACTTTCGCTGAAGAAGGACTTCAATAGAAAGGTTCCATAAGGAGTCTGAACATACTTGCTGTTTGCAACCCTGGAAACCGTGCTGATGTCCATCTTCACCTCATCGGCAATGTCCTTCAAAATCATCGGGCGAAGATCGGTCTCGTCACCGGAGATGAAATACGCCTGTTGTCGGTCCACAATGGCTTGCATCGTAATGGTCAATGTCCGCTGCCTCTGAACAACTGCATCCACAAACCACTTAGCAGAATCCACCTTCTGTTTGACAAAAGCCAATGCATCCTTCTGTTGCGCATTCGTTTTCGCTCCACTTGCGTAAGTGGCCATCATCTCCTTGTACATTGGAGAAATGCGCAATTCCGGAGCATTGCGCTGGTTCAATTGCAACCGCAATTCGTTTTCTTCTATGGACAAGAGAAAGTCAGGAACAATTTGCACTGCTGAGCCCCGGCTTGATTCCGAGCCGGAATTGCCTGGTTTTGGGTTGAGCTGCGTTATTTCATTCAAAGCGTCCCGCAATGACTCTTCATCAATGTCTAACTTCTTCTGAATGCGGGAATAATGTTTTTTGGAAAATGATTCGAAGTGGTGTTCGAGGATTTCAAGGCCCAACCGCTGGGAAAGGCGGCGAACCAACTTCGAGTCCGAACCATTTTCAAATTTTCGGCGCAACTGCAACACCAGGCATTCCTGCAAATTTCGGGCGCCGACTCCCGCAGGGTCCAATTGTTGAATCACAGCCAGCGCTTCTTCCAATGCTTCACGCTCTACAGAAATGCCCTCGGTGAAGGCCAAATCATTCACAATGCTCTCCAAGTCGCGCCTCAAGTAGCCCGCCTCATCCAAATTCCCAATAATATGCTCCGAGAAACCCCTGATATCTGGGGATACATCCAACAAACCCAACTGGTCCCGCAAACGCTCAAAAAAAGTCGCTCCACCCGAGAAGGGAATCGTCTTGTCTTCAATATCCGCTCCATGATTTTGAGCACTCAATCGGTAATCCGGCGTCTCATCATCCAGGTATTCGTCAAAATCAAATTCGTCCAACGCTTCACTCCCCTCATCGTCCGCGACCTCCTTCGCCTCGTCCTCCCATTCTTCCTTTTCCTGACCTTCTTCCAATGCAGGGTTGGCTTCCAATTCCTCCTTGATCCTCACCTCCAACTCCGTGGTCGGAAGCTGCAACAACTTCATCAACTGAATCTGCTGAGGAGATAGCTTTTGAAGCAGTTTCTGTTGAAGGGATTGTTTGAGCATGGCTCGGTTGGATTAAAACGCTGCGTTTTGTGGGGTTCTTGGAAATGGAATGACATCTCGGATGTTGGTCATTCCAGTCACATACATCACCAACCTTTCAAAACCCATGCCAAATCCCGCGTGCTTGGCCGAACCAAAGCGACGGGTATCCAAGTACCACCAAACATGCTCTTCGGGAATATTGAATTCGGCGCATTTCTCCTTCAGTCGATCCAAGCGCTCTTCCCGCTGGCTGCCGCCGATGATCTCGCCGATTCCAGGAACCAAAACATCCATGGCTGCGACGGTTTTTCCGTCTTCATTTTGACGCATATAAAATGCCTTGATACCTGCGGGGTAGTCCGTGATAATCACCGGACCATTGAAGTGCTTCTCCACCAGCCAGCGCTCGTGCTCACTCTGCAAATCAACCCCCCATTCAACGGGGTATTTGAACTTCTTCTTTTTGTACGGCTTGGATCGCTGCAAGAGCTCAATGGCTTCCGTATAAGTCACATGCTGAAAAGGCGCGTCCACCACGGCCTGCAATCGCTCCCGCAACGGTGCGTCATGGCGTTGGTCTTGGGGCAACGATTTTTCAGATTGGGCTTCTCGATTTTCCAAAAAGGCCAAGTCTTCATCGCAGCGGTCGAGAACATCTTTCAAAACGAACTTGAGGCAATTTTCTGCCAAATCCATATTGTCTTTCAAATCTGCAAAAGCGACCTCTGGCTCAATCATCCAAAACTCCGCTAAGTGCCGAGAAGTGTTGGAGTTCTCTGCCCGGAAGGTGGGGCCGAAAGTATAGACTTGACCCAGTGCCATGGCGCCCAATTCCGCTTCCAATTGTCCGCTTACAGTCAAGTTGGAAGGCTTTGCGAAGAAGTCTTGCTCAAAGTCCACTTCTCCCGCATCTGTTTTGGGCACATTGTTCAAGTCCAGGGTGGTTACCTGAAACATTTCGCCGGCTCCTTCGGCATCGCTGCCCGTGATAATTGGGGTGTGCATTTGGAAAAAACCTCCTTCTGTGAAAAAGCGATGAACCGCAAAGTTCAAGGCGTGCCGGACCCGAAACACAGCACCAAACGTGCTCGTCCGAAACCGCAAGTGAGCCTTCTCCCTTAAAAATTCCAAGCTATGGCGCTTCATTTGAATTGGAAATTCATCCGGATCTGCATCGCCCAGCACTTCGATGTTTGCCACCTTCAATTCGGTCAATTGCCCGCCTCCCTGGCTGGCTTCAATCAAACCTTCTGCTTGGATAGCAGCACCCGTATTCAATCGTTTCTTGATGTCATCCGGTGTTCCATCCCGATCAATTACCAGCTGCAAATTTCCCACGCATGAACCGTCGTTTAGGGCGATGAACTGATCGTTGCGAAAGGTTCGCACCCATCCTTGCACCAAAACATTTTTTCCGATTTGCGCTTCGTTACGCAGATTTACAATCCTTTCTCGTTGCATGGTTCCTCTGATCTGATAGGTTTTTTCCTATTACAAAGAAACGGCATGGAATGCGCAACCGGCATAGGGCACACCCCAGAAATCAACATTTGAATCTGAATCAATCAGAAGTAGACTCCACCTTGCCGTCCCGAAGCCGAATCACACGGTGTGCGAAGGCGGCAATGTCCTCTTCATGCGTCACCAAAATCACGGTATTCCCTGCCGCTTGAATCTCTCCAAACAGAGCCATAATTTCCAAGGAAGTGGCCGTGTCTAGATTTCCGGTAGGCTCGTCCGCGAGAATGATTGAAGGCCGATTCACCAGTGCCCGGGCAACAGCAACGCGTTGCCTTTGTCCACCGCTTAACTCATTGGGCTTATGCTCCATGCGATCACCAAGTCCCACGGTTCGAAGCACTTCTGCAGCCCTTTCCAATCGCTCTTCTTTATTGAAACCTGCATAAATAAGCGGCAGCGCAACATTCTCGAGTGCCGTGTACCGCGGCAATAAATTGAATGTTTGAAAGACAAAACCTATTTCCCTGTTCCGAATCTCTGCCAAGGCATCTTCCTCCAACTTCGCAACATTTTCTTGGTTCAAATGATAGGTGCCAGCGGTTGGCGAATCCAGGCAACCCAATACATTCATCAAGGTGGACTTCCCACTTCCTGAAGGACCCATCAATGCGACATACTCGTTTTGACCGATGTTCAAATCCAAGCCATCCAAAGCGTGCACATCCTGTGAACCGACGTGATACGTCTTGCGCAACCCTTCGATGGAAATCAATGTTTTCACTGTGCAAAGGTAGAGCGGGATATTCAACTCTGGGTGTTGAGTAAATTCGAATTTCCGTGCAACACTGCATCTGTCCTTATGTATGTTTGAATGAATCCATATCTGCACCGTATGTATAAGCACAGCCTCTCAACAATCGCCTTGCTACTCCTCAGCACTCTATGCTCTGGCCAAGTGGATATCGATTCTGATTTCAGCATCGAACAGTACGTGAATGACATTTTGTTAGGAGAGGGTGTGGAGGCGTTCAACATCACCTACACAGGCGGGGCTAGTCAATTGGGTTTCATGACGGGCGGTGAAGGACAGCTGGAGATTCCAAGTGGGCTTGTGCTGAGCAGCGATGTCGCGGACAACATCTCTTGCCCTCCCGTTTTCAATGGATGCACCGATTGCCTGGGAACCGGATTCAATGACCCCGACTTGCTTACAATCGCAAACTCAGTGCCTCCATTGATCGGCCAATCTTTCTCGGTAAGCTCTGTGAATGACGGCTGTGTGCTCGAGTTTGACTTCACTGCCGGTGGAGACTCCATCAGTTTCAATTACGTTTTCGGGTCTGACGAATACGAAACGTGGATCAACACGCAATACAACGATGTATTTGCATTTTTCTTGAGTGGACCCGGTATTTCAGGGGAATTTACCAGCCCTGCAGGATTTCCAGATGGCGCCATTAACATTGCGGGCGTGCCTAATTCTGACCCGTATTTGCCCATCACCATTTCCAGCGTGAATTCAGGCACCAACTCAGAGTATTACATCAATAACCAATCGGAACAGGACCTTTGCATCCTCGGCTACACTCAATCGTTCACGGCAGAGGCCTCAGTGCAGTGCGGTGAAACCTACCACATCAAACTCGCCATTGCCGATGGAAGCGATACCGCTTTGGAATCCATTGTCATCTTGGAGGAGGGCTCATTTAGTTCCAATGCGTTCGACCTCACTGCAAGTGCCTCCATTTCTGGAAACATCATTTTTGGCGGTGACACGACGGTTGTTGAATCTTGTAACGATGCCATTTTTCAGGTTGTGCGTCCGGATGCAAGCGTCGAAGACACCCTGCTCATCACCATCGGAGGCACCGCTACCAACGGGACAGATTACGAAGAAATTGATCCGGAAGTCATCATGGAAGTCGGCGCGTACACCGTGGACATACCGCTCAACGTAAATGCTGATGCCGAAGCGGAAGGAACGGAAACCGTCATCATCTCCTACCTCTACGTCAACCTCTGTGGTGACAGCATTTACAGGGAATCCACCTTGCTCATTGAAGACTTCGAACCCACCGAATTGGACTATGCCAATCCCGTTGGAATCTGCAACGGTGAGGCCGTGCTCGAAGTCACACCCATTTCAGGGTATGGACCCTATCTCTATGAATGGAATACGGGGGCTGCGGATACGTTGTCTGTGAATGTCGTTCAAACGGAGACCCCAGGCGCAGCGATTGTTACCGTGACGGATGTTTGCGGGAATGAGGTTGATGCCACCCTTACGTATACGTTACCGCCTGAATTGATTGTCTATGCAGAACAAGTAAACGTGCCTTTGTGCGCTGGAGATGACATTCTTCTTGAGTCAGGAATATCGACTGGAGCTGGCCCCTTCAGCTATAACTGGTCGAGCGGTGGAAACGATGAAACAGAAACAGTCAATATCGAATCAGGCCAGACGGTGACTTTGACCGTGACCGATGCATGCGGTGTTCAAGACGAATTCGATGTAGATGTTGAAGTTCCTGTTTACGATCCCATTACCGGAAATGACGTCGAACTTTGTTTGGGCATTCAAGGCGATTTGAATCTGGAAGGTGGAACGGGCCAGTACAATATCGCCGGGAACTGGGAAGGCAACTACACCTTTTATGCTTGGCAATACTACAATTATAACGAGCAAGGCTATCCGCAAGATTCGCTCTGGGTCGCAGTGGATGCGGCGCTTGACACGTTGGTTAGCTTCATAGGTCCATCGGGCAATTTCCAAGCCTCTTTGCAACAAAACAGCATGGAAGTAACGGTGGTGGACCTTTGTGGCTTGCAAGCCACCTTTGGCATTGACGTAATCGCCTGCGACACCGAAATCCCCAATGTCTTCTCGCCCAATAATGACGGCATGAATGACTTTTTCCGCATCCCGGGAATTGAAGGATTTCCAAACTCACGCTTGGAGATTTACAACCGTTGGGGCTCTGTTATTTTCCAGGATGAGGATTACAAAGGCGGCTGGGATGGTCGCCTCAATGGAACGCCCGTATCGGACGGCTCCTACTTTTACATTCTCTATCGATCGGACGGCGAACGATACCACGGCGCACTGAACATCATGCGTCAGCGACGTTGATGCGCCAATCCCTCGCGACGAGCATCGCACTTTTGATGCTTGCCAACGCCGCTGAATGCTGCTTAGCCCAGCGATTGGTCACCCATGAAGAATTGGTTTATGCGGGACCTTCGTTAGGAATTATGTCCAAACAAATTGGAGCAAGCTCCATCAGCATTTTGGAACATGACTTGGGGGATTTAAACGGTGACGGATCCGATGAATTTGTTGCCGCCGTCGAAACACCCAAAATCATCGACGGTGCTCGAGAACGGCTGGTCGTCATTTTCCAAAAACAACAGGGGAAGTGGGTGCTTTGGAAATTTTCAGATGCTCCGATTTTAAACAGCGAAGAAGGTGGCGCTCTTGGCGATCCATTCGACGACATCGCGATTCAGGACCAAATGCTCTTCATTTCACATTACGGTGGCAGCAATTGGCGGTGGTCCATGGAAGATGGGTATCGCTTTGATGGAGAGGATATCATTCTCAGCGAGCATCGGTCCTATTGGGGTTCATTTTGCGATGAGAAAGTAGAATGGGAAATCGATCTCGCCGAAGGCATCGCACATTGCACGTCAGCACGAGAAGAATGCCCGGAAGGATTCGGCAACAATGGCCATGTGGACAGCATTCCAATGATGGAAGCCTTCGAAATTCCAAACACCATCAAAATCAGGTTTGAACACCGAAATGATAGCACCATTCGATTCGTATCACCGAAACACGGATTGGAAACTTCGCTCTGACGCATTCACCAGAACAAAGCGCATTGAAAAAGCCCACTCAAATGAGCAGGCTTTTCAACGATGTGTGGGCGATGAGAGACTCGAACTCCCGACCCCCTCGGTGTAAACGAGGTGCTCTAAACCAACTGAGCTAATCGCCCTTACGGGGCGCCAAAGATAAATCAAAATAAACATCCTCGACACG
>Ga0206123_10001856_pt1 | contig 19127 bp, 14 predicted proteins | sample Helgoland_Spring_2_FD_160086 | JGI IMG/M metagenome (GOLD analysis project Ga0206123, IMG submission 160086) | Pelagic subsurface seawater microbial communities from Kabeltonne, Helgoland, North Sea - Helgoland_Spring_Bloom_20160316_1 | ecosystem: Environmental > Aquatic > Marine > Epipelagic ...
TTACCACTGGTACAAGCTACGTTTGCGTCACCACCTTTTTGACCAACTAATATTTTTAAAACTGTTCCAGCAGTTAAATTAAACTCACCAATAATTTTAGCCCCTTTTCCAGCTTCTGTATCTGGGCTATCTGTTTCATCTCCACCTTCTGCACCTAATACTTCAATTTGATAATCACCTGTAGTAGGAACAGTCCACTCTTGGATTCCTTGTGTATTAATGGTTACATCTCCATCTAATGTAGTTCCTGAGTATTCTGTATTTACTTGACCTTGTGTTGGTCCAGTCCTACCTGTCGCTCCAGCGTTAGTAAATGTGTATGTTTGCGCAAAAGAATTGAGCCCTGTTGAAAGAGCTATAATTCCTAATGCTAATTTTAGTAATGGTTTTTTCATAGTTTTTATAATTTTGAATTTCGACAAAACTAAACTAAAATATGTTAAATCAAAGAATTTCAACTATTAAAAGTTGCTTAATAACTATTTTTTTAATTAAAAATTACTGTCTAGTTGTAGAGTTTCATCGTTTGTGCTAAAATTTCTTTTAAACTTTTTACATCAATGTCTTCATTCGAGTTTACCCGAAATATTTTAATTCTTTTCCTGTCTCCAATTTCTAATAAAGGATGTTCAATTTCATTCCCTCTACAAATTCCAATGTACGGCTCTTGAGTTTTTTTGTCTTTCCAGAAATAGCAGAACATTTTCTTTTTGTAATAGAAAAAAGGTAATCCGTATTTCCATTTAGGGGTAATTTCTTTATCTAATCCGAGAATAATATTCTTTAAAGCTAATAAACAGCTTTTGTAAGGTTCTTCCTGTTTAAGATAATAGTTGTCGTGATCTGTTATCATTACCTGTTGTATTCAACAATATAATCCAACATTTTTTGGATTAAATGAACCCTATCTTTTCCTCTAACATTATGTTCGTGCATTGGATAAGTAAAAAAGTCAATTTGTACTTTTTTCTCAACAGCCTCTTTTAATAACGTCATACTATGTTGAGGTACAACCACAGGATCTACGCTTCCGTGTATAACCAGTAATTTTCCTTCTAAATTTTCTAAATGACTTCCTACTCTAGCTTTTGCATAACCCTCAGGGTTTTCTTCTGGAGTATCCATATAGCGTTCTCCGTACATAATTTCATAATATTTCCAGTCGGTAACTGGACCACCACAAGCACCAACGTTAAACACATTAGGATGACGCAACATTAATGAAGTAGTCATATAACCACCATAACTCCAACCTTTAACGGCCATTCTTTTATCATCAACAAAGCTTAATGATTTTAAATAGTCAACCCCTAATAACTGATCTTCCATTGCCGCATCACCTGATGTTCTGTGAATTACGCTTTCAAAAGCAAAACCTCTATTAGAAGTTCCTCTGTTATCAATTGTAAAAACAATGTAATCTTTTTGATTGGCTAACCAATGCATCCACATGCTAGCTCCAGCCATCCACTTATTGGTAATTAACTGAACCATTGGTCCACCATAAACATAAACCAAAACAGGATACTTTTTTGTCGAATCAAAATCAGCAGGCTTAATCAATCTTCCATATAAATCAAATCCATCTTTCGATTTTAAAGTCATTAACTCTGTTGTTCCAATTTTATAATCCTTTAATGGGTTTTCAGTTTTAAAAATAGTGGTCGCCTTTTTAGATTTTATATTAATAACATCAATTTCTCTAGGAACGGTTAAACTTGTAAAGTTGTCTAAAAAGTATGCTCCATCACTACTCATTTGAACATTATGAACGCCACTCTTTTTGGTAAGCTGTATATGTTTTCCTGATTTTAAGTTTACTTTAAAACAATGCATTTCTCTTCCATCCGTTCCGGTAGCATTAACAAAAACATTTTGGCCTGCTTTATCAAACCCTAAAATTTTAGTGATAGGAAAATTAAATTTTGTGAGTTGTTGAATTAGTTTTCCAGAAGTGTTGTATTTGTAAAGGTTCATAAATCCATCACGCTCACTTGCATATAAAAATTCTGTAGTACTATTTGGAATGAAAACAGCATCTTGTTCAGGCTCTACCCATTTATCATTTTTCTCTTCAAAAATGGTGTTTACTTTATTGCCTGTGGCAACATCATAACGGTTAAATTGTAAATGATTTTGACCTCTGTTTAACTCTCCAACAAAAACATATTTTTCATCTGGAGTCCAAGATAGACTTGTTAAAAAATGTTCGTCTTTATTCTCAATATTTAAGTAAGCAGTTTTATTTGTTTTTAGGTTGTAGATACCAATTTTAGCTACTTCATTGTTTTGACCAGCCATTGGGTATTTAATGTTTTTGACGGACGCTGGGTATGTGTTAACATCTACAATTGGATATTCTCCTACATTAGTTTCGTCTTTTTGATAAAACGCTAAAAAATTCCCTTTTGGACTCCAAAAGGTTCCTTTATGAATACCAAACTCATAACGGTGTATTGCCTGTCCAGAAACAATGTTTTTATCTTCGTTTTTTGTTACAGCTAAACCAGCTTCAGTGCCATATGCAACATATAAATTGTTATCAATTGTATAAGCTAATGCTTTAGCAGTTTTATTGTAATCATTGTTGGCAGCTTTCTCATCAAAAGCAATTTTGCTAATTTCTTTGCCATTTACATAATCAAAATGAATGTATTGATTGTTGTGTCGGAAGATTACCTCTTTTGTAGAAATATGAGAAAACCTTGGTACAGATTTTAATTCAGGATAAGTCGCTGAAAATTTATCTAACCCAATTTTCGAAATTACTTTTCCAGTAGCAGACTTAATTACATACTCTTTCCCTTCTTTATAGATGTAATTATTAGCTCCATTTACCCATTTTAAACCAGACATATTTTTGGGTGTTAATCCTTTAGAGTAGGATAAAACAGCATCTTCTAAGGTTAATTCTTTTTGTTGTGCAAATCCACCTATAAATATGAATAAGGCTGTTGCTAAAAATATATTTTTCATTTAGTTAAATTTTATTTGACATCTTTTTGCAAGACTCGTTCCCTTTTTGAGATATTCAACATCAAAGTTATAAAAATGAATGTTACTTTTGCCGTATGGCGAATAAAGAAGATAATTTAAAGAAAATCATATCCCACTCGAAAGAGTATGGGTTTGTATTTCAATCAAGTGAAATTTATGATGGGTTGAGTGCTGTTTATGACTATGGTCAGATGGGTGCTGAGCTAAAGAAAAACATTAAAGACTATTGGTGGAAAGCCATGGTAGGCATGAATGAAAATATTGTTGGTTTAGATGCTTCAATATTTATGCACCCAACGACTTGGAAAGCTTCTGGGCATGTTGATGCGTTTAGTGATCCATTAATTGACAATAAAGATTCGAATAAAAGATACAGAGCTGATGTTCTGATTGAAGAATATGCTGAGAAGATTCGTTTAAAAACGGAGAAAGATGTTGCTAAAGGAATTAAGCGTTTTGGTGATGATTTTGATGAGGCACAATTTAGAGCTACCAATCCTAATGTATTAAGAAATCAAGCTAAAATTGATGACATTAACGCTCGATTTAAAGCAGCAATGGATGCTGATGATATGGCTGCAATTAAGGCTTTAATAGAAGATTTAGGTATTGCCTGTCCGATTAGCGGATCTAAAAACTGGACAGATGTAAAGCAGTTCAACCTAATGTTTTCTACAGAAATTGGTGCTGTTGCAGATGCTGCAAGTACTATTTATTTAAGACCAGAAACTGCACAAGGTATTTTTGTAAACTACCTTAACGTGCAAAAAACGGGAAGAATGAAAATTCCTTTTGGGATAGCTCAAATAGGGAAAGCATTTAGAAATGAGATAGTTGCGCGTCAGTTCATTTTTAGAATGAGAGAGTTTGAACAAATGGAAATGCAATTTTTTGTTCGCCCTGGAGAAGAGATGAAATGGTACGAGCACTGGAAAGCAGAACGTGTTAAATGGCATAAATCTTTAGGTATTGATGAAAAATATTATCGTTTTCATGACCATGTTAAATTAGCGCATTATGCTAATGCTGCAGCTGATATTGAGTTTGATTTCCCAATGGGATTTAAAGAATTAGAAGGGATACACTCTAGAACAGATTTTGATTTAAAACAACACGAAGAACATTCAGGAAAAAAATTGCAATATTTTGACCCAGAAATTAACGAAAGTTATGTGCCTTATGTTGTGGAAACTTCTGTTGGTTTAGATAGAACATTTTTAGCAATTCTTTCTGCTGCTTATACTGAAGAGAAATTAGAGAATGGTTCTGAAAGAACAGTTTTAAAGCTGCCAGCATTTTTAGCACCTGTTAAAGTGGCCATTATGCCATTAACTAAAAAAGACGGGTTACCAGAAAAAGCACGTGAAATTTTAGACGATTTAAAGTTTGATTACAACTGTAATTACGATGAAAAAGATTCTCCAGGAAAACGTTACCGTAGACAAGATGCTATTGGAACTCCATTCTGCATTATGGTAGATCATCAAACATTAGAAGATAACACGGTTACGATTAGAGATAGAGATACAATGGAACAAGAGCGTGTAGCAATTGATAAAATTGAAGCAATTTTAAAAGATAAATTTGATGTTAGAAAAGCGTTAAGCTAAGTAACACTTATGAATAAACTAAAGCCTCAGCAAATCTTGTTGAGGCTTTTTTGTTCTATATTAAGGGCCACATTTTATTTGGAATACCTAAAATTTAACATAAGTTTAAATATACTATATTTGTTTAGCACGAACTTTCTTTTTAGTAATGAATTTTATTATAATTTCCTCTCAAATTATTTCTTTTATAAAAAGTAATAGTCCTCAAAACAATAGATCTTCCTGGTTAAAATGGAGAGAATATGTTGAGCAAATTTATGAGTTTGATATTGATTCTAACAATATTAAACTATACATCAACCAAGGTAAAGGGTCATTTAAAACCGTAATTAAATCTGAAAATGATTTTACTACGGTATTAAAATCACTGGCTGAAGATGAGCAAACAAAAGCAATTGAGTTAATTAAACTTTTCTTTGTTTTAGAAGAAAATGAAAAGGAGCAGTTAAACATTAGTTTCCATAACAAAATATGGGAAAGCTTAACAACATCTCTATCTTTTACAACACAAAAGTTAACAGAATTAGACAACCATATTGCTGAATGGATAGAAAAACATGAAGACAATCGTTTTTTTACGCCCATCAATATTAAAGCAAGCTTAATACCTATCAATTTAGATTTCTCTTTGAGGTGCATTTTACTGTGGATGTTTAATACTGGCAATCTAGAATGGTCAAGGGCTTATTTTGATAGTTCAGTTTCATTTTTTCTGCTGGGAAATCTCTTGCTAATTACATTAACCGTTTTTCTTTTTTCCTTAGTTAGAGGAAGAATCATAAAGAATAAAACATCAAAACTTTTTGAAGCCCTTAATATCAAACGTCTTAAACTAACTGTTAAAAAAAGCGCCTGGAATTACACTTTAATTTTCCTGTATGTTATCATTGGAATATTTATTTTTGTTTCTATAGAAGAACTTGCAACTCCGCTACCTGGCGCTGTTGTTCTAGGCCTTTTCCAAGGGATATATTTACTCATTATTTTAAATTTATTTTCTAAGAGAACACCACAATCTAGAGATGTTTTAACACAACTTGAAGAAATTAATGCCAAGAATTTAGACAGAGAATTAACGCACGAAGAAAATGATGAAGAAATCATCAATCTAGAGGTCAAACTTAGGTCAATTAATGAGTAAATGGAAGCCTTTGTACTTGAGGCAGCTTTATTTGGAGCATTAGCTTTTAGTGGTTTTTTATCCGTTATTGCTTCAGATGTTTTTTCAATAGAAATAATAGAATCTTTTTCGCATAACATTGGATTATTACTAAAAGATATTGTCTCATTTGATATTTCAAATGATGCAAAAATATTAGGACAAGTATTAAGTAGAAACGGGTTACTCGCTTTAATTTGCTATGAAACCTTGTTTTGTTCCATCTTCTTCTTATCTGTTATTGCCTCTCGTTTACGTTTTAATGACTTAACTGATTTTATTGATAGATCATTACAGATTTCTAAAAACACCAATGAACGTGAAGAAGAGTTAGTGGGCAACAACAATGCTACTGATGGAAAGGTAAAAAAGTTGAGTAAAAAAATTCGTTCTCATTTACGTTTCGGAAACCTTAAGTATGAAGAGATAGGTCCTATAATGGAATACATGAAGTTTTTTAGAACTTTAGGTATCAGCACTTTCTTTATCATCATCATTACTGGAGGATTATTTATATCTGTTGAGCTCTCGATTATTATGTTATTTATATCCGTTTTATCATTATTCTACTTTAGGATAAATCGATTTGTTTGGTTGATAAAATCGTTCAATATTCGAATGCAAGAGTTCTACTTTACTAAAGGAAAATATGTTAATTGGACAAGTTGGATACTAATTATACTTGCATTTATTCTGCGTTCAATGAGTTTTCCTGGAGCTAATATTGTAATGCTTCTAGGTTTTTTAATGCTGTGTTTACATCACTTATTCAGACTATTTATTCCTGATGTAATTGAAACCAAAAATGATGGATTTGAAGGAAGCAACTCTTTGTTAAAAATGTACAAAAAGATTGAAAAGATTGGCATGGCTTTCTTTTATCTAGGTTTTATGTTTAAAGCAATGCATTGGCCTGGTGCTGGACCTATGCTTGTTTTTAGTTTGTTGTTTTTAAGTGGATACTATTTTTTCAACCCTAAAAACACAGGGATTAAATGGTTGAATTTGTTACTTAGTATAACTATTGGCTTATGGTGCTTAAGTGTACTTTTTAAATTTCAACATTGGCCAGGAAATAAATTAATGGAACCGGTAGGCATAGTTGGAATTATTATTGCTGCTATTTTTACTATCTTAAAAAGAAACGAAATTTCAAAGACTTTAAAGCGAACAATATTTATTTTGGCAGCTCTTACTATTTCTTTACAGAATAATTATTTGAGTTATACAATAACACACATGGACTTAAATTACTCTAGGTATGTTGAAAATAAAGAATATCGCAACTTAAGATACAACATTTATGCTTCTATTGAAAATGGAGGCTACGCTAACCCAACCACCAAAGAGCAAAAAGATTCTTTGCAAGTTAGCGCAAAAAGATTTACATCTTACCTTCTACATAGATACCAAACTAGCAGTGAAGATTTAAATAGCGAAGCTTGGAATGCTTATGAACTTTCTGAAGACAGTATAGTTTTAGAAGAAGCTCTAATTTGGATAAAACAGTCTATAAAATTAGAAAAGAAGTTTGACAATATGGATACATATCTTCGTTTATTGATAAAATTAGAACGTTGGGAAGAAGCTGAAAACGTAGCAATAGAAACCATTGAATTGGCTAAAAAGGATAATGAAAACCTTAAAGAGACAAAAAATATGCTAAAAACTATCCGAGAAGAATTAGCTAAACAAAAGGTTAATTCTGAAGTATCTGATTAATCTTCTTTTTTTGTCCCTTTAAACTTAAACACTTTGTAAAGTGGGCAAAAATCAATAATTGCGGTTAAAAGCAAGACTCCCCCTATTGTTAAAAGGATAAAACCTAAAACACCTGTTACTGTTCCAGTAATGTAAATGGCAGAAATAATTACAGCTGCAATTATTCTAATTATTCTATCAATTTTTCCAATGTTTTTGTTCATTAGTGTTTATTTAAATTCAAAAAAGAGTTTGATTTCTTTATCAAAGTTAGTTATTTTAATAAACCTATGATTTTTCAGTACTTTTGAAAATGATAAAACATTGATTATGAACAGATTCATTATTTTTTTACTTTTAACACTATTTAGTTTAGTACTAAATGCACAGTGGAGAAATACAACTCCGCTTCCTTCCGAACTATATGATATTACTTTTACTGATGACTACACAGGATATGCTACAGCACAATCTGGGGCAATTGGAAACTGTAGCGGTTATGAGCTTTCTTTATTTAGAACTATTGATGCTGGTGAGAACTGGATAAGGATGAAAACAGGAACTACAGGGCAAATAAGAGCAGTACATTTTGCAAATCAACTAGTCGGTTGGACAGCAGGAGCGTCTTCAGAAATTCTTAAAACTACTGATGGTGGAGCAACATGGAGCCAAGTTAGCTATGGTGTAGGCTCTGGTTATAATGACATTTGGTTTAGAGATGTAAATAATGGTTTTGTTTTAGGAGATAATGGAATGTTACGAAAGTCTAATAATGGTGGACTCTCATGGCAAACAATAGCTAGTGGTGTAACCACAACCTTAAAAAAGATACATTTTTATGATAATAACCTAGGGTTTATAACTTGTTCTGATGGAAAATTGCTAAAAACAATTAATGGTGGTAGTAGTTGGACAATAGTTAGTTCTGGAGCAACTTGGGGGGTAGATGTGTTTTTTGTTAGCTCAACTACAGGTTATCACATGGGGTCAGATAATGGAACAACTAATTTATATAAAACTACAGATGGTGGCGCAAACTGGACAGCTTTACCAATAGGTTATAGTTATTTAAGAAGATTGTTTTTTACGAGTGAGGATGTCGGATATATTATTACTTGGGGATTTGGAATTTTAAAAACCACAGATGGTGGCGAAACATGGACTCAAATAATGACGATGAATGGGATATATGATAATTGGTCGGGAATTCATTTTACAGATGATAACACGGGTTATATAAGTGGGAAATTAGGTAGAATTAATAAAACAACAGATGGAGGTTTAACGTGGAAAAACAAAATGACTGGATTATCCGATGATTTATCAGCAGTTGAAGCTCCCCAAAAAGATACAGCGTATTTTGCAGATATAGATGGCAAAATTTTAAAAACAGAGAATGGGGGAATTTCTTACAAACAACAAACAGGCGATCAAGGTGCAGATATAACAAAACTTCATTTTTTTAATACAATATCAGGGCTTGCAGCGGTAGGAGATGGGAATGTGTTAAAAACTGTTGATGGAGGTGAAAATTGGGTGCCTCAAATAACAAATACAACAAGGAGGTTAACAGATTTTAGTTTTATTAGTGACCAAGTTGGTTTTGCTTCATCTTTTGGAGGTGTTATTTTTAAAACTACTGATGCGGGTGCCACTTGGGATTCAATACCTTCTGGATTTGATGAATATTTAACAGACATTTGTTTTATTAACCAGGATACAGGCTACGCTTTAAGCTCGAGTAAAATTATTAGAACTTTTGATGGAGGAATAAACTGGAGTATTTATGACCCATCTATTTCTGGTTTAATGAGAGATATTAAATTTTATAATAGCGAGGTAGGCTATGTAGTAAGTTCAGGAAAAGTATTAATTACTAGAAATTATGGAGATTCGTGGGAGTTACAAAGTTCGTATTCTGGAACAATACACGAAATGGAATTAATTAATGACAGTACAGCTTTTTACACTTACAATACTAGCCAACGAATGAGTTTGGATAGTGGAAAAACGCTTTATAGTTTGCCAACAGCATGTTTACATAATAATTGGAGTATGTTTGATTTGTCAATGACAAATGAGGGTGATTATGGTTATTCTGTTGGAGGAATTAGTGGCTTAATTCATCAAACAGAGAACACAGAGATTATTGCGAGTATTGTTTCTAAAACAAGTAGTTTTTGCCCTGGAACAAAAATATTTGTTGGCTTTTTAGGGAAAGGATTTTATGGCGCTGGGAATATTTTTATGGCTCAATTAAGCGATGCTTCTGGAAACTTTGGAAGTCCAACCTCAATTGGGTCTGTTGATTTATCTGCTGTAACTATATATAAGGCGGGAATAATAACTGCTACTATTCCTGTTGGAACCCCTTCAGGAAATGGTTATCGAATTAGAGTTGTCGCATCTAATCCAAGTCTTATAAGTCCTGATAATGGGACTGATATTTCTATTCAGTCATCAACAACACCTGCAGTTAGTCTATTAAATATCTCATCTAGTTCTTGTGAAGGAAGTGATGTGTTATTTACAACCAACACTTTTGCAGGAGGAATGAACCCTAATTATCAATGGACAATTAATGAAAATGTTATTAATCATAATGCTTCAACATTAACTATTGATTCTCTGTTAGATGGTGATTCTGTTAAAGTAAGACTTACTTCTTCTTTGGGTTGTGTAAATACAGACAGTGCACATTCTAATGTTGTTGTGACGAATTTTAGCGCTTCATCGCATCAATTATCACTAAGCGATTCAATTTGTGTTGGCGATAGCATTTTGCTATATGGGGTTTATCAAAATAGTGCTGGAATTTATTATGATAGTTTACAAACAGTAAGTGGGTGTGATAGCGTAATGTCAACAACTCTTAGTATTAACACTGGTTTTTCATCTAATCAAAATCAATCAATATGCCAAGGCGATAGTATATTGTTGTATGGAATTTACCAAAATAGTGCTGGGATTTATTATGATAGTTTACAAACAATTAATGGATGTGATAGTATTTTATCTACAACACTAACTGTTAACTCCACATTTTTATTTAATCAAGATCAATCAATATGTCAGAATGATAGTATATTGTTGTATGGAGTTTACCAAAATAGTGCTGGAATTTATTATGATAGTTTACAAACAATCAATGGGTGTGACAGTCTCTACTCAACAAATCTAACTGTTAATGTTGTTTTTTCATCTAATCAAAGCGAATCAATTTGTGAGGGTGATAGTATATTGCTGTATGGTGTTTATCAAAACACAGCAGGAGTATATTACGATAGCTTAGAAACGATAAGTAATTGTGATAGTATTCTTTCAACAACGTTAACAGTAAACCCATTACCAACAGTGACCTTAGCTAGCTTTAATCCAGATACTGTATGTATTGATGCTGCTTTACCAGTCTTACCGGATGGAACACCAGTAGGAGGAACTTATACAGGAACAGGAGTGTCAGGAACTAATTTTGACCCTCAACTTGCAGGAGCAGGAACACACGATATTATTTATACCTATACAGATGGTAATTTGTGTGCGAATAGTGATACTTCAGTTATAACAGTTGATGTGTGCACAGGAATTGAGAGCATGAGGAGTGATTTTGGAATACTCATTTATCCTAACCCTAATTCAGGTTTATTTACCATTGAAAAACCAACGGATTTAAATGAAACGGTTCAAATTAGAGTACTAGATGCTTCGGCTAAATTAATTGTAGAAAAAAGTATTGTTGAAGGACAACAAAAAATAGAAGTTGACATTACAGCTTATAGTAGTGGTCTATATTATTTACAATTGACTGTGGGAGAAGAGGTGTTTGTAAAACAAATACTGAAGGATTAATTTTTATTTGTCATCCTGAGTTTATCGAAGGATGACAAATCATTGTTCAGAATAACAAGAATGATTAAGTAAACACGCGTTCTATTTCATCTAATGCAGCAAAAACATCAGCAGCAGCGTCATGTGTAACAAGTTTCATTCGGTGCTCTTTAAAGTGAGAAATTCCTTTAAAGTAATTACCGTAATGCCTTCGCATTTCTAGCACACCAAGGGTTTCTCCTTTCCATTTCACTGACATTTCTAAATGTCTTCGTGAAGCTTTTATTCTATCTAACATAACTGGTTTAGCTAAATGCTCTCCAGTAGCCATAAAGTGTTTAATCTCATTAAAAATCCATGGGTAACCAATACTAGCTCTTCCAATCATCACACCATCTACACCATAGTCGTTTTTTACTCGAACTACATCTTCAGGAGTGGTAATGTCACCATTTCCAAATACAGGGATGTGCATTCTTGGGTTGTTTTTCACATCACCAATTAAAGTCCAATCTGCACTTCCTTTATACATTTGTTTACGGGTTCTACCGTGTATAGAAATTGCTTTAATCCCTACATCTTGTAATCGTTCAGCAACTTCAACAATGTATTTGGTTTCTTCGTTCCAACCCAAACGGGTTTTCACAGTAACTGGTAAATCAGTAGAATCAACAATGGCTTTAGTCATTTCTACCATTTTAGGAATATCTTGTAAAATTCCAGCCCCAGCACCTTTTCCTGCTACTTTTTTAACAGGACAACCATAGTTAATGTCAATAATATCGGGATTGGCTTTAGCAGTTAGTTCTGTAGCCATTTTCATTGATTCAATATTGTTTCCAAAAATTTGAATTCCAACAGGACGCTCATATTCAAAAATGTCTAATTTCTGAACACTTTTAACGGCATCTCTAATCAACCCTTCTGAAGAAATAAATTCGGTGTACATTAAATCTGCTCCGTTTTCCTTGCATAATGCACGAAAAGGAGGGTCACTCACATCTTCCATTGGAGCAAGTAATAATGGGAATTCTCCCAACTCTATATCACCGATTTTTACCATCTTTGTGGCGAAGTTACTATTAAAAACAATTATGTTATTAGAAATTGAAAATAAGCCTTTTACGCAATTCATTTTAATATTAAGCTTATGTTTAATTTCTACTATCGTTTTTTCATTAATAGGCACTGTTTTGGCGGCAGTTATTTATGGCTTTAATCCGCTTGAAATAAATAATTTAGGAGACCCAACATTAATTGAAGGAATGAAAATGATGCAACTTTTTAGTGCATTAGGATTATTTGTGGTACCGCCTTTCGTTTATGGCTTATTTACATCAAAAAAAGCACTTAAAAGTTTAGGATTAAAGTCATTTCCAAAACCAATTAATTATGTTTTGATATTGATTTTTATGACAGTATTAACACCTTTTCTTTCTTGGATAATAGAATTAAATGCAGCAATGGTTTTGCCTGATTTCATGAGCGGAATAGAGCAGTGGATGAGAGAAAGCGAACAAAATGCTGAACAAATGACTAAAGCATTTTTAACATTTAATGGAATAGGGAGTTTGTTTTACGTGTTAATTATTGTTGCAGTAGTTCCAGCAATTGGAGAAGAATTATTGTTTAGAGGTGTTTTGCAAAAAGTGTTTATTAATTGGACAAAAAATGCACACATAGGAATATGGATTTCAGCAATTTTATTTAGTGCATTGCACATGCAGTTTTTTGGATTTTTTCCAAGACTTTTATTAGGGCTGCTGTTTGGGTATATTTTTTATTGGTCAAAATCTTTATGGTTACCAATTTTAGGCCACTTTATTAATAATGGAACAGTAGTTATCGTTAGTTATTTGTATCCAGAAACCTTAAATGAAACGAGTTCTCCTTTTGGTGAAGATGCAATGAGTATTATTATTTACTTAGTGAGCTTTGCAGTTACCTCTATCGTTTTTTATTCTATTTGGAAGTTGAATTCTTCGCCTAAAGAGTTGGCTGAATAATTAGTATTGCCTAAACAAAATCTTTCGTACCTTTGTCTGACTTAAAACTAAGAAAATGAATATTGTATTATTAGGATTTATCGGCCCGTGGCAAATTGCTTTAATTGTAGCTATTGTATTATTGTTATTTGGAGGGAAGAAAATCCCTCAACTAATGAGAGGTTTAGGTTCTGGAGTGAAAGAATTTAAAGAAGGAATTAAAGAGGGGGAAGATGCTGTTAAGTCAGATAAAGAAGAAAAAGAGAAGTTAAACTAAGCGTTTAGCGAATTAACATATTTATGGAAAGTTTCTTTTTTATGAAAAGGAACTTTTCTCATTTAAGAGGGTTATATTTTTTAGAATAATATTAAACCATCATTAGCGTTTTATATATCGCATGAAAATCAAATTACTAACACTATTATTTTTATTGGTAACAATTACAAGTGTTGCTCAAAAAACAGATTCTACCACTTCTTTAATGGATGAAGATGATCCAGTATTAGCTGCTATTGATAGCATGATGGCTTCTGGTTATTTTGAAAGTTTAGGATTCAATGATAATTCAGAAGAGTTAAATGTAAATGGCTATGCTGCAGATTCAGTTCCAGTTTTTGATAGTTTAACTTATGCAAAACGTTTTGAAGCATTAAATGCAAATTCCCCATTTAGTTTAGTTTATAATAGCAGAATTAGTGGTTACATTAATTTGTATGCGAAAAGAAGAAAGAAAACCACGGCTAAAATGTTAGGTTTAGCTCCAATGTATTTTCCAATTTTTGAGGAGACTTTAGATAAATATGATATGCCACTAGAGCTTAAATATTTGGCGATTGTTGAGTCCGCTTTAAATCCTAAAGCAAAATCAAGAGTAGGAGCTTCTGGTTTGTGGCAGTTTATGTACCGAACCGGTAAAATGTTTGGTTTAGAAGTCACTTCTTATTATGATGAGCGAAGTGATGTGTATAAATCTACCGATGCTGCGTGTAGGTATTTAAAATATTTACATAAAATGTATGACGATTGGGATTTAGCTTTAGCAGCATACAATTGTGGCCCAGGAAACGTAAATAAAGCCATTAGAAGATCTGGAGGAAAAAAAAGCTATTGGGAAATAAGAAGTTTTTTACCAAGAGAAACCAGAGGATATGTTCCTGCATTTTTAGCAGTTAATTACATTATGAATTATCCTGCAGAGCATAATATTTATCCTAAAACGCCAGATATTTCTTGTTTTAAAGTCGATACTGTAGCATTGTCTGATCATTTATCTTTTGCTCAAATTTCAGAATATTTAGATATTCCGATAGAGTATATTGAATTTTTAAACCCAACATACAAGCAAAATTTTATTCCAAACACTGGAGAGGCAAATACATTGTGTTTACCAGTTGAAAAGGTTGGTGATTTTTTAACTAACGAGTCTAAAATTTATGCCTTAAAAACAGAGAAAGATAGAAAAGATAGCATTGCTTTTGCTCAAAACAAACCAGTATCGCCTAGCAATAGAGGTAATGCCACCGTATATAGGGTTAAAAGCGGGGATGTTTTAGGAAGTATTGCTAATCGTTACCATTGTAGGGTAAGTCAAATAAAAGATTGGAACAACTTATATAGCGATCGATTAAAAATTGGTCAGAAATTGTATCTGTATCCAAAATCGAGTACTGCAGTTCAAAACAAAAAGAAAGCTCAGGTTGCAGCTCAAAAAGCAGCACCAAAATATGACGGAAAGTATTTGTACCACACCGTAAAATCGGGTGATAATTTATGGGACATTGCAAATAAGTATGATGGATCTAGTATTGAGCAAATACAAAAGCTTAACAAAGATATTGATATTAAAAAGTTGAAACTAGGTACTAAATTGAGGATTAAACCCGTTGGTTAAGAAAAATAATTATGCAAACGATTTACAAATTTCTATTTTTATTAATTGTTCCTTTTTCTATAATTTCTTGCGAAGAAATGAACGAAAGAGTGCTACCAAGCTGTACAGGAAAATCAGGAGACCTATTGGTTGTAATGGATTCTTTGTATTATAACCATGCTACTGGTGATGCTGTAAAACAGATTTTTTCTCAGGAGCAAGACGGTTTACCACAGCCAGAACCTTTGTTTAACATTATTCAAGTGCCACATCGTTCTTTTGCAAGAATATTTCATCCAATGCGAAACGTTTTAATGGTAAACATTGAAGAAGATGCAAAAATGAAGTTATCAGTTAGAAAAGAGGTTTGGTCAGAATCTCAATTAGTAGTTACGATAACTGCACCAACAGGAGAGTTGGCTGCTGAAACAATTCATAAAAATGCAGCAGTATTGTTAGATTATTTTAATGATAAAGAAATAGCAAGGTTACATGCTAAATTTAGAGTAAACGGGAATAGTAAAAATGCTCAAATTTTAAATGAAAAATTCGGATTGTCATTAAGTTTGGATGAGTTATATACTGTTGCAGAAGAATCTGAAGATTTTATTTGGATGCGAAAAGATAAAACTGCCGGAGGGCATCAAATTAGTCAGAACATAATGATTTACACCTACCCTTATGTTAGTGATAGCACTTTTGATGTGTTAAAGCTTACCGAAAAACGAAATTACTATACTCAAAAATATGTTACAGGTAGCAATAAAGGATCTTACATGCTTTCTTACAAGGAATATGTACCTATTCAGAAAGAAATTAGTTTAAATGGGGTTTATGTAAATGAATTAAGAGGTTTATGGCACATGCACAGAGATTTTATGGGCGGACCATTTATTAATTACTCTTTAGTTGATGAAAAGAATAATCGAGTAATCTGTATTGACGGTTATGTGTATTCTCCAAAGTTTGATAAAAGAGAATTTTTAAGAGAACAAGAAGCGTTGATTAAGACGATTACTTTTTAAGAAACGATTACTCTTCAGCTAATAACTTTGCTACAAAATCATTTGTTTTTTCAATGTACCGGGTGTAATAATCACCAGTTCCTGGGCCGTAAAATCCAGTTCTAATTTTACGAATATTACCTTTTCTATCAATAAAAATAGAGGTTGGAAAAGACATAATATGATTTAACATTGGCAATGCTTTAGCAGCTTCTTTTTTGTCAGATTTACCAGCAACTAAAAAATCATAATTAGCTCCAAAATGATTTTTTATCTTTTTTAATTTTTCAATAGTTGTCGCCTTCTCTGATCGATCAAAAGCTAAAGCAACAATTTCTAAACCTTTATCATTATTGTTGTTATGAAGTTCAGCTAAATAAGCAGTTTCATCTTTACAATTAGGGCACCAAGGACCCATTATGTTTACAATAACAACCTTGTTTTTAAACTGCTCATCAGTTAATGAAATATTGTTCCCCTCTGTGTTTGGAAAGTTAAATGCAAGTTCAGAATAACCATCTTTTAAATAGGTAAGCGAATCTGGGTTAGATAACATAAACGCATCGTTTTTAACTCCTATCCATGGTTCTGACCATTTTGTTCCTGACCAAAAAGTACCAACTAAAGAGTCATTTCTTAATTCAGCTTTAAATAAGAATAAATGGGCTCCATCATAACACGAAAGGGAAAAGCTGTTGTTATATACATTGCCTTCTAAGAATCGATAATCTCCAGTTTCGGTCATAAAAGTTCCGGTAATCTTATTTCCTTCTTGCTCAAATTGACCTATTGCTTTGTAGTGATCTTCAGGGTTATTGTTGCTAAAATGAACTTCCCATTTTCCAGAAACATCAGCATTTTCTTCATTTAACATTTCAGGTTTAGGAAACCGTTCTTGTATTCCTAAATTAGCTGTAAAAGGTACTTTGTAATTGGTGTCATTTTTAATCCAAAAGCCTTTAATGGTAGTCGGATTAATAATTTCCCCTTCAAACCAATTGTTAAATACAGGATCTTTAATAGTTATTACGCTGTTTGTAATGTTAACATCTGTAACAGTAATTTTTTCTGAAGCATTAGAAAAGATAACTTCATAAAGAGAATCTGTTTTTTTAAGACTAAAATTAGTTGGTGCATCAAGATCTTCATTCAGTTTGAAGTTCAGGTGCCATTCCCCTGTAGTTAATACATCTGCTGTTGTTTCTTTCTTGTTTAACGTTTTATCTTCAGCGCAGGAAAATAGAAAAACAGCACAGATTGTATATATTAAATTTTTCATTGGAGCGAAGATAACAAAAAGAGTTTAATGCTTTTTTAAATCGGGAATAAGATTTATCCGTACTTTTATATGCTATGAAAAATTTAAAATCGAAAATATTATTTGGTGCAGTCTTATTTCTAAGTGGATCAATGTTTGCCCAACAACCTTATTATAATGGAGTTAATTTCTCTTTAACAGGCGCTGCCTTAAAAACAGAACTATCCAATAAAATAACAAGTACACATACAACATTGTTAACTTATTCTAATGTTTGGACAGAATTAAAAGTTACAGATGAAGACCCAACCAACTCTAGTAATGTTTTATTATTATATGGATATAATGATATGGATGGAAGTTTGTCTAATGATAGAACTAGAAATAAAAACACTACAGATAATGGAGGCGCTACACTTGGGATGTGGAATAGGGAGCATACTTTTGCTCAAAGTTTAGCTACGCCAAATATGACTACTTCATCTCCAAATGCAGGTACAGATGCTCATCATTTAAGAGCATGTGATAAGGAAATGAACAGCATAAGAGGTAATAGAAAGTTTGCGTCTGGAAGTGGTAATGCAGGAAATGTAGGCTCTAATTGGTATCCTGGAGACGAATGGAAAGGAGATGTTGCAAGAATGATGATGTATATGTATTTAAGGTACCCATCTCAATGTAAACCTACAGGAGTGGGTATAGGAAGTACAGTTGCTTTAGATGATATGTTGACTTTGTTTTTAACATGGAATGTTGATGATCCAGTATCTACATTGGAACAGCAGAGAAATACAAGATTAGAAAATTCACAAGGAAATAGAAACCCGTTTATTGACAATCCTTATTTGGCTACCGTAATATGGGGGGGAGATGATGCTGAAAACCCATGGCCAGGTGAGCTTTCTGTTGATGAAAAAGGAATAACTAATTCTTTTTTGGTTTACCCAACACCATCTAATAATGGGAACATACATGTGTTTTTTGATTCTTCGGAAGAAGTTAAATCAATATCTGTTTATAATGTTAGTGGACAACAAGTAAGAACTGAAGATTCTCCTATTTTTTCAAATAATGAATTTTTGATTAAAGGTTTACCTGAAGGTTTTTTTATAATAAAAGCTTTAATAGGAGATAAGGTATTAACAAAAAAGGTTGTGGTTAATTAAGATTGGTTCTATAAACAAAAAGCCTCACTATTTTAAAATAGTGAGGCTTTTTGTTTTACCTAAGGATATTAATTTGTCCTTTATTTCTGTAGTTATTACCGTTTAGGTCTTGGTAATCTATTCTCCAGACGTAAACACCGGAAGGCAGGAGTTCACCTTTAAAAGATCCGTCCCAACCATTTTTGATGTCGTTGGATTGGAAGATTAACTCTCCCCAGCGGTTAAATACTAGGAAAGAATAGTTTTGGAGATTAACACCAAAACCTTTTGGCATAAAAACATCGTTAATACCATCACCATTAGGAGTGAAAGAATTAGGGATAAATATAGCTGTTTCACTTTTCACTTTTACAACTTTTGTTAGCGTATCTTTACAAGTGTTTTCATTTTCAACAATTAAAGTTATAGGGTATGTACCACTATCTTCAGGAAATATAAAGGAAGGGTTTTGTAAGTTACTGTTTCCTAAAGTATCAAAATACCATTCCCAATCAACAATATTAGAGAATGATAAGTCTCTAAAATCAACAGTAGGGTTGAGCATTTCA
>Ga0206123_10001857_pt1 | contig 19126 bp, 11 predicted proteins | sample Helgoland_Spring_2_FD_160086 | JGI IMG/M metagenome (GOLD analysis project Ga0206123, IMG submission 160086) | Pelagic subsurface seawater microbial communities from Kabeltonne, Helgoland, North Sea - Helgoland_Spring_Bloom_20160316_1 | ecosystem: Environmental > Aquatic > Marine > Epipelagic ...
ATCTGGCGCATCTTGTCGGCGGGCGCGGTCACCACCAGCGCGTTGGCGCCGGGTTCCGCGATCACGGTGACGCCGTTGCTGCCGGCGCCGCCGGTGGCCGCAGTACGCGCGGCTGCGTTGTTGCCGCCGCTGCTGTTACTGCTGCTGCTCGAGCCGCTGGAACTGCGGCCCTGGGCGTAGTTCTGCAAAACCGGGGCGATCTGTTCGGCGTCCGCGTAGTCGAGATAGATGACCTGGGTGCCGCCGGTTTCCTCGGTTTCGGTATCCAGATCCGCGATGATCGCCCGTAGCCGCAGCCGCTGCTTGCGTCCACCGCTGATGATGACGCTGTTGGTGCGCTGGTCGGGGATGATGCTGAAACTGGTGCCTGGTGCGTTGCCTTGTTCCCCGGCCTTGAGCTGCTCGATGACCTCGGCGACTTCCGACGCGCTGGCATATTGCAGTTTGATGGTCTCGACGTCCTGCATGCCATTGCGGTCGATCTTGGCGACAATCTCGCCCAGGCGCTGCGCGTTGGCCCGACGATCCGAGATGATCAGCGTATTGGACGCCGCGTAGGCGGCGAGATGGCCATACTGCGGAACGAGCGGTCGCAGGATCGGCACCAACTGGTCGGCGGGCACGTTGGATACGTTGATCACGCGGGTGACGATGTCCTCCCGGGTGGCGCCGCCCCCGCCGCCGAAGCCGCTGTCCTGCTTGGCGTTGATCTGTGGAATGATCTTGGTGACATCGCCGGAAGGCACGGCGGAAAAACCGTGTACTTCGAGCACGGACAGGAACGTCTCGTACAGCGCGTTCGGCTGCATCGGCTGGTTGGACAATACCGTGACGTCGCCCTTGACCCGCGGATCCACCACGAAATTGCGCCCGGTCACCTCGCTGACGGTCGCGATCAGCGTCGTGATGTCCGCGTCCTTGAGGTTGAGCGTGAACGCATCACCCTCGTTGGTGGCCGGGGTCTGCGCGGCCGCGGCGGTAGCGAAAAGAAGCGCCCAGATCAGGCAGCTGATGCGGCGCAAGGTGATGGTCGCCATTAAAAGTTCACGGTTACGGTTCGTTCCTGGCCATCACGTTGCAGGGTGACGGTCGCGCTGCTGGCATCGGCCAGATTGCTCAAGAGCTTGAGCGAGGCGGATGGGTTATCCAGCGATTGCCCATTGATTGCGGTCACAAGTTCCCCCGGCTGAAGGCCTGCCTTTTCAAAGAGTCCCCGGTCGGCGCCCGGATAAATGCGGTAGCCCACGAGGTTGCCGTTTTGTCGTTCCGGCTGCAAGCGGATATAGCGCTGTGCGTTCGCGGGGTTGCTGAGTATTTCCTTGCGAACGTCGCCGAGATCGTCCGCCACTTCGCTGGATACCGCCTGCGTACGCTCGATTCCGCCCAGGGAGCGGGCTTTCTTGACGCTCTCCAGCGTCAGGGTTTCGAAGCGTCCGTTGCGGTCGAGAATCACCCGATTGGCATAGATTGCATGCAGCTTGATGCCGTTGCCGATTTCGTCATCGACGGCAAAGCTCTCTTGCTCGCCGCGCTTGGTTTCGATCAATGCGCGTGAGCGTCGGCCGCCTTGCTCGGACACGATCCCGGTCAGTACCAGATCAAGCCGGGTTTCCGGCGCGTTGATGACTTCTTCGCGTTCCGCGGCGGTATCCGATACGGCCTGTTCGCCAAACAGATGGGCACTTGCGATGGTGTCCACGTCAACGCTGTTGCCCTGCGTCTGATCGCCGGCGCCGGTAACGGAAGCCACCAGCTCTGGCGTGCTATCGGGCCAGGCGAGCCAGAACAGGCGCGCCGCCGACAGTGCGATCAGAACCACCAACACCAGATTGGCGATTTCGGGCAGGCGGTTGAGCCAGCGCTGTGCGTCGCGTGAGAGTTCTACGGCCATGGCGGCAAGTCTAACCCACCGGGGCCGGGATGCGGTCAAGTCGTCACGTATATCGACGCAGCGCGCGGGTGGCTGGGGCATGTCGCGGTTTGCCCCGCGCCGGGTGCGGGTTAGACTTGCGCTGTTATCGCTGCTCCGGTTATTCATGTACCTGCGTTATTACGGTTTTGAGGACTACCCCTTTTCGGTCACTCCCGACCCGGCGTTTCTGTATCTGAGCGCCAGTCATAGGGAGGCGCTCGGCCATTTGTTGTACGGCGCCGGCGAACACGGCGGCTTCGTTGCCCTGATCGGTGAGGTCGGTACCGGCAAGACCACGCTCATCCGGGCGCTGGTCGACAACGACATGCCGGACTTGCAGATCGCGCTGTGCTGGAACCCGCATCTGGGGGTCAATGAGTTCGTCGCCAACATTTGCGACGAACTGGGTGTGGAGTACGACCCGGCCGTACATACGTCGCTCAAGGACCTGGTGGATCGGCTCAATGCGCATCTGCTGAAAACGCATGCTGCCAATCGGCGCACGGTGCTGATCATCGACGAGGCGCAGAACCTCAGTCGGGGTGTGCTCGAACAGCTGCGGTTGCTGACCAACCTGGAAACGCACAAGCACAAGCTGCTGCGCATCATTCTCGTGGGGCAACCGGAACTCGAGGATTTGCTGGCGCGTCACGACCTGCGCCAGCTGGCCCAGCGTATTACCGCGCGGTTCAGGCTGCAGCCGCTCGGTTTGGCGGAAACGCGCGCCTATATACAGCACCGTCTGGACTGTGCTGGCGGTTCCCAGCATCTGTTCACGCCGTCGGCGATCGGGTTGTTGCGTCTGTCGACCGGCGGTACGCCGCGCCTGATCAACATGGTCTGTGAGCGCGCGCTCATGGGCGGCTATGCCCACGGGAAATCGCGCATCGGGTTACTCATGCTCTTTCGTGCGGCGGCGGAAACGTTGCCCAGACGTATCCATGCGCGCTGGTCGCGTATGGCCCTGCCGGCGGTGGGGATGGCAGCGCTTGTGCTTGTGGGCGCGTTGGCGTGGGCGCCGGGGATCGAGTTCTCGCGTGCGGCCGAATGGATTCAGAGCGATGATTCCGCCACGGCCGAGCGTATGGTGGAGGCTGACGAAAACGGTGCGGCAGATGCCGACTCACAGGCTTCCGCGCAAGCCGCCGACAGTGAGGAAGAACCGCCCGATAGTGATAGCGACAGTGCGGCGCTCCAAAACGCGGGCACTGCGGAACAGCTGGTCGAGGAGGGCGCGACCCGTGTGGTCAACGACGGTAGTGGCGAGGCGCCGGCGAAACGCGATTTTCCCGCGGGTATTCCCGAGGCCGATGCCGATATCAACCAGCTGCTGCGGTTGTGGGGTGTATTCGGATCGGAAGTGCAGACCGGTTGTCGGAAATTGCAGGTCGGCGATCTGCGGTGCCTCTCGGATAGTGCCAGTTTCGCGATGGTCGAGCGCTACAATCGGCCCGCCTTGTTGACGCTTCAATTAGACGGCCGCCGCCGCGTCGTGTTGCTCAGCTCGCTCGATGATGGTCAGGCGACATTGGTGGGGGCGGATGGCACGCGGCGGGTGCCGCAGTCGCAGTTGGCAAGAGCCTGGACCGGACAATTCGAAATGATCTGGCGTGTCGATTCGGGTGTTGGGCTGGTTCAGCCGGGCGCGGTCGGAGATGCCGTGGCATGGCTGCGCCGCCGGCTGGCGCGGGCTGCCGGCCGTAATCCGGAGGCCCAGTTGGGCCCGCAGTCGCCGGTTTACGACGATGCGCTGGAAGAACAGCTCAAGGCGTTCCAGCTCCGCCACGGGCTTGAGCCGGATGGCATGGCCGGTCCGCGGACACAGATCATGCTCAATGGTGCGGTTACCACGCCGGGGACTCCGGCACTGACTCGGGTGGAGAATTGATGTGTCTTATCTCGTCGATGCACTGAAGAAAGCCGAACGCGAGCGCCATCAGCAGAAAGGCGCGGATATGCGTTCGCTCTCGGCGGGCGAACAGGCGGATGATCGGAGTGGCAACAGCCGGATGATGGCCTGGACCGTCGCGTTTCTGATTGCACTCAATATCGCCTTTCTGTTCTATCTGCTCGGCCCATACAGCGACGATGCTTCGGGGGACACGAATGCCGATACGGGCGCAGCGACCATCGCGGAGACGTCGGCTCCCGCGTCGCAGCCGGCGCCCCCGGACGCGGTCACATCGACGCCCGCGGCAAACGAGCCTGCCTCGGCGGCCAGCACGACCGCTGGCTCTGAGCCGGCTGCTGCTGCGGCACCGCGCGAGCGGCGCCAAGGCGATCTGCGGGGTCTGCGTCTGTCGGACGCGCCTTATTCCGGGGCGTCGGATACGAATCGGTCGTCCGGGGGGTCGGTCACGTATTCCTCGCAACCGCTGGATGACAGCGCCAAGCCGGCCGCACGGCCGCAGCCGAGTACGCAAGCGCAGTCGCAACCCCGGTTTCAGCGCCAGTCCCCGAATCCGTCGCGGCAACAGCCCGTGGCGTCGTCAAGAGGCGGAAATGCGCCGCCCGTCACTATCAATGGGCATCTGTACAGCAGCGTCCCCGGACGCAGCTTCATTCTTGTCGGTGGGCGCCGTTATCATGAAGGCGAGCGGCTTGCCGACGGACCCGCGGTGGTGAGCATCGACCGCAAGGGGGCCACCCTGAATTATCAAGGCCGCCGCTATCACGTCGACGGGCCGAGCTGACGATGCACCGCCACGGCCGTCGAGCCGCCATTGCCAGCCTGCTTGGTATCGGGTTGTGGCTGGTGTCGTCGTCGGTTTCGGCCGACAGTCTGCGTTGTACGGGCGGCTTGGCGCAGACCGGTGATCCGGCGGTTGCGGTGCGTGCGGCGTGTGGCGATCCCAGCTTTGTGGATCCGTGGATTGGCGGGCGGTCCCTGGCGTACGGCGTGGTGCCGTCGATGGAGGCTTGGACCTATAATCGCGGCCCCGCACAGCTGCTTCGGGTTCTGATATTTCGCGAAGGCGAGCTGATCCGTATTCGTGAGGATGGATACGGTTTTCGGGAAAATAGCGGCACTGCCAGCTGTCAGCCCAACGATATTGCCGACCACATCAGCAAATACCGCCTGCTGCAGATGTGTGGCCAGCCCGCGCAACAGAGCGGTTTCTTCGTGTTCAGCTCGCGCCGTCGGCAAGGCGGGCGCGGCGTGTTCCTGCGTCGCAGTGGGGGCGTGCCGGTGTATCGCGAACGCTGGATCTACAATTTCGGTGGCAACCGGCTATTGCGCGAGGTCACGCTCGAGAACGCAAAGGTCGTGGACATCGATACGCTGGACCGCGGTTTCGATGAGTAGAAGTCGTACCCGGCCGCAACATGGATCGGCTCAGCGGCTGAGGTTCGCGCGAGCGGCGGTGGCCGCTGCCGTGATGGCTGGGGTAAGCAGCGACGCTCGTATGGCATTTCCGGGAAAGCATGATTAGCTCGAATGTTCCGCTCGACGCCAATTTCACCAAGGCTTCCCTGATCGTGCCGGAAACCCGCATTGTGGCGGGTTTGCTACTCGACGGCGTGGACACGCACGTCTGGAGGCAACAGATCGAAGATGAAAACGTTCTGCAGAAACGCACAGCGAACACGGCCAAGAGCTATGCGACGATAGCGCGTCACCGACTGGAATGTTTTGACGCAGAACTCTGGGACATCGTGCGCAACGCGGATAACGTAGTGGCGACCCAGGCCGTTTTGGCGGCAACGTTGAAATTTTCGCCCCTGCTTGCCTTGTTCATGCGCACATCGCTTGCGGACGAATACCGTCGCATGAGCCGGATATTGGAAGATCATGTGTGGATATCGTTCATGAGTGACCAAGCGCTGAATCACCCGAATCTGGCGACGGTTTCTTCGGGCACCCAGGCCAAACTTCGTCAGAACGCCTATCGCATACTTGCCGAGGCCGGCTATCTTGGCCGCGGAAGGGATCGGTCGCTTCAGCATGTCCGTGTCTCTCCCGAAGTTCGTAATTACCTGGACAGTCGCCATGAATCGGAGATACGTGCGGCCATGGAATGCACGCAGTGAATACGCTTGACGAACGTCTCAACCAGATCCTGCCAGTACTCACATCGGAGTATTTTCGCAATAACAAGGGGTTGGGCAATGAGGTACCTTTTTACGCCTTCGATTATCCGCCCGAAGAAGAGTTACGCGTGCGCGAGCATATTGCGTTCGTGGTCGAACAGCTGCGCAAGGCCAAACCGCCCATTCAGGTTGCCCATATCAACCTGTTTTCCGTGCTTATCGACATGCTGGAAGCACGGGGTTTCTACGACAAAGCCGTAGCTCTGCAATCGAGCAAGGGGGACGCGGCAGCGGCAAAGGCGCTGCAGGGCCCGCTCAAGCCTGACAAGGTAGCCAGATATCTGGTCGAGCGATGGCCGGTAGTCGACCACGACGTCTATCTTGTCGAAGGCGTGGGAAGCGCATACCCGCTGATGCGCACGCACAACCTGCTGAACAACCTGCAGCCGCTGCTGGGTTTGACGCCGCTCGTGCTGTTCTTTCCCGGCGAATACGACGGCCAGTCGCTGCGTCTGTTCGGCCAATTGAACGATAAGCCGTATTATCGCGCCTTTCGACTCGTAAGCTGAGTCGCAGGAATACCGAGGGGAGACGACCATGCAGATCAATGATCTGTTCGAGCGAGATATTCATCGCAGCATCAACGGTGTCATCAAAGCCGACCAGAGTGACGATGCCAACGTCTGGCAGGAGCTGGAGGAGTACGTCATCACCCGGGAGCTGGATGGCCACCTCCGTAAATTCTTCGATACCTATCTGGCGGCGCAAGACAAACCGGCTGAAGCCAGCGGCAATATCGGCGTATGGGTGTCCGGTTTTTTCGGTAGCGGCAAGTCCCACTTCATCAAGATTCTGTCCTACTTGCTTGCGAACAGGGCGGTGAGCCAGGCGGGCGAGACACGCCGGGCACTGGACTTCTTCGAAGAAAAAATCACCGATCCGATGCTGGCAGGCGACATCGCTCGCGCCGTCACGAGCGAAACCGATGTGCTGCTGTTCAACATCGACAGCAAGGCCGATGCCGATGACTCGCGCGACGCGATCCTCAAGGTGTTCCTGAAAGTTTTCAACGAAATGCGCGGCTTCACCCCGGACCACCCGCATATCGCTCAAATGGAGCAGGAACTGGCGGATAAGGGCGTGCTCGACACCTTCAAGGCTCAGTTCAAAGAGGAAGCGGGTTCGACCTGGGAGGCCGAACGCGACGGCTATGCCTTCTATTCGGGCGCGGTCGCCACGGCCTATGGCGCCGCCATGGACCAGGAAGTCGCGGATGCAGAAGGCTGGCTGGAGCGGCTGGAGCGTGATTTCAACAACTGGCTTTCGGTGGAAAACTTCTGCCGCATGATCCGCGATTACCTGGATAACCGCGGCGGACAGCATCGGCTGGTGTTCCTGGCCGACGAAATCGGGCAGTTTATCGGCAGCAACACGCAGCTGATGCTGAATCTGCAAACCATCACCGAAAACCTGGGCACCATCTGCGGTGGGCGCGCGTGGGTGGTTGTCACCAGTCAGGAAGATATCGACGCAGTGGTCGGCCAGCTCAGATCCAGCAGCGCCAACGACTTCTCCAAGATTCAAGGCCGTTTTCGTACGCGCCTGTCATTGTCGTCGGCCAATGTGGACGAGGTGATCCAGAAACGCCTGCTCAAGAAAACAGATGAAGCGACGGATACGCTGCGCGGGCTGTACAGCGACCAGGCGGATATCCTCAAAAACCAGCTCAGCTTCAGCAAGACCGGCCGCACCTTCAAGGCCTTTGACGACGCCGACGAGTTCGCGGCCGTCTATCCGTTTGTGCCGTACCATTTCCATCTGGTTCAGAGCATTTTCGAATCGGTGCGTAAGGCCGGCGCCACGGGCCTGCATCTGGCACGCGGCGAGCGCTCGCTTCTGGATGCCTTTCAGTCCGCGACCAAGGCTGTAGGTGAAAGCGCCCCCGGCGCGCTGGTGCCGCTGCATCGTTTTTATCCCTCCATCGAGAGTTTTCTCGAAGGCGTCGTCAAATCCACCATCGACAACGCCGCCAGAAACCCGTCGCTTAAGACGTTTGATGTTCTGGCGCTGCAAACCCTGTTTCTGATTCGCTATGTCGACGAAGTGCCCGGCAACGTCGATAACCTCATCACGCTGTTCGTCGACGAAATCGACGCTGATCGGCGCAACCTGCGCGAGCAGATCGAAGCCAGTCTGCAGCGCCTGGAAGGGCAGACGCTGGTCAGCCGCAATGGCGATGACTTCTTCTTTCTTACCAACGAAGAACGTGATATCAGCCGCGAAATCAAAACGGTCGAGCTGACCGGCGCGGAGGAGGCCAAGGCGCTCGGGCAGTTCCTGTTCGACGGCGTGCTTCGCGGTATGCGCAAGTTCCGCTTTGCGGATAACGGCAACGACTTCGACCTGAACCTATCGTGCGACATGCAGCCGCATGGCAATCGCAGCGACGGCGGCCTGAATCTGCTCATCATCACGCCGCTGATTGACGATCGCGCCCAATGGACGGATAGCAAATGTATCCTCCACAGCGGCGAAAACGATGGCCAGGTCATTCTGCGCTTGCCGGACGATCATCAGCTCGCCACGGAGTTACGCCAGTATCTTCAGACGGATAAGTACCTGCTGCGCCACAATGACGCCAGCCTGTCCGAGTCCGCCAAGCGCATCGTGCGCGACCGGGGGGATGAAAACCGCCAGCGGGCCGATCGGCTACGCATGACGCTGGAACGACTGCTGAGCGAAGCCGTCACCTTCGTCGGCGGTCATCAGCCGCAGTTGCAGGCCGGTTCTGCACAAACCCTCGTCAATGAAGCCCTGCACGATCTGGTACGCAACACCTTCGGCAAACTCGGCTATATCGAGCACCCCACGCCGAACCCACAAGCCGAGATACAGGCGCTGCTCGACGACCCGAGCACTTTGGATCTGGATCTGGGCAGCAAAGACACGCTCAACGCGCGCGCCCTCAAGGAGGTGCAGCAATATGTGGAGCTGGCCCGTGCCCAGCATCGGCAGGTCATTCTCCACGATCTTGCCACCGCGCATTTTGCGCGGCGCCCCTATGGCTGGCCCGAGTGGGAAACCGTGCATCTCGTCATGCGTCTGGTAAAAGCCGGTGAACTGAGCCTGCACGCCAACAAGACGCCGTTATCGTTCAATCAGATCTGGAACAACCTAAACCCGCCATCCCGTTGGCGCAGTGTCGAGGTCCAGCGCCGCAAAGCCGTGGGCAGCGACGAACTGCGCCAGACCCGCAACCTGGCGCGCGACGTGTTCGGTGCCTTGCCGCCGGATGATGAGGCTCGGCTCCACGACGCATTGAAAGAACAACTCACCGTCTGGCAGGGGCAATTCGGGCAGTGGCGTAGCCTCGCGGCGTCAGCTGGCTACCCGGGCAAGGCACTGGCGGAAGAGGGTAAGGTGCTCTGCGACAAGCTGTTGGCCGCACCGGACAGCTACACGGCTATCGATTTGTTCCGCCAGCATAAGGATGAGCTTCTTGATGCCTCCGACAATCATCAGGAACTCAAGCACTTCTTCGACAGCCAGAAACCGGTCTGGGACAAACTTGTCGATGCGCTGCGCACCTTCGAGGCGAACCGGCCGGAGCTCGAAAAAGACGCGAAGGCTGCACAAGCGCTCCAACGCCTCAACGAAATCCGGCAAGCGCCGGCGCCATTTGATCTGTTACACGAAGTGGAGGCCTTGGTGGCCACCGTTCAGCAGGTTAACGAGGCGGCGATCGAAAAGGCACGCTCACAGGTGCTCGGCTACGTCGACAAGCAGATCACTCGCGTCAATACGGATCTCGATACGGCCAACGCGGATGCGGATACGCGCAATCGCAGCCTAAGCAGCCTGCAAAACCTCAGAAAAGCCACAGAGCAGCAGGCCAGTATCGCGCATCTATACCAGCTTTCCAGTCGTGCGACCGACGCCGCGGACGAAGCTCTCGATGCACTGGCTAGAACGCCACAGCCGTCCGGCAATAGTGCGGGCAGTGTCAAGGACAAGCCGAACGCAGAGAAGCTCAAACCGATTCACCGCATCTTCGCCAATAACCTGAGTAAGGGCTATATCGAGGATGAACCGGCGGCCGATCAATACGTCGAACAGCTTCGCGAGCAAATCAAAGCCGCCCTGGCCGATGGCAAGCGCGTGGATATTCGCTGATGGACAAGTCGGCCCTCAAGAAATACGCACCCCGCGCCCGTGAGGAGTTCATCGCCGCCGTCACGCGCCGCGCCGAAACACTGGGCCTGAATCCCGAAAATCCCGGCACCGTCGAGCACGACGGCGATGTCATGCTCATCAATGGCCAGCCGTTCCCGGCGGCGCTGAAACGCCAGCGCGAGACCCTACAGCAACGCATTGCAGAGCAGGGCTTCGACGCCGTCATGGACGCCATCGCCTACACCTGGTTCAACCGGCTGGTGGCCATCCGCTACATGGAGCTGCACGATTTTCTCGGTCACGGTTACCGTGTACTCAGCCATCCGCAAGGGCACGCGCAGCCCGAAATTCTGGACCATGTGGCCGAGCTCGATCTGGACGGCCTGGATCGCCAGCACGCGCTGGAGCTCAAGCTCGCCGGCAACCGCGACGAAGACCTGTACCGCGAAGTGCTGCTGGCCCAGTGCCACGCCTTGCACACCGCCATGCCGTTCCTGTTCGAGCCGATCGACGACGCCACCGAGCTTTTGCTGCCGGACGGCCTGTTGCGCACCGACTCGCTCATCCGCGAACTCGTTACCGTTATCGACGAAGCAAGCTGGCAGCAGGTCGAAATCATCGGCTGGCTCTACCAGTTCTACATCAGCGAGAAAAAAAGCCAGGTCATCGGCAAGGTGGTTAAAAGCGAGGACATCCCCGCCGCCACCCAGCTTTTTACCCCCAACTGGATCGTCAAATACCTGGTGCAGAACAGCCTCGGCCGTCTATGGCTGATGGCCAACCCGACCAGTACGCTCGCCAGCCAGTGGGACTATTACATTCAACCCGCCGAGCAGACGCCGGAAGTCAACGCCCAGCTCGACGAACTCATCCAGACCCGGATTGCAGAGGACGGCAACACCCTCAATCCTGAATCTCTCACACTGCTCGACCCGGCCTGCGGCTCCGGCCACATCCTGGTGGAAGCCTACGACCTTTTGCGCGATGTTTATCTCGAACGCGGCTACCGCCGGCGAGATATTCCCCGGCTGATTTTGGAGAAGAATCTCTACGGCCTAGATATCGACGATCGCGCCGCCCAGCTTGCCGGGTTTGCGCTGATGATGAGAGCTCGTGCCGACGACCGGCGGTTGTTCAATGAGCCGGTGCGTCTCAATGTGCACGCCCTGCAACAGCCGATGGCTGCCGCCGCCGATCTGCGCGCCGCCCTGAATGATGAACGGGTAGATCAGAAGGCGATTGGCCAGCTTGTTGAGACCTTCGCACAGGCCAAGACGCTGGGATCGCTAATTCAGATTCCGGCGGAATTGGCGCAGACCCTGCCGGATTTGCAGGGGCGGCTTGAAGCGCTCGCGGACGATGGCGGCCTGTTTGGTCGTGATGCGGCGAAGGGTCTACTGCCGCTGGTGTCGCAGGCTCAAATACTCACGCAGCAGTATGACGCTGTGGTGGCGAATCCGCCATACATGGGCAGCAAGGGTATGAACGCCGGGCTGAAGGCGTGGGCCAAAAAGACTTTTCCAGCCAGCAAAGCGGATCTGTTCGCGATGTTTATCGAACACGGTTTTGGTTGGTGCAAAGATACCGGCTTCAACAGCATGGTGACGATGCAGAGCTGGATGTTTCTGTCCAGCTATGAGCAGATGCGGACGCGACTGCTGGAAGATCGAACTATCAGCACGCTGGCACATTTGGGAGCGCGGGCTTTTAGCGAGATCTCCGGCGAGGTAGTGCAGACCACCGCTTTTGCACTACAGCCTAAACATATAACGGGATTTCGGCCTGCGTTTTTCCGCCTGGTGGACGGCATTGAATCGGTTAAGGGCGAGGCGCTGCGCACAAACCAAGGTCGTTTTGATTCAACACCGCAGGATGATTTCAAGAAAATACCGGGAAGTCCGGTTGCGTATTGGACGACCAGCAAGATTCTGAAGGTATTCGCTAGTACGCCGAATCTTGGGCAAGTAGCGCCGACCCGCAAAGGTATGGTGACTGCACGCAATGCCGTATACGTACGCGCGTGGCATGAAGTTGATATCCAGAAAAATGGACTAGATCGGTACGGAAGCCAAGATGAAGTCCGTAACTCCGGACGAAAATGGTTTTCCTACCTAAAAGGTGGCGGCTATCGAAAATGGTATGGGAACAAGTTAAACGTTGTGAACTGGGAGGACGATGGACACGCACTCCGAAACACCATGCACCCGACCGAAGATAGAGTCTGGGCTACGAACTTTAATCTCGATTTCATTTTTCGCCCCAACGTAAATTGGGGGGCAGTAACATCATCGGACTTTTCCGCCCGAATTGGGACGAGTGGAGAGCTGTTTGATGCGGGTGGCTCCGCTTGCTTTCCGTCAGGGGTTAGTCGAGAGTTTGTGCTCGGATTTCTCAATTCGAAGGTGTGTAAGGCCACTCTCGGAATTCTTAACCCAACCTTGAATTTTCAGGCAGGAAACGTCGCCAATCTGCCACTTATAGTAGAAGCGGATACTGCTGACTTTCGCTCCCGCGTTTCTACGCTAGTCAATCTCCACAAAGAAGACTGGGATAGTTTTGAAGCGTCCTGGGACTTTCAGAGGAGTCCGCTCACTTCCTTGGGGAAAGGCCACCTGCGCTTAGCATTCGACGAGTGGGCAGGGCTTTGTCACGAGCGCGTCGATGAGTGTCGGCGATTAGAAGTTGAAAACAACTATGTACTAATCAATGCCTATGGTCTGAGTGAAGAAACAGAAACGGGCGTGTCTGTCGCCCAGATAACAATTGATTCCAATCCATCTTATCGTTATCCCTCGGTCGAGGATGCAGAGGAGCGGCAACATAGGCTACGCGTTGACGCCTGCGCTGAGATGCTGTCATATGCCGTCGGCTGCATGATGGGGCGCTACAGCCTCGACACGCCCGGTCTCATCTACGCCCACGCCGGCAACGAAGGCTTCGACCCCAGCCAATACCAAACCTTTCCGGCCGACGCCGACGGCATCGTGCCCATCACCGACGAAGCCTGGTTCGGCGACGACGGCTCCAACCGCATCCGCGAATTCGTCCGTGTCGTCTGGGGCGAGGACACCGAGTCCGAAAACATGGGCTGGCTCGCGGAATCCCTCGGCACCCAGCGCGGCGAATCCGCCGATGACACCATCCGCCGCTACTTGAGCAAACAGTTCTACAAGGACCACCTGCAAACGTACAAGAAGCGACCCATCTACTGGCTGTTCAGCTCCGGCAAGCACAAGGCCTTCGAAGCGCTGGTGTACCTGCACCGCTACAACGCCGGCACGCTATCGCGCATGCGTATGGAATACGTCGTCCCGCTCCAGTCCCGTATGCAATCGCGTATCGAGAGCCTGGAACAGGATATCCCGGCCGCCGCTTCCAGCGTCGAAACCAAGCGCCTGCAAAAAAAACGCGACAAGCTCGCCAAACAACTCGACGAACTCCGCCGGTTTGACGAAAGCCTGCGCCACTACGCTGACCAGCGCATCACCCTCGACCTTGATGACGGCGTGAAAGTCAACTACGGCAAGTTTGGTAGCTTGCTGGCGGAAGTGAAGGCGGTGACGGGGAAGAAGGCATGATTAGATCCTGTGTTCGCTTTGAAGAAGTTGCAAAGTTCTCCTTTTCATCGGAGGGATTGTGAGGGATCTAGGACTTGATGTTGGGACTGTCGCGCAATGGTTTCCTGAGGAACAACAGTCGCCATTCGTGCTGGCCCGCGTATCCGACCACCATGCAGCCACGTGGAGTGACGTGCTTGGTGTGCCAGTTCGCCGTTGCTACGTTGACGATGCGCTGCTTGAGGAGCGCGCGCAGGCCACTGGTTGTTCGAAATCAGAACTTGTCGCTGCCAAGCTACCAGATCGTGGTTCCACCATGGCGGGTGATTTCGGAGAGATTCTCGTTTTTATGTACCAAGCAGCGGCGGAGTCTGAAACTGAGCTAATCGGCCCGAAGAAGTGGCGCTTGAAGGAGGGGCGGACGAAGCCAGCTCCATACTCGGACGTGGTTCAATTTGTACTCCCGAGCTGGCCTCAAGCCTCGGCTGACGACAGCATTATTTGTTCGGAGGTGAAAACAAAGTCCACCGCTGGAGCCTCAACACCGATTAGTTCGGCAATTGATGACTGTAAAAAGGATCGCACCAGTCGTTTGGCCAAGACTCTTGTGTGGTTAAAAGAGCGTGCGCTATTCGACGATCTCGGAAGCACGACCATCGATCATCTTAATCGGTTTCTCAACGCCACTGATTATCCGGAAGCTCGGAAAATATTTCGCGCCGTCGCAGTAGTTTGTTCTACCCTCGTCGACGACGAGCTTACAGATGCGCCGGACGTGCCACCTGAAGACCATACGGTGATTGTAATCGCCGTTCCGAACTTGAAACAGCGATACGAAGAAGTATTTGATGCCGTTTGCGCCACCGTCGCGGAGCACGGTAGTCAAGCATGAAGGAGTCCCTGGCCAAGTGGGTAAGTGACGCTGACGCTCTCCATCATATGGAGTGGTTCGGCTTTTTGCAGCTACCGCTGGAGTTGGGCTACCTGCGTTCTCGCGGCGACGACTACTATATCTCGCTGGTTGGTGAAATCTTCAACCGGCTCCGTGAGCCTTACATCGACTCAGCAGATTGGTCGCGCTTGGGCAACGCGATCACTCAAGCTGGCGGCGTTGGCGTCAATCAGGCGCCAGCCTATCGCGGGATTCTGGAACCAGAAGCCGCGGTCCTTGCCGCGGTAGCCTTTTACTTCGGCGGCTACTCGGCCTCGGCTTACGTGACGCTCAAGGCAGCTGATCCAGATGCCCTCGGGGATATTCAACGATCGTGCTACGAGCTTCTTTCAAGGCCATCACAAATCAGGTCAGAGCGTGTTCGCGCTCTTGTCGCCGCGGTTCGCAGGGGCAACTTACAGTCAATCCGGCAGCAGCTTCAGCAGGCGGCCGAAAAGGAAGAATCTGCACTGCATGCCGACCCCGACATGTGGGTCGGATGGCGACTATTCCGACAAATACTTTCAAGGTTCGAGCAGACCAATATTCGTGCGGTCCTTCCAGATGGCGAATCGGAATTTTGGAATCCTCTTGTTCGGTCTCTCCTAAACCGAGACCCACCGGTTTGGGACTTCTTCCCGTCACAGATCGACGCTATCAATAGCGGCCTTCTGGGAGGCGCGGCCTCATTTTCCATCCAGATGCCGACCGGCGCTGGAAAGACAGCTCTTTCGGAAACGCTGCTGTTCTATCACCTGGGAAGGCATCGGCGGGATGTGGCAATTCTACTCGTGCCGTATCGCTCACTCGCGGCCGAGCTTCGCGGAAGTCTTGTTAAACGCCTGAGCAGCATGGGTCTCCCCGCGCGATCCGTGTACGGAGGGACCGTGCCCTCACGCCATGAAGTACAGGATCTCGACAATACGCGGGCGATTGTCGCGACACCCGAATCGTTGTCTGGCCTACTCAGCGCAGAGCCTAACTTCTATTCTCGAATTTCCCTCGTGATCTGCGACGAAGGGCACTTACTCGATGGTCAAGCCCGGGGCGTAGGGTTGGAGTTATTGCTCGCTCGAATGAAGGCGCGCGAAACTGGCCAGCCAAGATTTGTTTTCGTTTCTGCGATCGTTCCAAATATCGAGGAAATCAATTCTTGGCTGGGCGGTGCGGATGAAACCGTTGTGCGCAGTGACTACCGCCCGGCGCTTGCTGACTTTGCAACATTTCAGGTCGCGGGCAACAATACAGGTACAACTATTTCTCTACAGCTCCGCCCGCATCACCCCGCTTCAACGTTCTCCATTGAGCGTTTTCTGAGCCGCGATGATTTTCGCTACCGCAGCGCTGCAACTGGTCGACTAAGAACATACTCTTTCAACTCCGTTAAGACCCGTGCCATTGCAGCAGCACGAAAGGCGCTGCCGATGGGCGCTGTTGCAGTCTTCGCGGCAAACAAGCGGGGTAACCAAGGAGCTGTTGGGCTCGCCGATGAGCTTCTGTCACAGCTGGCGAACAGGTTGCCGTTGCCTGTTCCGATGCAGTTCGTTATTGATGCGGCCAAGCTTCAGGCAGCGGTGGAGTACTTCACTTTAGAGTACGGCTCTTCATGGGTCGGAACACGGGCACTCGCGGTGGGAGCCGTTCTGCACCACGGAGACATCCCTCAGGAAAGTCGCGAGGTCGTTGAGGCACTGGTTCGCAGTGAAAATGTCAGATTGGCAATCTGCACCAGCACTTTGGCCGAAGGTGTCAACCTGCCGATAAGAACGCTGGTCTTGTACTCCGTGCAACGTCGTGGTCCAGACGGGGCTGCAGAGAACCTTCTCGCACGGGATATCAAGAATCTCGTCGGGCGCGCGGGACGGGCTGGGTCGACAACCAAGGGGCTCGTCATCTGCGCCAACCCCGCTCAGTGGCCGCTGGTAGCGCCCGTCGCTGAGCAGCAACCGGGTGAGCCTGTTTCTGGGGCGCTGCTCGAGTTGATGCGGCGGCTAGAGGTCGCTCTCAATCAGCAAAACATCGCTCTTACCAACGATATTCTCGAGGGTGAGACCGCAGTCCACACGCTCATAGACGGCATTGACGCCACCTTAATAGATCTTGCTGCTGAAGAACTGGGAGAAGACGAGTTAGTGCGAATCGCCGGAGAACTTTCTGGACAAACGTTTGCGGCCCGCCAGACGCAGCCCACAACAAACGCGCTAATGAAGCAGGTATTCGAGCTCCGTGCTCGACGAGTGGCAGAGATCAAGCGGGCAGGTCGACTCGGCTGGATCCGTGAAACGGGCACGCGGGCGCGAATGTTGGAGTCGGTGGAGGCGGGACTACTACCCATGCGGGAACATTGGAATAACATCGAGGACGTAACCGATTCCGAACTGATGGAGGCACTGCTGACTTGGGCATGGGGTCTTCCAGAGGTATCCCGGGCGGCCATGGAAGCGTATCGGGGGGCTGCCCCGTCACGCTCGGACTTCTCTCGCCTGTTGGCGGCATGGATCGACGGCCAGCCTTTGGTCGACTTGGCCCAACTGGGGAACATCGACATTGACACGATGCTGGGAGTTCACACTAGGGTAATCAGCTACGCCCTTCAGGAAGCTTTTGAACAGGGCGTCGGTTTGCTAAAGAAGTTGCTTGAGGCGAGCGATCGCGAGCTGTCGCAGGCCGTCGTAGACTTTCCCGAGCATCTGCGTTTTGGGGTCCCTACACTAACAGCAAGGATTCTTGCGGCCGGCGGAGTTCGACATCGGCGCGCCGCTGTGGCTCTTGGGCGAAGCCCTGAGCTCGAGTCCAAGGTTGATAGTAATCGTGCTGACGTGTTTACGGCCGCTCGAAATCTCCTAGACGACCAGGAGCGATGGCTACCTACATTGGGAATCCTAGTGTTTGAAAATACTCTTGAAGATTTGCGAGATCCCAACGCCGTTGCGGAATAGGTCGGATCGATACCTCGGTTGTGCAGTACCTGTTGCCTGCTAGCTAGGGCGTTGTCGAGAATACGAGGGTTTACAAAATAAAAAACAGGGGTAGTATAGCTACCCAAATGACACGTATATCAAACCTCGTTAATAATTTGCCCAAGGGTGCAGTTGTAGGCATCGATTGGCTCCAGAGGCAGGGTGTCAATACCGATCTCGCCAAGCATTATGTACGCGCAGGTTGGCTGCAAAGAGTCGGCGTAGGCGCCTACGCCCTTCGAGGCGCGCCGCCTGAGTGGCAAGGGGCCGTATGGGGCTTGCAGCAAATTGATGCGCCGATTTGGCCTGGCGGCGCCACGGCCTTGGCATTACAGGGGTATGGGCAGAACGTCGGTTTCGGGTCCGGTGAGCAGATCAGCCTGTTCTGTGGATCGAGGTTTCAGTTGCCCGCGTGGTTTAAACGGCAAGACTGGCCAGTTGAAATATCTCTGCACCGCGTTAGCTTGTTCGCCCGCGAGGCGGAAGAGGCCGCCTGGCAGATTGTGGCCTGGCGCGATGAGGAACTCAGAGTGTCGAGCCCGGAGCAGGCTGTAATCGAACTGGCCAGCCTCGTGCGGGAGGAACACAGTTTCGAGCGGCTGCAACACGCGATGGAATCCTTGCCCACGTTACGGCCTCGTCGCATGAATGCGTTGTTGGGGGCTTGCAGATCAGTCAAGGCGAGTCGTTTAGTCGTCTTGCTGGGCGAGCACTTCGGGCACCCATGGGTAGAGCGGCTGAACCGGGATGAGATCAATCTGGGGCGGGGTAAACGTCAGCTCTGGAAAGGGGGCGCATTACACCCGGAATATGCCATTACAGTCAGCCGGAGCTTGCTGGATGGCTAGGCCGGTCTACGAAAACCAGGTTCGGTTGCTTGTATCGGTGCTGCCGTTTGTCGCTGAGGAGCGATGCTTTGCCCTCAAAGGCGGCACGGCGATCAATTTGTTTGTACGCGACGCGCCGCGGCTTTCAGTCGATATTGATCTGACTTATCTGCCGCTGGGCGGTCGAACGGAAGCACTTCCTGCGGCCCGCGCTGCGCTGCGGCGGTTGGCGCAAACCATCGCCCAGGCCACCGGCGCACGAGCGGACGTTTTGGAAGACCGCGGCGAGGGCTTGTTGATGAACGTGCAGCAGGGCCGCTCCCGCATCAAGATCGAAGTGAATCCGGTGTTGCGCGGTAGTTTGTTTCCCGCCGAATTGCGGGATATTTGCGAGTTCGCGGAAGAAGCATTCGGCTTCGCGCGCGTGGCGGTACTCAGCACATCCGATCTATATGGCGGCAAGATATGCGCCGCGCTGGATCGGCAGCATCCGCGTGACCTGTTCGACGTGAAGCTTTTGCTGGATGAGGACGGGCTGACCCGGGATGTTCTGGAGGGTTTTCTCGGTTACCTGATCAGCCACAACCGTCCGATCCGCGAACTGCTCGCCCCACGGCTGACGGACATACGGCAGACGTTCGTCGAGCAGTTCCAAGGTATGACGCGGGAACCGATTGCGGTTGAAGCGCTGGAACAGGCACGTGAGAATTTGATCACCCAACTGCAGCAAAAGC
>Ga0206123_10001860_pt1 | contig 19112 bp, 16 predicted proteins | sample Helgoland_Spring_2_FD_160086 | JGI IMG/M metagenome (GOLD analysis project Ga0206123, IMG submission 160086) | Pelagic subsurface seawater microbial communities from Kabeltonne, Helgoland, North Sea - Helgoland_Spring_Bloom_20160316_1 | ecosystem: Environmental > Aquatic > Marine > Epipelagic ...
AGGATATAATAGGTTGAGTAATTATAATACTAGTATTTCTATAAAGAGTAATACGAATAACTCTATGTTAAATACATTTACCTCGGAATTGAATGCTAGCGGCGGTATATATGAAGAAGACATCCCTTATGAATTTCCTTTCTCATCAAATTTGGCTTATCAAACTTATATAGTAAACCCTATAGATTCGGGATCTTTACAGTATAATCATGTTTTTGAAAACTCAAATAATATTACTCAAACTACAAGTTATGACACTAGGGGTGGCTCTGGAGAAATGTATTTTGCCTTAGGTTCTAATTATTCAGATAAGCTGTATTTGGGGGCTTCGATTGGCGTGCCATCTGTAAGATATGTTTTTGATAGGAGTTACACTGAAACATCAGACCCTTCTGATACACTTACTGAGTTTAAATTATTTTCGGTTAATGATTACGTGAAAACTACAGGGGCAGGGCTGAACTTAAAGCTAGGTATGATTTATAAAGTTGCTGACTGGTTTAGGTTGGGAACTGCTTTTCATACTCCAACAGTATATTCATTATCAGATCAATGGTCAACTACGGTTAGTTCTGAAGATAAATTAGGAGAAGTGCTTACAGAAATTTCCCCATCAGGTAATTTTGAATATTTTGTAACAACACCTTACCGCTTTATAACTAGTGCAGCTGTTATTGTTGGAAGTCATGGTGTTATAAATGGAGATTATGAAATTGTAGATTATTCTACGGCAAGAATAACAGAAGATAATGCTTTTGGTCCTGCAGATTTTTCTGTAGAAAATCGAAGCATCCGAAATAATTTTAGATCAACTCATAATGTTAGAGTAGGAACAGAGTGGAGGTTGGATCCTTTTAGATTAAGAGCAGGTTATCGCTACCAAGGAGACCCGTTAAAAAATAAATTTGATGTAGATAATAGTTCATCAACATATTCTGTTGGATTTGGAATAAAGCAGGAAGACTATTATTTTGATATGTCTTATTTGCAAAGGTTTTCTAAAGCAGAATCTTCAGTAGTTGCTGATCAGGGTGAATTTGCAACAGTAGATTTAAAAGATCATTATATTTCTTTCACTTTAGGATTTAGGTTTTAAGAATAGCTCCTACAATTGCTAAAGAGATCATTGCAATTGCAAAAAGAATGACTCCCCATCGAAAGTAAGTGTTAGGGATTATTTTGTTTCTGAATTTTGCACTAACCAAGTAGTTTGCGTTCATTGCTTTTTTTGCATCACCTTTTTTAATTCCAAATAAATATAATGTGTTTCCACTTTCTTCAATTGAAGACTCAAAAGAAACGTTCTCTTTTATTAATAATTCTTCAAAATAGTCTGCTCGTTCTTTTTCAAAAAAACGATAAACGGTATAGCCAACTCTAGTTGGGTGATTAGAATAGTTGAGGATGTTTAGCATTACTTAACTCTTAATTTTCGGCCAACAATTAATGTTTTGTTTCGTCTTATGCCATTTATTTCACAAAGTTCGTTAACAGTAATTCCGTATCTATCAGCAATTTTATACATAAAGTCACCTTTTTGTATGGTATGATATTCTATTCCCATTGGTAGTGCTGAGTAGTTCCATTTGTGTTTAACTAGCTTTAAAGAATCACTGATTAGGGTATTTTCTTTAAAAGAAATAATGTGTTTTGGGTTTAAGGGCTTTCCTTTGTATCTAACTTCATAGTGTAAATGGCTTCCAGATGACTGTCCTGAACTACCACCAAGCCCAATGACTTGACCTGCCTCTACAATATCTCCAGTTTTAACTTTAAATCGATGTAAATGTGCATATAGAGTTTCTAAACCATTATAGTGTCTTATTATTACAACTCTTCCATAGCCAGGATGAAAGAGAGCAATTCTTACCATACCATCAAATGAAGCTACAACAGGATCCCAAACCTGAAGGTCTAAATCCATGCCATGATGATTTCTCCCATTTCTCCATCCAAAATTAGAGGTGATAACAGGATCTTGAATGGGAGCTACAAAATTGCAATTGTTTTGTGTGTCGGTAAGTGTTAAAATTAATGAAGTGTCATTTTTTGTAATATCTTCACTGTAGGGAGAAACTCTTTTTGTATCCCATTTTCCGTAAGTTGAATTGGAAGGAATTGCTGAATTTTCATAATAATTAGTGAGTGAAATATAATAATCATGCTCTAAAAGTTTACTTTCAGCATAATCATTAATTCCGTTTAGTAGGCCTTTAGGAATTTCACCTAACTCTAAAATAGAATCAATAAGTTGCATGATTTCATTGCCAGATAAATCTGAAATGTTATTATAAAGTGGATTTTTTGGAGTAATCACTAAAGCTGACAAAGTATCTTTGTTAGAAGTTTTACCATCTTCTTTATCATTTCCAAATGCTGAAAAAGAAATGCTGAAGAGCACTAAAAATATGTAAAGGTTACCTCTAACTTTTGCCATTTTTCTTATAAACGGAAGCCCAAGATACCAAAAAATATAAAAAAAGCAATAGTTGAAACTTTATTCGAAGGCCAATTTTTGGCTCTTAATTTTGGATAGGGATTAAAAAACGCTAATTTTAGGAAGAAATTTAATGTTACGTAAATTGAATTATTTAAAACGTTTTACACTTGTTATAGTATTGTGCTTTATTCTAGGTGCAATAATTTCATTATTTCTTCCATCTGAATTAATAATGAGTAAAATAGCTGTAATTAACGCAGATAAATCGGTTGTAGAAAAACGATTAAAAACCTTTAAATATCAAAGTATTTCAAGTTACGATATTGACGAAGAGGGTGAGAGTTGGAAAATTAGTAAGGTAGAGGATGGTTTAGAAGTTGTTTCAAATGTTAAATTTTCATTTGGCTTTAATCCTGTTGTTAAATTTTATGCGTTGTTTGAGAAGTCAAAAATTGATTTGAATTTGCAACATAAATTTGATAGTTTAATAACGGTTCTAGAAGAACTTCCTAAAATCCAGGGTGTTAATGTTGAGCAAAGAATGATGGATTCTGATATTTGGTTTTTATCAATAAGAGATACGATTAGTCAAATGAGTATGAATAATGTGCATGGTAAGTTTTATGAAGAAATTAAACAGTTTTTAATTGAAAAAGAGCAGGAAGTGGTTGATCCACCTATCGTTATTTATCATTTTTGGTCTGATACTTTGGTTGATATAGAAGTTGGAATTTCAGTTGACGATTCAGTAATGATTGGTAATGAAAGAATTTCTTTAAGTAAGATAGCCAAAACAAATGTAGTGACAGCAGTCCATTATGGGGCTTATGATCGATTGCCTGAAACTTATTTTGGTATTAATGAATGGATGAGAAAAAATAGGGTTGTTGTAACAGGTCCTCCATGGGAAATTTACTTAACAGACCCTTCAACTGAAGCTAATCCTAAAAAATGGGAAACTGCTATTTATTTTCCAATAGAGTAATAGATTTAAAAAAATGAAAAAAGTATTATTTATAGGGTTTTTAATGTTTTTAACTGTTGGATTAACTGCTCAGGTTAAATTCGATTTGCCAGGAAAATTAAAATCTCAAACTAAAAAAGGAGATTATATTATTTTAGAACTTAGGTTAAATAAAGAGGATGAGTTTAGGACAATGGAAGGAGGTAAGTCTAGTTTGGCTAGGATAGCAGTTTATACAGGGAAGAATAATGATGATGAATTAATTACAAAGGGTTTTGAGGGGATGAATTCTGTTTTATTGGTATTAAATGATTTAAAACAAAATGGTTTTCAGTTAGTAGATGTTTATACTGTTAAAGGGGAGTCGCTAATTATTACGCATTACGTGTTAGAGAGGAAGAAGTAGGATTGCCGATAATTGCCTCAAATTGTCCGTTAATGCAGAAAGACGACATTAGTAGTTTTTCTGTCTAGTATTACGCATCCTTATCCTTATATTTAACGTTAAATTAAAGTTATGGGCAGATTTTATAAGGGTTTTTTAAGTGTTTTACTTGTTTTGTTTATTCAAGGTGTAGATGCTCAAGTTGTTATAAATGAATATTCTTGTGCTAATTCTACTGCTGCCGGTTTTTCTGATTCTTTTGGTGAACGTGAAGATTGGGTAGAGCTTTATAATACAACAGCTGGATCAATAGACTTAAACGGATATTATATAAGTGATAAAAGTGGAAATCCAACAAAATTTCAAATCCCAAGTAGTGTAGTTATACCGGCTGGTGGTTATATAATGGTGTTTGGTTCGGGTAGAGGAATTGTAGCTGCTGGAAATCAAATACATACTAACTTTAAGTGGACGCAAACACGTTACGAGAAAATAATATTATCTGATGCAAGTGTTAATGTTTTGGATAGTTTAACAATTGTTCCAAATCAACATTTACATTCGAGAGGTAGAACTACTAATGGTGCTTCAACATGGAGTGTTTTTACCAACGCAACTCCAAATAGTGCTAATTTAGGCGCTCAACAAGAGTATGCGACTGTCCCTAGTTTTAATGTTGCTGCTGGCTTTTATGCTTCGACTCAGTCTGTAACAATTTCATCACCAGATCCAAATATTACGATTAGATATACGGTAGATGGAACCGAACCAAATAACACATCACCTGTATATTCGACACCAATCAATATTGCAGCGACTACCGTATTGAGAGCAAGGTGTTTTAGCTCCATAGCTAATATCCCTGCTAGTTTTATTGAGACGAATACTTACTTTATAAATTCTTCACATAGTATTCCTGTAGTTTCTATTTGTGGGGATGATATATCTGGATTGATAAATGATACACATCCGAATGCGTTTACTGATGCTTTTCCTGGAGCAATTGAGTATTTTGATGAGAATGGAGTAATGCAAGCGGAAGGAGAGGGTAATTATGATAAACATGGAAATGATTCATGGGCTTATCCTCAGAGAGGTCTTGATTTTGTAATGAAAGATCAGTATGGTTACAATTATGCTTTAAAACATCAATTATTTGCGAATAAATCAAGAGACAAGTTTCAAAAAATCATGTTAAAAGCAGGGGCAAGTGATAACTATCCTTTTGAAGGAACACCAGGTGCTAATTACCCAGGAGAGCTAGGAGGAGCACATATTAGAGATCCTTATGTTCAAGCGTTGTCTCAAAATGGTGATTTACATTTAGATGAGAGAACTTATCAATCATGCATTTTATATATGAATGGACAGTATTGGGGTGTTTATGAAATAAGAGAAAAAGTGGATGATAGTGATTTTCTTGATTATTATTATGAACAGGATGAACAGTATGCAGATAGCCCTGATTATATTCAATATTTAAAAACCTGGGGAGGAACCTGGTCAAAGTACGGTGGAGCTGCTGCTCAAAATGATTGGGATGCTTTATTAAATTATGTACAGACAAATAATATGGCTATTCCAGCTAATTTTGATTATGTAACAAGTCAGTACAAATGGAAAAGTTTAGTGGATTATTTTGTGTTGAATTCATATATTTTAAATCAAGATATGCTAAATTGGAACACCTCTTGGTGGAGAGGGTTGGATACAAACGGAAGCAAGTTGAAATGGAGGTATTCTTTATGGGATATGGATGCAACATTTAATCATTACACAAATTATACAGGTATTCCAAGTTCATTTCCTGATGCAGATCCATGTAATATAGATAACTTGTCAGATCCTGGAGGACAAGGTCATACAGTTATATTGAACGCACTGATGGATAATCCAACATTTGAACAATATTATATTTCAAGATATATTGATTTGTCTAATACAACATTTAAGTGTACAAATTTGATTGCTGTTTTAGATAGTTTGGTAAACATTATTACCCCAGAAATGCCTGGGCAAATTGCTCGTTGGGGAGGTACGATGACTCAGTGGGAACAAAATGTGCAAGATATGAGAGACTTTATAAATGCACGTTGCGCAGGTATTGCTGCAGGACTTGGACCATGTTACACTTTAACAGGGCCTTACCCAATGCAGGTGAACGTTAATCCTGTGGGAGCAGGAGATGTGCAAGTTAATTCTATCACACCAACTAGTTATTCTTATTCTGGAGATTATTTTGGTGGTGTTTCTATTTTAGTTACTGCATCAGAGAATCCGGGGTTTATATTTGATCATTGGGAAGTATTTAATCATGCAATGGATTCTGCTATTACTAACCCGAGCAATTCGTTAATGATTACTCAAACCGATAGTGTAGTTGCTCATTATGTATTGTCTGGAGATACAATTGAAATGACTTATGATGTTGATCCTGTTTTGGGAGGGGATGTTTCAATAAATGGGTTTACACCAACAGCATATAGTCACTCTCAGTTTTACCCGAATACGAGTTTGCAAACACTAATTCCAGTTCCAAAACCAGGGCATATCTTTATAAATTGGTCTTCAAATAACACTGCTTTTTCTCCTGGCCCGAATGATTCTGTTGTAACAATTACAGTAGGTGTTGCAGATACGATTATTGCTCATTTTGAGAAGATTGATACTTTTGCTGTAGTATTTAATGTTGACCCAATTGATGGTGGAGATATTTCTATAGATGGGGTTACTCCTGCAGCATATAGTCATACAGAAAATGTTATAGAGAACACTGTGATTGATTTAGTTGCAACACCACAATCAGGGTATTTGTTTAGTAATTGGTCATCAAACAATACTGCTTTTATTGTTAATGCTAATAGTCCAACAGTACAGGTGTTGATAGATGATGCTGATTCAATTGTGGCACACTTTCTCCCAATAGATTCTTTTGATATTGAGTTTAGGGTAAGTCCAGTTAATATGGGAAGAATAGATATTGATACTAATTCTGTTTATGATGGATTTACAACAACATCTGTAATGAAAAAATATATAACTGGAGCTACAGTTGATTTAACGGAAACACCAATTAGTGATTTCTTGTTTGATCATTGGGTTGCTAACAATCATGTTTTAACACCTTCTAATACAAACTCCTCGGTAAGTTTTGTTGCTTCTTCTGATGATATTATTACGGCATATTATGTTCCAGAAATTCCAAATTTTGCTGGAATTCCAGAAGCTTTCTCACCAAATGAAGATGGAACTAATGATGTATTACTAGTCTATGGAAACAATATAGTTTCTTTAACTTTTGATATTTATAATCGCTGGGGAGAACGCGTTTTTTCAACCTCATCAAAAGACAAGGGGTGGAATGGAAATTATAATGGAAAAAAAGCTGTTTCAGGGGTTTATATGTATAAGTTAAATGCTGAATTTATTGATGGAGAATCAGAGTCTAAATCAGGAGATATAACTTTAGTGAGGTAATGCGAGAGATAAAATTAATAGGGAGTGTATTGCTTTTTGTTGGGTTTATGCCAATCGAAGTCGTTGCTCAAGATGTTCATTTTTCTCAATTTGGACAAACCCCCCAATTAATTAATCCAGCAGCTACCGGTGTTTTTGAAGGTAATGTTAGAGCATTTTTAAACTACAGAACACAATGGACAGGAATAGGTAAAGGTTTTAGAACTTATGCAGCTTCGTTTGATGCGCCACTTAGATTTAAGAAAGGAAGAAGAAGGAATCAAGGAGCTTATTTAGGGGTTGGGTTGAACTTTTATAATGATGTGGCAGGTACTTCAAACTTTGGATCTTCACAAACAAGTATTTCTGTGTCAGGAATTCTTCCAGTAGCTGAGAAACATAAGTTTTCTTTAGGGATTCAAACGGGGTTAGGGCAAAATTCTGTTGATTTAAATACTTTAACTTGGGGGAGCCAATATAATGGTTTGGCATTTGATTCGCAGTTGGCAACAAACGAGCTTTACGGGTTAAGATCATCACAATATTTAGATTTAGGAGCAGGTGTTTTTTACGAATTTAAAACTGAAGGAACATCATTTTTAAGTTCAGATGTTTCTAGCTTTAATGTCGGTGTAGCAGGTTATCATTTGAATGAACCAGCTCAAGAATTTTTGGCTTTTACAACCGATAATTTACCTATGAAAATTGTTGCACAGTTTTCTGGAACTTTTGACTTAGGGCTTGTGCCATTATCTCTTGTTCCTTCTGTTTTTTATGCAACGCAGGCAAGCTCAAAAGAGATTACTCCAGGAATGTTGTTGAAATTTAGAAGAGGACATGAAACTAAATATTCGGGAATGTTTAAAGAGGCTGCAATATATTTTGGCGCACACTATAGAGTTGGAGATGCAATTATACCTGAAATCTATTTGGAATTTACAGATTACATGATTGGGTTTTCTTATGATTATAGCAATTCAGATTTGGCTAAAGCATCGGGCGGAGCAAACGGAATAGAGTTTTCTATTCGATATATTCATCAAAATAAAGCACTCCAAAGAGCTTCCTTTAGGTGATAAATTAATTACATTTGTCACGAATTATGGATATGGAAATAATTACAGTCAAAGACAAATCATTTAAACCATACATTTCTGAAGAGGATCTTCAAGCCTCAATAAAGAATGTAGCTATACAAATCAATTCTGATTATAAAGGTTCTGAGCCTCTTTTTTTAGGTGTATTAAATGGATCTTTCATGTTTTTTGCTGATTTATTAAAATCAGTTGACTTAGAATGTAAAGTTTCATTTGTAAAGTTAGCTTCGTACGAAGGAACAAGTACCACCGGAAAAGTTAATGAACTGATTGGTTTAAGTGAGTCTATAGAAGGTAGAGATGTAATTATTGTTGAAGATATCGTAGATACAGGGAATACACTTGTAAAATTACATGAGATCCTTTCAAAAGGAAATCCTAAAAGTATTAAAATAGCAACCTTGTTGTATAAGCCAGAAGCTTATAAAAAAGATCACCCAATTGATTATGTAGGATTAGAAATTCCAAACGCATTTGTTTTAGGGTATGGTTTAGATTATGATGGATTAGGAAGAAATTTAAGTTCAATATACGTATTAAACGAATAGAATAAGATGTTAAACATTGTATTGTTTGGCCCTCCTGGGGCAGGAAAAGGAACGCAAGCAGAGAAGTTAGTTAGTAAATATAATCTAGTTCATTTATCTACTGGAGATATTTTTAGAGCTAACATTAAGGGCGAAACGGAATTAGGAAAATTAGCTAAAACCTATATTGATGGGGGTAACTTAGTTCCTGACGAAGTAACAATTAAAATGTTAGAGTCTGAAGTAGATAAGAATCCAAATGCAGAAGGGTTTATTTTTGACGGTTTTCCTAGAACAACTCCTCAAGCAAATGCGTTAGAAGTATTTTTACAAGGTAAAAACACTTCAATATCTGTAATGTTAGCTTTGTCTGTTTCTGAAGAAGAATTAATTAAAAGATTATTACTAAGAGGTAAAGATAGCGGAAGAGCTGATGATGCTAATGAGGAAGTGATTGCAAACAGAATTAAGGTTTACAATAACCAAACTGCAGTTGTTGCCGACTTTTATAGCGCACAAAATAAGTTTGAAAAAATTGATGGAATAGGGTCTATTGAAGATATTTTTGAAAGACTTTCTAAAGCAATCGATAACCATAAAATTGCTCTTTAAGCAATTCTCACTTTTAAGATAAGGAATGGCTGGCTCTAATTTTATAGATTACGTAAAAATACACTGTCGTTCTGGTAAAGGAGGAGCAGGTTCTAAACATTTCAGAAGAGAAAAATACATTGCGCAAGGTGGCCCTGATGGTGGTGATGGTGGAAGAGGTGGTCATGTTATTATACAAGGAAATGCTCAAATGTGGACGCTTTTACATTTAAAGCATCAAAGACATATTAAAGCTGGACACGGAGCAGGAGGGAGCGGAAGTACAAGTACTGGTGCAGAAGGAGCTGATGTTTATATACAAGTGCCATTGGGTACAGTTGCTAAAGATGCAGAAACCGGAGAAACTTTATTTGAGATTACTGAAGATGGTGAGCAGCAAATTTTAGCGAAAGGTGGAAGAGGTGGTTTAGGAAATAACCATTTTAAAAACTCTACCAATCAAGCACCAAGATATGCACAGCCAGGTGAAGATTATGAAGAAGCATGGCGAATACTAGAGTTAAAAGTTTTAGCTGATGTAGGATTAGTTGGATTTCCAAACGCTGGAAAATCTACCTTGTTATCTGTTGTATCTGCTGCTAAGCCAGAAATTGCAAACTATCCTTTTACAACCTTAGTTCCTAATTTAGGAATTGTTGGCTATAGAGATCACAAATCTTTTGTAATGGCAGATATTCCTGGAATTATTGAAGGCGCGCATGAAGGAAAAGGCTTAGGACTACGTTTTTTAAGACATATAGAACGTAACTCTGTTTTACTTTTCTTAGTTCCTGCAGATAGTGATAATATTGCAAAAGAATACGGAACATTATTAAATGAATTAAGACAGTTCAATCCTGAATTGTTAGATAAAGATAGAATATTAGCCATCTCAAAATCTGATATGTTAGATGATGAGTTAAAAGCAGAAATATCAAAAGAAATCTCTACTCTACCACATCTTTTTATATCCTCAGTAGCTCAGCAAGGGCTTATTGAATTAAAAGATTTATTATGGAAGAGTATCAATAACGAATAGAATTACAAAAAAGAAATATAATGGAAAAGAATATAGCACCTTATACAATGTATGCGGAAATGACTCCGAACCCTAATACTATGAAATTTGTTGCAAACAGATGGTTAGTAACGAATGATAGATCTTATGAGGTTTTGGCAAATGAACGTGTTGGGAGTCCTTCACCTTTGGCAGAAGCGCTATTTAATTTCCCATTTGTTAATGGTGTTTTTATAGCAGGTAATTTTGTTACCATTACTAAAAGCGAAGCAATTGAGTGGCAAGATATTATGATAGAATTGAGAGATTTTATTTCTGAATTTTTGAACACAGAAGGGAATGAAATTATTCGTGCTGAATTTTTAACTGCAGAACCAGAAGCTGTTTCGGTAAGTTCTGATGGAGATTCAGCAGCTGCAACTCCAAGTACAGACTTAACTGATTTTGACAAAAAGATTGTTGAAATTTTAGATGAATACATTAAACCAGCAGTAGAAAGTGATGGTGGGGCAATTGAGTTTCATTCTTTTGATGCGGGTACTGTAAAAGTGGTGTTAAAAGGAGCTTGTAGTGGTTGTCCTTCATCTACAGCAACTCTTAAGGGGGGGATAGAATCTTTATTAAAAAGCATGCTTCCTGAAGTGAAAGAAGTAGAAGCTATAAATGGATAGATTTTTTTAGGTAATTCCTTTTTGATTGTGTAAATCAAAAAAAACACGTTTTCAAAACAAAAACTGTCATTTATACCCTTTATGGATAGGTTTTTTAAAAAAAACCTATCTTGTACTAACTATTGACTTAAATTTAAAACATGAAAAAAACATATCTATTTTTAATTGCTGCTTTATCGCTTACAATTTTTTCTTTTAACTATTCTTTAGAGAGTAGTTATCATATAGAGAAGTATTCTCCTTCTCCACCAAGATCAGGAGGTGCAGCAAATCAAGGTCTTGGAGATAGAACGGGCTCTCCTCTTAGTGCTGGTAGTACTTGTTCGACATGTCATGGCGGAGGAAGTTTTTCAACAACAATGAGTGCTGTGGTTAAAAATGGAGGAGGTACTGTTGTAACTTCATATACTCCTGGTCAAAATTATACTATTGAATATACGGTTGCTGCAGGTGTTGGATCTCCTTCTGGTTACGGTATGCAATCTGTGTTAATGTCACCTAGTGCAGGGAATGCTCAAGCAGGAACACTTACTTCTGTGATTACTTCAGGAACTCAATTGTCTTCATCAGGAGGATATAATTTTTTAGAGCATTCTACCCCTAGTTCAACAGGTGTTTTTTCTGTGAATTGGACAGCCCCAAGTGTTGGTTTCGGTAATGTTAATATTTATGCTGCAGGGTTGGCAGTGAATGGAAATGGTGGGACTAGCGGAGATCACTCAAGTGCTGCATATTCATTAACTATTACTGAAGCTTGTTCTCCAACTACGGGCACAGATACACAAGTTGCTTGTGGTTCATTCGATTGGATTGATGGAATCACTTATACTGCTTCAAATTCAACAGCTACTCATACGTTAGTTAATAGTAATGCTGCTGGTTGTGATTCTACTGTAACACTTAATCTAACAATTAATACTGTAGATGTTTCTGTTACTAATGCTGATCCTGTATTAACAGCTGGTGCAGGAAGTGCGACTTATCAATGGATTGATTGTGATAATAACAACAGTTTTGTTGCATCTGCTACTAATCAGTCTTTTACTCCACTTACAAATGGTAATTATGCCGTAATTGTTACTGAAAACAATTGTGCTGACACTTCGGTTTGTTACAGTGTTTCAACTGTAAGTATAGAAGAAAAGAGTTTAACCAACGAAATTTTGATACAACCTAACCCAACAAATCAAAATATAACACTTAATTTAGGTAAGAGGTATAATAACATTGAGATTAAAATAATTAATCCAGTTGGGCAAACAGTTTTAATTGAAGACTTTAAATCGCAGCAAGTTTTAAATATTGATTTATTAGGAGAAAATGGTATTTATTATATTGTCATTCAAACTGAAGAAAACAGAATTACTAGGAAAGTAGTCAAGAAATAAAGGAGATATAAATAAAAGATGAAAGAGCTACTTATCCTTAAGTAGCTCTTTTTTTTTGATTAAAAAATTTGAATTTTTAGTTTGAATTCTATTTGTTTAGCATCAGAATAGTATTACTACTCACATCTCCATTAATTACCAATGTAATTTTGTGTTCTCCTGGGTAATGTTTTCTGGTAGATAATTCTTTAAACCATTGCTTTCGTTTAAAGTGTTTTTGAGCGTTCGCTTTTAAAGTAAATTCAGACAATTGAAAAACTTTATTAGAAGTACTTTCGTTAGCTTTAACAAAGGCTATTTTATATTCTAAACGGATGTTACGTGTTTCTTTGGAGTTGTTCAATACATCAAATTCAAAATGAATAAATTCTCCAATTTTTATAGTGTTTTTAGAAAGTGTTAAGTTCTCTGTTTCAAGGTTTTTTGAATTGTCTAAACCAAAAATAGCTAATGCTTTTTTATCTCCTTTTTTAAGCAATGTTCTTAAAGCGTGTTTCACAATCCAATTGGTATGCTTTTCATCACCATACCAGTTTTTAGTTAGTTTTAAAACCAATTTAGGGTGATCTTTAGAAATATCGTTAATATGATTGGCAACACTTTTTCTCACATAAAGTGAGTTGTCATTTTTTAAGTTCTCTAAAATTGGTAGTGCAGGGGTAGGGTCTGCAATAAAATTTCTTAATGGAGGAGCCCAAGGTAATCTTGGTCGGCAGCCTTCGCTTGCTAATCTTCTTAGATGTTCATTTTTATGTGTGCTCCAAGCTAACATTTGTTGCATGGTTTCGGTTGGGTATTTCTCAATAAAAGGACGAATAGCAAATTCAGCAGTAGAGTATTGTGTAAATAGCTCCATTGCTTTTAATGAGGTCGTTAAATCATCTAAACCATAAACTTGAATAAAATCAGGAAAAATCATTCCTTTTAAGCCTCCATAATCAGTAACAACTTTGCTTAGTGTTTCAATTTGTTTAGGATATGAAAAGTTGAGGTGAGCATTTATATTTGTAGTAATAAAACGCATTCTGTCTTTCAATTCTCGGTCTTTCCAATTATTGTTTATGATAGCGTTCACAAAAGAATCAATATCAAAAGAAGTTGATATTAATTTCAGTTTCGCTCCTAATTCTTCAATAAATGCTTTATTGTACTCGTCTTTCAGATTCATATGTGTAAATAAAAAGATCCCGCATAAAATGCGGGATCAGTTATCAATAATTATCTACCGACATTGTCGGCTACCAGATAGTAACTTTTGAACTGTCAGGAGCAATCATAGCACCTTCTTTACATCCAAAAGCAGATTGGAATTCAGTCATGTTAGTTAACGGTCCGTTTGTTCTATATCTTGTTGGAGAATGCGGGTCAGTTTTAACTTGGTTAATTAAATACTCATCTTTAGCATTTGAGTGCCATACTTGAGCCCAGCTTAAAAAGAAACGTTGGTTATAATCAAACCCATCAATCATTGGATCTTCTTTACCTTCCATAGCTTTTTCTAAAGCATAGTAAGCAAGTGTAATACCAGCAATATCAGCAATGTTTTCACCTAAAGTTAAGTTCCCATTTACATGGTTTCCTTCAGCAACTTCATAGCCATCAAATTGGTTAACCAATTTAGCTGTTCTTTCTCCAAAGTTAGCTAAGTCTTGCTCAGTCCACCAGTTGTTTAAGTTTCCTTCACCATCATATTTACACCCTTGATCATCAAAACCATGAGAAAATTCGTGACCAATAACAGCCCCAATACCACCATAATTAATAGCATCATCAGCATCAGCATTAAAAAATGGAGGTTGTAAAATTGCTGCTGGGAAAACTATCTCGTTCATTACTGGATTGTAATAAGCGTTAATTGTTTGTGGATTCATCCCCCATTCATCTTTATCAATAGGTTGACCTAATCTGTTTACATTTTTTTTGTATCCAAAGTAATTTAAGTTCATTACGTTTTGAGCTAATTTGTTAGCTGAAATATCAACAGAACTGTAATCTTCCCATTTGTCAGGGTAACCAATTTTATAAGTAAATTTGCTTAACTTTTCCATTGCTTTCGCTTTGGTGTCTTCCCCCATCCAATCTAATTTTTGAACACGTTCTTTAAACACAGTATTAATGTTTCCAATTAAATCCAATACTTTTTGTTTAGATTCTTCTGGGAAGTGTGCTTCAACAAATAACTTTCCAATTTGCTCACCAACATTTCCGTTAGATTTAGATAAAGCTCTTTTCCATCTTGGCTTCATTACTTTAGTACCTCTTAGTGTAGTTGAGTAAAAAGCAAAGCTTTGCTTTTCAAAATCTTCGCTTAAATTTCCTGCCATGTCATTAATCAAATGCCATTTCATATACGTTTTCCAGTTTTCAATCGGGAATTTAGTTAATGAACCATTTAATGCTTTAATAAAATCTACTTGTCTTACAATTACATTTTCAACTCCTTCTAATTCTGCAACATCAAAAAATGAAGCCCAGTTAATAGCACCACATAATTCTTGAAGTTCAGTAACTGTTAATTTGTTGTAAGTTAATTCAGGGTTTCTTCTTTGAACTCTATCCATAGAGTTTGCAGCTAATTCAGATTCAATTTCAACCACTTGGTTCGCAATTTCATCAGCTGCAGCTTGGTCCTTTCCTGCTAAAACAAATAAAGCAGCAATGTGCTTTTTGTATTCAGCAAAAATGTTTTCGCCTCTTTCATCAGTAGGTGTATAGTATGATTTGTCAGGTAAACCTAAACCACCTTGAGAAATGTGCATGATATATTGAGAACTATTTTTAGAATCAATTCCTACATAACCAGAGAACATTGAACCAGAACCCCTTTTTCTTGTTTCTGCCATTGTTTCAACTAATTCCTGAACATTTGTTACAGCATCAATTTTGTCTAACAATGGTTGGATAGGAGTAATTCCTAATTCGTTTGTAGTGGTAGAATCTAAAGCTGAAGCATAAAAATCTCCTACTTGTTGTAAAGGAGTTCCTTTTTCTCCTTTTGCGCTAACAGCTCCTTCAACAATTGCTCTTAGTTTAATTTCGTTAGCATCGTGTACAATGTTAAAGCTTCCCCATCTACTTTCCGATTCTGGTACGGGGTTGTCTTTTAACCAATTACCTACAGCATATTGCTCAAAATCTTCACATGGGTGAATAGTTGAGTCAATTTGACTAATATCAAAAGCAGGTGTGGTTACCTTAATTTCTTTCTGGTGAGTGTTTTCTTCTCCACTTCCACACCCAACAGCAATAGCTACAGCTGTTAGACTTAAAAGTGTTTTGTTTATTTTATTCATTCTTTTATTTTTAAAGTTAAGTGCACCGAAATTAATTAAAAAATTAAATGGCTGGTCTAGAAAATGATAAACGGTTGATTATAAGTATAGATAAAATTTTTATTGAAAAATTTTATGGAATTTTAGAAGTGTTTGCATCTAGTTAGTGAGAATTCTTTTAAAAAGACATGTTTAATTGATAATAATTCACTTAATTTAAAACTTAGAACTTATGAAAAAACTACTTACACTCATATCGATAGCATTATTTATAACAAGTAATTCCTTTGCTCAATTGGGAGAAATAAAAGGATTTGTAAAAAACATTGAAACTGGAGAGCCAATTTGGAATGCTTCAGTTTATGTTGAGTTTGGAGGTAATCTAATTGGAGATGCTTCTGATTTTGATGGGAAATACACCATTGCCGCATTAAACCCTGGCACATATACAGTTATTACAAAAATTCAAGGATATGCACCTGTAAAAACAAAAGATATATTAGTTACTGCTGGCAAAACTAGTTATGTAAATGTTGAATTGCGTGCAACAGCTGAATTATTACCCGAATTTGTTATTGTAACGCATACGATTCCATTAATTGATAAATACGAGCCTGGAGTTCAGCATGTTGATCCAAAATCTTTTCAGAGAGATCCAAATAGAATAAACCCTATTAAAGCTATTTCAGGGTTAACAGCAGGGGTTCAATTGGCGCCTAATGGTAAAGATGTGATGATAAGAGGAGCACGACCAACTTCTACACAATTTATAACAGATGGTGTAAAGTCTCGCACAGGAGGAATAGGAATACCAGGTTTAGCAGTAGGAAGTGTTAAAGTTTATACCAGTGGTATTCCTTCAGCTTACGGAGATGTAACTGGCGGAGTTATTGTAGTGGAAACGAAAAGTTATTTTGATTTAGCACAAAAATTCAAATAGAGATAGCAGTAAAATGCGATTATTTAAGACAAAAAACATACAATCATTAACCGATAATGAGCTAATTTCCAAGTATAAAAAAACTGGTGATAGTTCGTTAGTAGGAGAGTTATATAAGAGATACTCGCACTTGGTTTATGGAGTTTGTCTTAAATATTTAAAAAACGAAGAAGAAAGTAAAGATGCTGTGATACAGATTTTTGAAAACTTGTTGGAAGATTTGAAAAAACATGAGATAGCTAATTTTAAGAGTTGGTTACACAGTGTAGCACGTAATCATAGTTTAATGTTTTTGAGAAAGCAACAGACAAAGCTAAAACGAGTAAACGATTACGAAGCAACTTATCAACACGAAGAAACTTTTGCTACACCTTTTACAATTCATGAAAAAGAAGAAAAAGAGGTGATGTTAACTAAGTTAGAAACAGCCATGTTAAGTTTAAAAGAAGAACAGCGTGTTTGTGTAGAACTCTTCTTCTTAAAAGAAAAATGCTATAATGAAGTAGCAGAAATTACAGGGTACGAAATTAAAAAAGTAAAAAGTTACATACAAAATGGAAAACGAAATTTAGCTAACATCATGTTAGACAAATAAATAATATAATGAAAGATTTACATAACCACATATTTTCGAATACGACTTGCATCTCAAAAGAAACTATGCTGAGGTATATTAATAAACAATTGCCAAAGGAAGAGTTACATAAGGCTGAGACACACATGCTTGATTGTGAATTGTGTACAGATGCTTATGAAGGGTTGGCTCTAACTCAGAACTCTTCTATGCTTTTTGCTATTGATAACCAGATTGATAAGCGAGTTAGTGGTGGAGTGGCTAAAACTCCAATAATGCGAAATTTAATGATGGCAGCCTCTCTAATAGCAATTGTTTTTGGCACCTACTTTACCTTTAACCTTTTTAATGAGACTATAAATAACGATGGGAATTTAGCGTTAAATAAAACGGTTCAGGCAAAAGAAAAGGAAGCCTCAGAAAATATAAATAATAAAGGATTTTTAACAGGAATTGAGTTGGAAAATGATAATAAAGAAGTTATTCCAGAACTGGTTTCAGAAAATGTTGTGCCAGAAGTACTAGTTTCAGAAGTGGAAATGGTAGATGATGTTATTGAAGAAATGGCAGAATCTCCAATAGTTGCAAGTGCTGAAGCTTTTTCTTTAGATGAAATTGAAGATGTGGAGATGGAAGAAGAAATTGTTGTTGAAGCTGAAGTGAAACTGAAGGATGCTTTAAAAGAACCATCAACTGTCACTGAAATAGCAATGACTGAAAGTGTTGTTGTGGAGAGACATGAAGCAATTACAGAAAAAAGAGAGAATAAGAGTTTATCGAAACAACGTAAAAAGAATTCAAATTCAAGAGCTGTTTCATCTGCTCCAGCTTATGCTGATGCTTTGGGAAGTGTAGTTGAAGAACGAATTGCTACTCCTCAGAATATTAGAATTATTGATGGTTATAAAACAGTAAATTATTTGGAAGAGTACCAGAAAGTTTACGATTCAGAAAATGAAATGGCTGTTGATTTAAGTGGGGTTTCTGCAGGATATGCCAATAAATTTGATAAAGAAGAAGCTGAAAAAGTGAAAGAAGAAGCTACTATTGAAATTACTTATAAAGAAACATTGGAACAAGCAATACAATTGTATAAAAATGAAAAGTATCGTGCTGCACTTTCGGAGTTCGATCATATTTTGACAAAACATCCAGAAGAAGTAAATGCCCAGTTTTATTCTGGTTTATGTTTTTACCATTTAGGTCAGAATGCCTCTGCAATAAAGAAATTTAATAAGGTTTTTAAAAACAAGGAAGCTGAGTTTAATGAAGAGGCGAGTTGGTATAAAGCGCTAACCTTAATTAATATGAATGATAAAACATCAGCAAAAAAGGTATTAAAAAAAATTAGTGAAGACGATGGGTTTTATAAGGTGAAAGCTGAAGAGAAGTTAAAAGGACTTTGATTATTTAAATGCTTTCATTTCTTTCGGTATTTTTACCCGAAGTATGTTGTCAGTATTAATTCCAGTATATAATTTTAATGTGGTACCTTTTGTTACCGATCTAGCAAAGCAATGTTCTGATTGTAATATTGCTTTTGAAATTATTTGTTTGGATGATTTTTCTGAAGCTAGTTTTAAGGCTAAAAATTCAAATCTTTCATCTGAGGCAGGAGTGATTTATGAGGAATTGCCAGCGAATATTGGCCGTTCAAAAATTAGAAATCGAATGTCAGAAATGGCTAAGTATGATAATTTACTTTTTTTAGATTGTGATTCTAAAACGAATAATCAAAACTTTGTAGCCAATTATATTGCTAAAATAGATGGACAAAGTGTTGTTTATG
>Ga0206123_10001870_pt1 | contig 19030 bp, 17 predicted proteins | sample Helgoland_Spring_2_FD_160086 | JGI IMG/M metagenome (GOLD analysis project Ga0206123, IMG submission 160086) | Pelagic subsurface seawater microbial communities from Kabeltonne, Helgoland, North Sea - Helgoland_Spring_Bloom_20160316_1 | ecosystem: Environmental > Aquatic > Marine > Epipelagic ...
TTCCTGAAGCTAGAGAAATTCTTATTAATGCTGAGGTATTTAATTTAGTTAAAAATGATGCTGAAAGAAGAACATATGATGATATTTTTTGGAAAAGAATGTTCTCTTCTACTATTACAAAAGAGGCGAATGTAATGGATAGAAAGATTAATGAATATATGGTTGGACTTGATGCCTTATTAGAAGCTGAAAGAGTTAAGACAGAGATCTTTAATATGGAACATGACCTTTGGGAGTATTAAGATTGAGTTTGTAAAATAATTTAAGCCCCTTTATTGGGGCTTTTTTACTTTAATGGAAAAGCAACAGAAAATAGCAATTATTGGTTTAGGTAATTTAGGCTTGCCTTTAGGTATTGCTTTTTCTGAGTTTTATCAGCAATGTGGTTTTGATGTTCATTCTACAAGAATTTCTGATTTAAATTATTCTATTTGCTGATTTTTACCAGTTAACAAAAGGAAAACTCGTACTTTTGGACCTTTAAGGGATTTACGCAAAATCTTTATGAAAATTGTAAAAACATAAAAATGAAAGAAGAATTGAGTTTAAGAGAAATAATTAATGAGGTGATTGTCTTTTTTATTAATTTTAAAATATTGATAATTTCAATTACTTTAATTGGAACTTTAGGTGTTATTGTTTTTCAAAAGATACGCCCAGCTTATTACAATACTACTTCTATTGCAACTTCAGGTATCTCTGCTTTTGAAAGAATTGAAGATGAGAAGGAGATTTTGAATCAGAGAACAGCAATAAATCTTATTAATACTTTACATCTAGATATTCAGAAAAAAGATTTCATTGTACTTGCAGAAAAATTAAATATATCGAAGGAAATAGCAGCTTCAATTAAGGAGATTACTGCTACTCAAATATTTAGAAAAGATCAAGATGGGAAAGACTTTAATACTCCTAAATTTGAAATACTACTATCAGTAAAAGATAATGAGATTATTAAGGATGTTGAAGAGGGATTATTACATTATTTCAATTCGAATCAATATATACATTCCTATTATGATTACTTTAAACTTACAAATGATAATGAAATAATAGCGATTGATAGTGAGATAGAGAGTTTGCAGAAATTTAGATCAGAGAAGGGTTCTAATATTGATATGAGTTCTTTTAATTTATATTCAAACAATGGATTAACTGAGGTGCAAAATCAGATTATTGAATTAAATCAGCTAAAATCAATTAACGAGACAAATCAAATGTTACTTAAACCTTTGTCATTTGTAAAAGGTTTCACAATATCTCAAACACCAGAAAGAGGGGTTTTACTTTTAGGGTCTTTAGCATTTGTGATATCTTTTATAATTGCGATAGTAGTTGCTGTTTTTGTAAATGTAAAGCGAAAATTAATCATCAAATAATATGAAAGTAGGGATTGTAGGTTCGGGATATGTGGGTTTAGTGGCAGCTGCTTGTTTTGCTGAGATGGGAAATAATGTTGTTTGTGTTGATATTGATGATGAGAAAATCAACAAACTTAAGCAAGGAGAGATTCCAATTTATGAGCCTGGTTTGAGTGATTTAGTTATTGGAAATCAGAGAAAAAATAACTTAACTTTTACAACAAATATTATTGATGCGTTAGTAGTTTCAGAAGTGATATTTATTGCTGTTGGAACTCCTATGGGTGATGATGGTTCAGCTGATTTGAAATATGTTTTACAGGTTGCCGAAGCAATTGGTAAAAATATGACTAAGCATTTAGTTATTGTTGACAAATCTACAGTTCCAATTGGTACTGCTGATTTAGTGACACAAACGATACAAAAAGCTTTAGATCTAAGAAAATCTGACTTAACTTTTGCTGTTGTTTCTAATCCAGAGTTTTTAAAGGAAGGTGCTGCGATTAAGGATTTTATGCACCCAGATAGAGTCGTTGTTGGAGCTGATAATGATGATGCAATGAGTTTAATGAGGGATCTGTATGCTCCTTTTACCTTAAGTAATGATAGGTTTATAGGAATGGATGTTAGGTCAGCAGAAATGACTAAATATGCTGCAAATGCCATGTTAGCTACAAAAATATCTTTTATTAATGAAATTGCAAATATTTGTGAGAAAGTTGGTGCTGATGTAAATCATGTAAGAACTGGAATTGGTAGTGATAAAAGAATTGGGTATCAATTTATTTATCCTGGTTGTGGATATGGTGGTAGTTGTTTCCCAAAGGATGTTCAAGCTTTAATTAATATTGCTAATAATCATGGGTATAACCCAGAGTTAATATCATCAGTTGAAAGTGTAAATAAAGCTCAAAAAGAAGTGTTGTTTTCTAAGTTAACTTCACAATTAGGAACTAATTTAAAAGGTAAGAAGGTTGCAGTTTGGGGTCTTTCCTTTAAGCCTGAAACTGATGATATGAGAGAAGCTCCTTCAATTAATTTGATAAAATCTGTTGTAGCTGCAGGAGGGACAGTAAATGCTTATGACCCTAAAGCTATTCATGAGGCAAAATTTTATTTAAAAGGAATAGAAGTAAATTATTTAGAGGATAAATATTCAGCTTTAGAAGGTGTTGATGCTTTAATTCTAGTTACAGAGTGGAAAGAGTTTAGAAGCCCTGACTTTGAATTAATTAAGGACAAAATGAAAGGTAGTATTTTTATTGATGGAAGAAATCAGTTTAAAAAAGAATATATTCTTTCAAAAGGCTTGGAATATTTTCAGATAGGAGTTAATTAATATAAATGTTTAAATCATATGTCTTAAAATCAAAATCGTTTATTGATTTTCTTTATATGTTTATTTCAAACATAATTAAGAAGGGTTTTGGTTTTGTTAGAGAAATAATTCTTGCTTATCTCTTTGGGTCCTCAATGGTTTATGCTAATTTTTTACTACTTAAAACTGCAGCTGATTTGTTTTCTCAATTAACCCAAGGCAGTGCTCTGCAGGCAAGTTTACTGCCCAATTTTTCAAGTTTATATGAAAAAGGGCATAAAGTTTCATTGTCAAATGTTCTAGTTTTCTCTAAGAATTTAGCATGGAAAATATTTTTAGTCAGTCAACTTATTCAAATACCATTAGTGTTTTATATTTCACCAGAAAATTTCTGGTTATTTATAATGATATCTCTAGTGTTAGGTGTAGTGATATCTTCTAATTTTTTTAGTTCCATTTTTTTAATTGTGATTCAAGGAAAAGGGGATTTTAAGAAATTTTCTATTTCAACAACTGTAGATATGTTTGTGTCAACAGTTTTGTTATACCCACTCTCATTAGTGTTTGGTGTGATTGGTATTGCTGTCAGTAGAGTTGCAGGTTTAGGTGTTTTAATATATAAGTACTTTACACCAATTTTTAATGAAACAGAAGGAGATAACATCAGTTTTGGAATGAAAGATATTAATTTATCAATTATGCTTCTTGGTAATTTTGCAAATATCATAATGTTTCTATCACGGTTTGTTGTAGGGCTAGATGCTGGAAATAATATTACATTTTTTAATTATTCTATTGTGTTGTTAAATGTATTCCTAACGGCAATAATTATGAATATTAATACTATTGTTTTAAGAAAATTGTCTGTTCAAAAAGAAGTAAAGTTAATAGTATTTTCTTTTTTAATTTCACTAGTTCTTGGGGTAATCCTAGTTTTTGGTGTTGAAGTATATGGTTTTAGTATTATTAGATTTATTTTTGAAAGAGGTGCTTTTACTACTGAAGATACTATTCAAACTTATGAATTTGCTAAAGATTTAAGTATTAGTTTTATTTTTATTTTTATTGCTTCAGCTTTATTTCAGCCCTTCTTCAGTATAGATCAAAAATTAATAAAAAGGGAAAGTAGAGTTATGGCGAGTATTTTAGTGCTTAGTGTTCTAGTTTTGTTTGTAATTTTCTCTTTTACAACTACATCTGCTAGAGAGAATTCTTTGATTATGATTTACTCTTTATCTGTTTTAAGTGTGATTTTAGCAGCTTATTCTTCTTATAAATATTTTACTATTAAAACTATATAGAATATGGAATTAATAGGTTTTATAGTTTTATTAGTTTTAGGTATAGCAGCAATTATCTTTGATAGAATAGAGATACTCAAGTACTTGTATATTCCTTTGTTATTTTCGTTTATGGTTATTGTTAGGTTAAATGCATTTGTTTTTAATGCCTTTGAAATTGACATTATTACATATGGGCTTGAAATGAAAGCCTATTCATTTGATATCTATTACTTAAGAGAATTTGTTTTCTGGTTTGGAATTAGGATACTGTATTTTATTACTCAGTCAGAGTTAGTTGCATTCCTTCTTCTTGATATTTTATGGATTTACTTGCTTTATAAGGTTTCAAGAAAAGTTAGTGTTAATAAGATTGGGAACACCTTATTAATCATTTTAGCAACTTGTTTCCCATTCTTTTTTGGGTACCAAAATATTTATAGACAATTTTTTGCGACTATTGTATTGTTATATTCTTATTCAATAATAGATGATAGATCTAATCGTTCCATATTCTTTTTCTTTGTTTCTATATTCATTCATAATTTATCTTTATTAATTCTTCCGCTATTTATAATTAAGAAATTTTTCACATTTAAGTTAAATGATAGACTAGTATTGTCTTCCGTTTTAGTTGCTATATACTTACTTGTTTTACCATCAATTCTCTCTTTAAAAGATGGTGATGACCCCACTAAAATTGATTTAAGTATACTGTACATGATATTATTTATATTCCTGTTTCTATTTTATATATATAAATTTAGGGGTAATATTCTTAATTTTATTTTAATTGTTCCTTCATTAATTCCCGCTACTTTATTAACGATAGGGTTTGTTGCATACAGACAAGAAATGATTGCTGAACGATTAGGCATGATGTTTATTCCGTTTATTATTTTTGATATTTATAATTACTCATTATTAATTCAAAGTAGTTATAAACGAAAGTTACTTCAATTATTTTTGTTGTTATTATTTAGTGTTCCAGTTTTGTTATTTACAAGTTCTTTAATGTTTTTGGATTAGAATTATGATGAACAATTGGTTAAAATATAATGGTTCAATAATTCCATCATCTCCTCCTCATATTATGGTGACGGAATCTAAAGTAGAAATTAAAAAATTACTTATTAGTAGCAGATCTTTTTTTGCAAGGTGGGTTTCAAATTTTGATGCATCTATAGATTCTTCTTTTTGGTATGTAATTAATGATAAGGGTTTAGAAATTGAAGATTATAGTAAAAATACCAGGAGTAAGATTAGGAGAGGATTGAAGAATTTTGTTGTGAATAAGATTGAAAAATCTGAGTTAATTGAACATGGTTATAAAGTTTATGTTGCCGCTTTTAAAAGGTATAAAACAATTAATAAACCTATGAGTAGTAAAAAGTTCATTAAGCATATCAATAGCTTAGATAAGGGTTGGGAGTTTTGGGGAGTTTATTCTAGAGAAACTGATGAATTGATTGCTTATAGTCAAAATAAGATTGTAACTGATCAATGCTATTACTCAACTATTAAGTTTCATGAGAAATACTTGAAGATGTATTCTAGTTATGCTCTTTATTTTGCAATGAATAGTTATTACTTAAAAGAAAGAAAATTAAAATATGTAAATGAAGGTACAAGAAGTATTTTACACGAAACAAATGTTCAATCTTTTTTAATTGATAAATTTAAATTTAGAAAAGCTTATTGTAAATTACACGTTCAATATCATCCTTTAGTCACTCCAATTATTTTTGTTTTGTATCCTTTTAGGAAAATCATTGTTAAAAGTAATTTATTGTTTTTTAGAAAAATTGGAGTAGTTTTATCTCAAGAACAATTGCATAGAAATCCTAATGAGTAGTTTAGTTTCCATAATAACTCCATCTTACAATTCCTCAAAATTTATTAAGGACTGTGTTGCTTCAGTTTTTTCTCAAACGTATAAAAATTGGGAAATGATTATTGTAGATGATTGTTCTAAAGATAATTCAAAAGAAATAATTTCAGAACTTTCAACTAAAGATAAAAGAATTAAGCCAATCTTTTTAGAAAAAAATGTTGGTGCTGCTGAGGCAAGAAATGCTGCAATTAGACAATCAAAAGGAAAATATGTTGCTTTTTTGGATTCAGATGATTTATGGAATCCTAAAAAATTAGAAAAACAACTCTCTTTTATGTATGAAAATGAGATAGCTTTTTCTTATACAAATTATCAGTTTATTTCTGAAAATGGTGAAGATCTTTCAAATATCATTTCAGCTCCTGAAAAGATGACTTACGATTCATATTTAAAAAATACTATTATTGGTTGCTTGACCGTTATTATTGATAGAGAGAAATCTGGTGAATTTGAAATGCCAAATATCCGTTCTTCTCATGATATGGCTCTTTGGTTGTTAATTATGAAAAGAGGTTTTTCTGCTTATGGATTAGATGAGAATCTTGCAAGATATAGAATTGTCTCAACCTCTAATACCGCCAGTAAATGGCATGCAGCAAAGGATGTTTGGAAAGTATATAGGCAGGTTGAAAAGTTGTCATTTATATATAGTACTTGGTGTTTTGTTTGGTATGCTTTTAATGCATTAAAAAAAAGAATATAATGAAAAGAGTCTTTGATTTTTTAGTTTCTCTTGTGGGATTATTTTTATTCAGCCCATTGCTTGTATTGTTATCATTGCTAATTAAATTTACTTCCAAAGGAACTATATTTTTTATTCAGGAAAGAGTTGGAGAGAATGGAGTTTTTTTTAAGATGATAAAATTTAGAAGTATGCAAGTGATTCAGGATTCAGATAGCACAATATCAGTGAAGGGTGATATGAGAGTTACTAAAGTTGGTTCATTTCTGAGAAGATATAAATTAGATGAATTGCCTGAGTTATGGAATGTTTTAGTTGGGGATATGAGTTTGGTTGGACCAAGGCCAGATGTGCCTGGTTATGCTGATTTTCTTAGAGGAGAAGATAGAAATATCCTAAAATTAAAGCCTGGAATTACTGGCCCAGCAAGTTTGAAATATGCGAATGAGGAAGAAATATTAGCAAGACAGGAGAATCCTAAGGAATATAATGATGTAATAATTTACCCAGATAAAGTCCGAATTAATTTAGATTATTACTATCAATCTAACTTATGGATTGATATTAAAATTATATTTGCGACAATATTCAGAACTTCTTATTAGTGAAAGAAAACAAAAAAATATGGTTGGCCTCACCGCATATGGGAGGAGGTGAATTGAGATTTGTAAAAGAGACTTTTGATGCAAATTGGATTGCTCCTATTGGTCCGCATATAAATACTTTTGAAGAACAGCTTTCTAAAATCTCAAATGGATATAAAGTAGCGGCATTAAGCAGTGGAACTGCCTCAATTCATTTAGCTTTGATTTTAGCTGGAGTCAAAGCTAATGATGATGTAATTTGTTCTTCTTTTACATTTTCAGCATCAGCAAATCCTATTAAATATTTAGATGCAAACCCTATTTTTATTGATAGTGAATCCTTAAGTTGGAATATGTGTCCTGAACTTTTGGAAAAATCAATAGTTGAAGGAATTGAGAAAAATAAAAAACCAAAAGCAATTATTTTGGTTCATCTATATGGGATGCCTGCAAAAATGGATGAGATAATGAAAATTTCCAATCAATATGATATCACTTTGATTGAGGATGCTGCCGAGGCACTTGGCTCAACTTACAAAAACCAGCCTTTAGGTACATTTGGAAAGTTTGGTGTTTATTCATTTAATGGAAATAAAATAATTACAACATCAGGAGGTGGAGCTTTGCTTTGTAAGGATAAGATTTTGGTTGAAAAAGCAAAATTTTTTGCTACTCAATCCAGGGATAATGCTCCTCATTATGAGCATTCCCAAATTGGGTATAATTATAGGATGAGTAATGTGTGTGCTGCAATTGGAGTAGGACAATTAGAGGTGCTTAATGATAGAATTATAAGAAAAAGAGAAATTTATAATTTCTATAAAACCGAACTTTCTGGAATTAAAGAGATTGCTTTTTTAGATGAAAGTGTAGGTAGTTATTCTAATTATTGGTTAACAACAATTTTGCTTGATAAAAACAGTACAATAGATAGAGAGCAATTACGTTTACATCTGGAAAAAGATAATATTGAGAGTCGTCCATTATGGAAGCCAATGCATTTGCAACCAGTATTTAAAAGTTGTAAAGCGTATGTAAATGGAGTTTCTGGTGATTTGTTTAATAGAGGATTATGCTTGCCTTCTGGGACTAATATGACAAAAAAAGATTTAGAAAGAGTAGTTAATAAAATTAAAGAATTATATGAAGCTTAGACTTCAAAATCTGCAGAGAATTTACAAGCAACTTATAATGTTGGTTGTTGATGTTCTGACTTTATTATTAGCTTTGTGGTTAGCTTTTGTTTTACGATTAGGTGAGGCCTTTCCTGTAGAATATCTTTTTGAGTCATGGTGGCTGTTTATTGTAATCCCAGTAGTAATGCTACCGCTTTTTGTGAAGTTAGGCTTGTATCGTGCAGTTCTGCAATATATTGGAATTAAAGTTATAACTACAACTTTTCAAGCTACAACCATTTCGTGTTTAGTTGTAGGGTTTTTTATGATGTTTTTTCGTGAATCAGATTTACCAAGATCAGTGATACCAATATTTTGGTTTATAATAAATATCTTTATTATTTCAACTCGTTTCTTGTTTAAGGGTTATCTGTATTCTTGGGATAGTTTTGTAAATTCTAGAAAACAGACTATTATTTATGGAGCGGGAAATGCAGGAGTTCAGCTTGTTGAAAGTTTGAAAAAAAGCTCTGTTTATGCACCAATTGCCTTTATTGATGATGATAAAACAAAGCAAGGCACTATTCTTAATTTTTTAGAGGTATTCCCATTTAGTACGATTGAGGATCTTATTAAAAATAAAGACGCAAAAGTTTTGCTTTTTGCTGTCCCTTCTGCAAGTACAAAAGAAAGAACTCAAATATTAAAGAAACTTTCAAAACACCCTATTGAGGTTAAAGTTTTGCCTTCAATGGACAATATAGTAAATGGGGTAGTTTCTATTGATAATATAAAACATGTTGAGGTTGGTGATATCTTGGGAAGGACAGCAGTTTCTCCAAAGAAAGATTTGCTAAATAGAAATATTTTAGGAAAAAATATTTTGATTACTGGTGCTGGAGGAAGTATTGGTTCTGAGCTTTCAAGACAGATTATGAAACTTTCTCCAAACAAGGTTGTTCTGTTAGATAACTCAGAATTTAATTTATACAATATACATTTAGAGCTTGTTAGTAAAGGGTTTTCAATTGATTTGATTCCATCACTTTGTACGGTTACAAATTACCATCAGTTGAAAAAGATTGTTGAAATAAATAAGATTGATACAATTTATCATGCGGCCGCTTATAAGCATGTTCCTATGGTTGAAATGAATGTCGTTTCGGGTGCCTATAATAATGTTGTTGGGACTTTTAATGTCGCAAAAGTTGCTGATGAATTAAATGTGGAAAATTTGGTTCTTGTTTCTACCGATAAAGCAGTAAGGCCAACTAATGTGATGGGAGCCTCAAAGAGAATGTCAGAATTAGTATTGCAAGCATTTTCAGATAAAAGCAAGACATGTTTTTCAATGGTTCGTTTTGGTAATGTTTTGGATTCAGCAGGTTCTGTAGTTCCTCTTTTTAGGAGTCAGATTAAAGAAGGAGGGCCGGTAACGGTAACGCATAGAAATATTACAAGATATTTCATGTCCATTCCTGAGGCAGTTGAATTGGTGTTGCAATCAGGGTCTATGGCAAAAGGTGGGGATGTTTTTGTACTAGATATGGGAGAGCCAATAAAAATTATTGATTTAGCTTATAAGATGATACATTTAAGTGGACTAACTCCAATTGATAATGAGAATCCTGATGGAGATATCAGAATAGAATACACAGGATTAAGACCTGGAGAAAAATTGTATGAGGAACTTTTAATTGGTAATGATGTAATTCAATCAGAACACCCAAGGATTATGCAAGCAAAAGAGAGTAAATTATCAATGCAGGAAGTGCTACATTGTATAGGTATTATTAAATCTTCTAGAGAAGGTCAGGATGAAAAGGTTGTTAAAGAACTCTTGTTGAAATATGTTGATGGTTACACATCAGAAGTAGTATAATCCTGTTATTTTTGTAAAATGAATATTATTGTAATAGGAGCAGGTGCATTTGGAACTGCTATTGCTAATGAACTTTCAGTAAATACTGAAAATAATGCAGTGTTGTTTTCCAGAAACAAAGAGAAAGTTGATGAGATTAATTCACACAATACTAATAAATCTTGTTTCCCTAACAAACATCTTACAAAGCATCTAACGGCTACTTTTGATAAAAAGGAAATTCAAAGTGCAGATGTCATTTTTATTGCATTGCCATCACCTGTTATTGTAGAGAATCTAAAAAATTTAAAACCATACTTTTCAAAAAGTGTATTGTTTGTTAATTTATCTAAAGGATTACTGGACAATGGAGAGACAATTATTGATAGAGTAAAAGCAGAGTTAAATACTGAGAATGTTGTTGCATTAAAAGGGCCTTCTTTTGCGGTTGAGGTTATGGAACATGCAGATACTTTGTTAACTCTTGGTTATTCAACAAAAGAACAATATGAAATTATCAATAAAATAATTATTGACACAGCATTGCATATTGATTGCACTACTGATATTAGGGGTGTTGAGGTGCTGAGTGTTCTTAAAAATATTTATGCTTTAGTTTTAGGTGTTGTAGATGCAAAATACAATTCTCCTAATACTAGATTCATGATTTTAACAAAAGCATTTTCAGAAGTAAGGGTGTTGTTAAGGGCTTTGGGTGGTGCTAACGATACTTTGTTCTTGGCTTGTGGTTTTGGTGATTTATGCTTAACATCACTTAACGATTTGAGTAGAAACAGAACTTTAGGATTGTTAATTGGAAAAGGCTTTTTTAATGCTGATTATAAATCAAATTCTGTGATTTTGGAGGGCTTGAAAGCAGTTGATTTAGTACATAGTTTTCCATTGGATCATGTTATGGATAATTTACCTTTATTAAATAAGTTGCATTCGTTTTTTGGTAGTAATGAAAATGTACTTTCAATCGAGTTTGATAAGCTAGTAGACCAAAAGTTTAAAACTGTTTTGACTTATGGTACTTTTGATTTATTACATTACGGACATCTTGAAATATTAAGAAGAGCAAGTTTACTAGGGGATAAATTAATAGTTGGAATTTCAACTGATGAATTTAATGAGTTGAAAGGCAAAACTTGTGTTTTACCATATGAGAAAAGAAAAGAGCTATTAGAATCACTTGATTATGTTGATAAAGTAATTCCAGAAGATAATTGGGAACAGAAAGTTTCAGATGTTAAAGAAAATGATGTAGATATTTTTGTGATGGGAAGTGATTGGGAAGGAAAATTTGATGAATTGAAGACTTATTGTAAAGTGATTTATTTTCCTAGAACAAAAGGAATCTCAACAACAAAATTAAAGTCAATTTTAGAAGAAGAAAACTAACTATATCATGAGTTTCAATTCAGATATAATTAATAGGGAAGATTTCACTATTATTCTCAATAATTTCTTTTCTCTTACATTGCTAAAGGCTTTAACTTATATATTACCCTTGATTACATTTCCTTATTTAATTAGAGTTTTAGGTGTAGAAAAATTCGGGCTTATTATGTTTGCACAAGCTACTATGTATTATTTTGAGATTGTAGTTGATTTTGGCTTTAATTTATCAGCTACTAGAGAGGTAGCTTTAAATGCAAAAAAAACAAATAAATTGAATGAGATTATCAGTGCAGTTTTTAGTATTAAGTTTGCACTATTAGTATTCTCTTTTTTAGTACTAATTGCAGTCGTAAATTTATTTGATAGATTTATGAATGATTCTATGCTTTACTATTACTCTTTTTTAAAGGTTATGGCATTGGCATTCTTTCCAGTTTGGTTTTTTCAAGGAATTGAAAAGATGAAGTACATTACATTAATTGATATAATTTCAAAAAGTATTTTTACTATTTTAATCTTTGTATTTGTACAATCAGAATCTGATTATTTGTTGGTTCCATTAATTAGTGGTTTGGGATATATTATTGGAAGTATATTGGCACTTTTTTATCTTTTTAAACGTTTTAAAAGATCATTTATATTTTGTTCTTTTTCTTTTCTTAAGAAGACTTTTCATGATAGTTCAATGTTCTTTCTCTCTAGAGTTTCAGTTTCATTATACACTACGAGTAATGCTTTTATTTTAGGGCTTGTTACATCAAATATAATGGTAGGTTATTATGTTGTGGCTGAGAAATTATATATGGTTATTAGGCAAATGTACCAGCCAGTAGTACAAGTAATTTATCCTTATATTTCTAAAAGTAAAAATGTAAGATTCTTTAAAAAACTATATCCTATTGTTACTCTATTGAATCTTGCCGGAATTTATGTGCTTTGGGTATTTGCTCCAGAAATAATTCAATTAGTGACTAAAGAAACTTTTGTTGAGTCTGTCAAAGTATTTAGAATTCTTTTAATTGTAGCATGTATAGTAGTTCCTTCAATTTTAATTGGCTATCCTTTCTTGGCAGCATTAGGCTTTAAGAATGAAGCTAATTATAGTACAATTATTGGATCTCTTTTTCATGTTAGTGTTTTAGGAATTTTCTATTTTTTTAATTGGATAAATATTTATAACATAGTATATCTATTGATTGTTACTGAATTAATTGTTTTGCTTTATCGTTATTATACTGTATATAAAAATAAATTATTTAGTATTGATAAATCTTGATATGATCACAACAGCAATTAAACCTATATTATTCATTTTTTATTATTGCTTGTATTTATTTCCTAGAACTGATAAAATTTGGCTTTTTGGTTCTGGAAGTGGACATAGTTTTAGTGATAATGCAAAATATTTATTCCTTTACAGTTCCTCTAAAAGTGACGTGAAATGTTATTGGATTTCTAAGAATAATAAGCTAGTCAAAGAACTAAGAGGCGCAGGGTATGATACTTATTATGCTTATAGTATTATAGGTTTGTGGCTAAGCCTAAACTCAAAAGTATATATATATGATGGTAGAGCAAATGGAATTAATTTTTGGACATCGTTTAGTGCTTGTCATATTAATCTATGGCATGGGTCACCATTAAAAAAATTAGATAGAGATGTAGATTTGCAAAACAGTTTGTATTGGCAAGGGTTTCATGGATCTGGTATTAGACGTTTCCTTGCTAGATTTAAAATTCCAGAGTTCTTTATTAAGCCTAGTTTAATGATATGTACTTCTGATAAGGTTAAGTGTTATTTACAATCAGCATTTAATATAGGAAATGTTTTGACCACAGGTTATCCTAGAAATGATATTATATTTAATCGGGAATTAGTTTATGATCAAACTTCAAATAATAAAGAATTAAATGGTAAAGTAATTTTGTATACTCCAACTTGGCGCGATACAGATACAGAAAGTAGGCAAGTATTGATTGATTGGGAAAGATTAAATGATTTGCTTTTAAAAGAGAATACCGTTTTTTATCTTAAATTACATAGACATGATAAATCTATCGTAATTGATAGGGACTATACAAATATTAAGGTTCTTAATAATGATGTTGATGTATATCCGATGTTTAAAGATGTAGATTTATTAATCACAGATTATTCTTCTATATTTTTTGATTTTTTACTTACTGATAAACCAATTTTATTTTATCCTTATGATAAAGAGTCATATTTAAATAATGATAGACCAATGTATGATGATTATGATTCAGTAACACCTGGATATAAGGTTTTGGATTTTGAGCAACTATATGTTAAATTAGAGTTGTTTTTCAAGAATCCTAAGAGTCTTAAAGAAGTGGATGTTTATAATAAGACAAAAGATTCATATCACAAATATAAAGATGCTAAAGGATCAGAGAGAACTTATAAGTATATTAAAGAAATGTTGAAGATATAGTATGTTAAGAAGATTATTTTTAAATGTTATTTATTATCTAGATGTGTTTATTCCAAAACATCAGAATTGGATATTATTTGCTTCTCAACCAGATTTCTCTGATAATGCATCTGCATTCTTTAAATTTATTCTTGAAAAGAAAGAGAGAAAAAAAAATTGTAAAATCATATGGCTAGTTGATAATAATAATAAAATTGATTGTAAAAATAAGATTCAGAACTGTACAAACAGCTTAAATGCTACGATAAATGTTGTCACTAAGAACTCAATTCTTGGTATTTGGTATTATTTTAGATCTAAGTTTGTTTTCTATACGCATGGGGTGTATTTAGGTGTTAAGATCCCCAAAAATCATATTGTAATCAATCTATGGCATGGAATGCCTTTGAAGAATATTGGATTTTTAGATGGGAAAGAAGTAGTAGCTAAATCTAGTTTAGCTATTTCAACTTCAAAAATATATCAGGATATTATATCCAAATCTTTTGATCTTTCTTTAGAGAATGTTTTAATAACTGGCCAGCCTAGATGTGATTTATTATTCAAAAAGGTTAATTTAAGTCAGATTTTTAGCTTGCCGAGTGATTTAGATAAGCTGATATTATGGTTGCCAACATATAGAAGTTCAATTGTTGGTGATAAGCGTGTAGATGGTAATTTTAAAGAAAGCTTGCCAGTACTTAGTGATGAGGATTTATTTACATTAAATAGTCATCTAAAATCTCAGAACTATTATTTAATTATAAAACTACATGTAATGGATATTCTTAATGAAGTAGATTTTAAGCAGTATTCAAATATCAGGGTAGTTACAAATTATGAATTTATTAGTTTGAATATTTCTCTTTATGAACTATTAGGTAATATAGATTTATTACTTACAGATTTCTCTTCTGTTTATATTGATTTTTTATTAACTTTAAAACCAGTTGGGTTCCTTTTTAATGATTTAGACAACTATAAATCAAGTAGAGGTTTTGTTTTTGAAAATTATAAAGAATTTATGCCAGGTGTTAAGATGAATAATTTAAATAGTTTATTATCTTTTCTTGATGATGTTTTTCATAATGATGTTTATGAAGAAAAAAGATTTAAGTTGCAAAATATTTTGCATGATAAGAAGAAGGATTTTTCTTTGAGTTTATTTAATGATTTAGATAAAAGATTTGGATTTTTAAAATAAAGTGATGAGAGATATAAAAAGGATAATATTTATAGTGGCTTTCTTGTTAACAAACATCACTCTGTTATTTTTTAATTTAACTAAATATATAGCAATTGACTTATTGTTGTTTATTGACTTATTAGTTATACTAGCACTTTTATATTACCATATTAAATATAATAGAGAAAGCTTAATGCTTTCTAGCTTTATTGTATTTAATTGGCTGTTCTTTTTTTTAGCCCCCTTATTGCAATTAAAACGTGTAGTTATGAGTGGTACATTCCCTAATACTATGAGTTTTGATTATTCTCTAGTTATTTTAGGTTTGTCTTCAATAATTATCTTCAATTTATTTTTTATTATTTTTTATTTCACTCTGCAAAAATATTTTAATACTAAAGCAATAGCTCAAGGTTATATTAGATATAATCAGGCTACATTTTTTGTTTTGATATTGCTTTCAATCTTAGTTATTTTCTTTTTCTCTACTGAGCTATTAATTATGATTAAAAGTGAAGTATTGAGAGTTGAATTGTCATTAGCGTATAATTTAATTATAAGAAAAGTCTTACTTTCTATGATTATAGCATCTGTTTTGTACTATATTATAAAAATAAAACATAAGAAATATGCATTCATTAGTATTTTCCTTCTATTATTCTCATTTACTATCTTGTTACTTTTTAAGAATCCTTTATTGGAAAAAAGGAATGCGCTTGGTGTTATTTATTTAATGATCATGTATTTTTCAATACCAAAACTATTTAGCTCTAATTTAAGATCATTTTCTTTAGTATCGGCTTCTTTGCTTATAGTTTTTCCATTGTCATATTTTGCTACTCATTGGCGCACAATTTCATCAAAAGAATCTTTTCGTTTAGATGTTATATTTGACAACTTTTATCAATTACATTATGACGCATTCTCTAATCTCCTTGCAGCAATTAACTATGTGTCTGATTATGGAATTACATATGGGAAGCAATTACTTGGAGGTCTTTTCTTTTTTGTCCCAAGAGAGTATTGGCAAGATAAACCTTTAAATAGTGGTAAAATGATTGGTCAGTATTTGATGCAGAAACATAATATGTGGTTTGATAATTTATCAATGCCTTTTATAGGTGAATCAATATTAAACTTTGGGGCTCCAGGTATTGTTATTTTTGCATTTGGGTTAGCTTTATTAATTCTTTTCTTTGAGAAATTATATTTTTCAAATGATTTTCTTGTAAAGTCTGTTGCAGTATATTTCTCATTTCATATAATTTTCTTAATGAGAGGGGACTTCACCAATGCTTTTGCATATTTTATTGGGACAATTTTAGGTTTTTTTGTTATTCCAAAATTAATTAACAAAATCTTTAATATCAGACTATCTTAATGAAAATACTTATAATCGGACCATTCCCAGAACCTATTACAGGTAATAGTTTAGTAAATAAAGTTGTATTTGAGAATCTACCTAAGCATCACTCTAATGTTAGTGTAGATGTAATAAATACCTCTTATTCTTCATTAAAGGAGGATCTGGGTAAATTGAGTTTTTCAAAGGTCTTATATTATCTAAAACAATATGCGGGTATAATAAAAATATTTAGTTGTGATAAACTTTACTATACAAGTGGGCAGACTTTTTATGGTGTTCTTAAATATTTGCCTTATTTGTTAGTTGCAAAATTATTGAGTAAAGAAATTATTGTCCATATACATGGAAATTTTCTTCATAAAGAATATGAGCCATTAAAAGGTTTTAAAAGATCTGTCTTTAAGAAAACTTTACAGTTGTGTGATAAAGGGATAGTTCTGTCAAAATCATTAAGAAAAAATCTAATACCATTTTTGCAAGAAAATAAAATTTTTGAATTAGAAAATTTTGTAGAAGATTTTCTTTTTGAAAATAAGATTACTAAGAAACTTGATAAGTTAAGGATTATTTATTTAAGTAATTTAATGACAGAAAAAGGGATATTTGATTTGTTAGATTCTTTAAAGATATTGAATGAAAATAATATTGAATTTGAAGCTAAAATAGCTGGTGGAATTGATGCTTCAGTTGAAGAAGAAATAAAACAAAAGTTAAATGATATGCCAAATTGTGTAGATTATTTAGGTTTGGTGCGTGGGGAAGACAAGAAGAGGCTATTAGAATGGGGTAATGTGTTTGTATTTCCAACATACTACTCAATGGAGGGTCAGCCTATTTCTATTTTTGAAGCTATGGCCACTGGTAATGTTATTTTAACTACTGAACATGCTGGTATTCCTGATGTTTTTAAAGAAGAAATTAATGGTTTTTATATTGAAAAAAAATCACCTAATCTTATTGCAACTAGGTTGCAAATGATGGGAGATAATATGCATGAATATATTGAAATATGTAATAGAAATATGAAAGAAGCATCTGAAAAATATAGGGTAAGTACTTTTATTAATAAATTATATAATATATTAAATGAATAAAGAATTCAAATTATTTAATATTTCATTTATAAATGGATCTTATAAAGATGCTTTCTCTCGTTTGATTGATGGATGTTTTATGGTTGTTCCATCAGGTCCTGGGCTATCTACAATTGATAAAGACAAGAGATATTGGGATGCACTTAAAGGTGCTGATTTTGCAATTCCAGATAGCGGTTTAATGATTATTCTTGCTCGATTATTTTTTAATTTAAAGATTAAGAAGCTCTCAGGCCCCAAATTTCTGAGACTTTTCTTAAAAGAAGAAGTTTTGAAAAAGCAAGGTGTTCTTTTTAGTGTTGATCCTAGTGAACAGGAGTCAAAAGTAAATAATAAATATTTGAATGATGTAGGTGTTAATATTGGTAAAACTAATCATTATGTATCCCCTTTTTATGATAAAAAAGATATTAGTGATGAAAAATTAATCGACATTTTAGAATCTTTAGAAATAAGACCAAAGTTTTTATTACTTAATTTAGGTGGTGGTGTTCAGGAAAGATTAGGGTTTTATATTAAAAAAAAATTATCTTATAAAATAGGTGTAATTTGCACAGGAGCTGCAATTGCTTTTGAAACTGGTCAGCAAGCAAGGTTACCAAAATGGCTTGATGATTTGTATTTGGGTTGGTTAGTAAGAATCTTTCAGAATCCAAAACAGTTCTCCAAAAGATATTTTAATGCTTTTAGATTAGTATATGTTTTTTATCTTTGTAAAATAAATAAATTATAATGAAAGTAGCACTTATTACGGGTATAACAGGACAGGATGGCTCTTATTTAGCAGAGTTTTTGTTGAAAAAAGGATATAAAGTTCATGGAATAAAAAGGAGAGCATCTTCTTTTAATACAGATAGAATTGATCATTTGTATCAAGATCCTCATATTGAGAACAGAAATCTGATATTGCATTATGGTGATATGACTGATTCTATGAATTTGACTAAAATAATAAAGGAAGTTCAACCAGATGAAATTTATAATTTAGCAGCTATGAGTCATGTTCATGTTTCTTTTGAAGTTCCAGAATATGTTGCAAATACTGATGGGATGGGAACTTTGAGGATTTTAGAAGCGATTAGATTGTTAGGTTTATCGGAAAAATCAAAAGTTTATCAAGCTTCTACATCTGAATTATATGGTAAAGTACAAGAAGTTCCGCAATCAGAAACGACACCATTTTATCCAAGAAGTCCTTATGCAGTTGCTAAAATGTATGCTTATTGGATTACAGTAAATTATCGTGAGGCTTATGATATATTTGCATGTAATGGGATTTTATTTAACCATGAATCTCCAGTAAGAGGAGAGACTTTTGTAACCCGTAAAATTACTCGTGCTGCATCAAAAATTGTATTAGGATTGCAGGATAAATTGCATTTAGGAAATTTAGATGCAAAGCGAGATTGGGGGCATGCTAAGGATTATGTGCGCATGATGTGGATGATAT
>Ga0206123_10001873_pt1 | contig 19009 bp, 20 predicted proteins | sample Helgoland_Spring_2_FD_160086 | JGI IMG/M metagenome (GOLD analysis project Ga0206123, IMG submission 160086) | Pelagic subsurface seawater microbial communities from Kabeltonne, Helgoland, North Sea - Helgoland_Spring_Bloom_20160316_1 | ecosystem: Environmental > Aquatic > Marine > Epipelagic ...
TTTCTTCTTCATCAATATCATATTTATATTTTATAAATTCATTTGTTAGTATTGTTTTTAATTTATTTAAAGTATAAATTTCAGAATTAATAATATTTTTCTTAACATTATCTATAATATTTTGTGATATTTTATAATCAATTGTGTCCATTTATATTTAAATTTTCAATATAAATCATTTTTTTCTTTTTTATTATTAGGAGATAAACCTTTTTTATTATATATTGTAGCTCTATCTATTGTATTAGTATCATCATATATACAATATACTGTTCCACCAAATTTTAATTTATTACATTCTTTTTTAATGTATAATATATCAGTTTTTTTATTATAATATTCTCTAATTAAATTAAACATTACTAATATATTAATATATTTATATATTTATATATTAATATATTTATATATTTATATAAATTAGAAGGAATAATGTTATTATCAAGCAAATATATTAATAAAAAAACATTATTTATATTAATATTATGTTATTTAATATTTGTAAGTTTATTTATATCAACTATAATAATATTATCATCTAATGAAGTTTTAAGTAACAATATTGGAAATGGTATAACAATATCTATAATATTATTAATAATACTAATTATTACAATGTTAGTAATAATTAAATAATATTTAATTTATATAGAGTAATATTATTAATAATGAATATAGATAATTTTAAATTTTTTATTTATATATGGTTTTATTTAATAATAACATTTTTAATATTATTTATTACAGCGACTTTTTCTAATAAGTCATTATATATTTTATTAATAACAATATTATCAATATTGGGTTTAATTATTATATATATATATTATATTACAAAATCTTCTGATAATTTTTATATGTTTGGTAAATCATCTTGGAAAATATTTAATTTTTCATTTTTTAATTCAAAAGATATTATCGATAATTCAATTTTTGATGATATAGATAAATTAAATGACAATATAACACCATTACCGGAAGTATTACCAGTATCCAGTTCAATACAAAATAGAAATATGGATTTTGTATCATTTGATCAAAAATTAAATGAATTAATTGAACAAAGACAAATGAATGATGAAAGTTTTTATATGAGTCAAAATCCAGAAGGATCAAATCAAGGAAATTATAATAGTGATATTTCAATATCACCTTCATCTACAACATCTTCATCTTCATCATCTTCTTCGCATTCTTCAACACAATTATATTATAATGAGATAATAAAAGAAATAAGAAAAAATAAACAAGAAAAAATACAGGAAGTCATAGAAAATAAAGAAGAATATGATTATGATAGTATAAAAGAAAGATGGTTAATAGAAAATATATATAAAGCATTTAATAAATTAGATAAAGATAATGATAATAAATTAAATATTTATGAATTATATAAAATGTATCAAATATTTATTTTATCTGAATTAAAAAATGTAGAAAATCAAGATACTTCATCAAATTATGACTTATGGTTATATCATAATTCTGGTATTGAAAATAATGAATTATCCAAAACAGAATTTTATAATTTATATATGTCTAAATTTTATATAAATTCTGATAAATATAATAGTATAAAAAAAATAATAGAAGATTATATCAGTATGGATAATCAAGATGATGGTGATGAAAATAGTGATTTTAAAGGATCTTATTCAGCACCATTAGGTATATATAAAACATGTACAGAACATAGTGAATGTGAATATTGTGGTGGTCAATGTGGTAGCACTTCTGGATATTGTTATAATTATAACGGTAATTGTTTAAAATAAAATTAATATATATTAAGTAATTTATTGAAGTCTATTATTTTATTACATATATTTAAAGTTACTTTGCTATGTGTTATTATAATTATAGTTAAATTGTATTTATTATGTAATTCTTTTATTAAATTAATAACTTTTTTTTCATTATCAATATCTAATGCGGAAGATGGTTCGTCTAATAATAATATTTTAGGTTTTTTCATAAATGCTCTACAAATTGCTACACGTTGTTTTTGACCACCAGATAAATGTATATTTTCTTTATTAGTTATATCATTTATTAATATTTTTATTTTGTCATATAATTCTATATCATAATTTTCATTATTAATTAATATATTATCATTTATATTTCCATCTAATAAATCAGGTTCTTGACCCACATATGAAATTATATTATTATAATAATAATGTTTATCAAAATTTCTAACTTCAATATTATCAATTAAAATTTGTCCCTCGTCTTGTTTGTAAAGTCCTAATAATAATTTAAATAATGTACTTTTACCAATACCTGATTTACCTTTAATACCTATAATATCAAATTCATTTAATTCTAAATTAAAATTGTTAAATATAGTATTATTATTATATGAGAAATTTAAATTTTTTATTTTAATAGACGGAACACATTTATTTATATTATTATACATAAATGATCCCCATTTTTCATTTGATGATAAATCAAATACATCATCTATTTTTTTTATAGACAATTTATTTTGTGTGAAATCATTTTTAGCATGTGTAAATTCTTTTATTATACCAACTATTTCATTTATATATATTATAAATTCATAGATAATATTATATGGTATTTTTAAATATATTCCATAATAAATTAATATACACATTATACAACTATTAAATGATTGTGTTATTATAAAACTTAATCCATAATAAAATGCTTCTTTATTTTTTAATTTATTATATTTAATATATAATTTTAATAATTTATTTTCAAATAATTTTTCTAATCCCAAAGATCTATAAGTATTTATTTTATTTACATAATCGTTTACCATTTCTCTTTCAGTATTTTGAATTTTATTTTTATTATTTATACTATCATGATAAAAATATTTATTATAAAAAAGTTCTATTAAAAACTGAATAGATGATAATATTAAACATAATATATACATTTTTACAGATTTATATAATAATATATATGATATAATTGATAAATGTACTATATTTCTTATTCCCATATTAGACGATATAGAATATAAGTCTGCTAACTTATGAGAATCATGCATTATTAATTCTACAATATGAGGTGCTTTTGTATTATAATAATAAATTAAATCTTTATTAAATAATGCTTTTAATATATCTTTTTTGAAATTTATACTAATTAAATGAATATAAATTGTAAATATATATCCTCTTAATCCAGCGAAAAAAAACGAACCTATCTTATATAACATATATGATAATATATATTTATTTAGTTCATTATTATTATTATCTATATTATTATTTATTAAAATTTTAATAATATTAGTATGTATTAATGGTATAAATGATATTAATATTGATGAAGTAATACCATTTAATAATCCAAACATAATTGGAAATTTAAATTCATAATAATATTTTATAATATTAGGATTTATAATTTTTACCAAAGTATTATTCATTATTTATTTTTTATTATTAATCCTTATATAATAAAAAATGATTTAATAAATATTATAATTAAAATTATTATAATGTTTGAAAATAATATTATTGATAATATTTCTGTATATATAATTATCAGTACTTCTATATTTTTTTTGATAATTTATGTAATTTGTAGAAAATATCATACAAATAATATAAATAGAGAATTTGATATAAATAATAGAGTTGATAATATATATGGAGAATTAGAATATAGAAGAATGGATAGAGAAAAAACTAAAAAAATTAAATCTGAAATTAAAAAATTAATTGATAAAAAAAATATTAATCCAAATATTACTTTAAATGAAGCTAGATTAGAAATTATTAATGAAGATAATGATTATAAAGAAAAACTATTAGAAAATAAAGATATTAAAGATCTATATGATGCTTAAATTTAAATTAATATATATATATATATATATATATATATATTAATTTAATAAATATATTATAATTCATTTTCCGCATTTTTATATTTTTTTACTTACTATATAATTTTCATAATATAACTATTTATATATTTTAAGTAGTTATTATAATAAAAAAAAATTTATTTCTAATTTTTCCCACCTCTTAATCTTAACACTAAATGTAATGTACTTTCTTTTTGAATATTATAGTCTGCTAATGTTCTCCCATCTTCTAATTGTTTGCCAGCAAAAATTAATCTTTGTTGGTCGGGAGGAATACCTTCCTTGTCTTGTATTTTGCTTTTTACCATATCAATAGTATCACTCGATTCAACTTCTAGTGTAATTGTTTTGCCAGTTAGTGTTTTAACAAAAATTTGCATATTCTTATTATAATATATATATATTATTTTTTATATATATTTTTTTTTATAAATTTTTTTAAATTAATTATAATTTAAATTTCTTATCTATAATGTGTTTAACTTTTTAAAGAATATATATATAAATAAATTAATATATATAAAAATTATTTGTAATAAATAAATAATGTCTTATAGTTATATATTTAATTCTTATAATGAAATTATTAAATTTAATAAATTATTTAATAAAATTAGATTAGATTATATAGAATGTGATAAAAAATTTATAGATAATAAAATTAAAATTGAAAAAAGAGGTTCTAAATTAAATTTTGATGAAATGATATATTTTACATCAAAATATAAATGTAAAGAATTTAAATATCCTTACTGTACATGTTGGAAAGGATTAAATAAAAACAAATATGATGACAAAGATATATTAGATTTTTTTTTAAATAAAAATAATAACAATATAATTAATAAAAATTTATATAATTGTTTAAATAATAAAAAATTAATATTTACAGGAGATTTATATAAAAATAATTTAATATTTGATAATAGTATAGATATATGTTATTATATAACAGAAAAGAAGTTTGAAAAATGGAAAAATAAAAAAAAAATTAATAATATAATTAATTATAATTATTATTTTAAATTTTTTTTTATGTGGTTAGATAATATTGAGGAAGGCGATACATATACGGTTATTTAATATATATATAAATATTATATGCATATATATAATAAAAATGTTTAAAACATTAATTAAATATATGTATAATAATCTTATTAATTTATGTTATGATAATAAATATAACGAAGATGATAATATTATAAATTCAAGTAATTATAATAATTTATTTAAAAAAAAAGAATTAGATATTAAAATTATAGATATAAATAATACAAACGAAAATGATGTCAATTTAGATATAAATGATAATTGTTGTGAAAAAAAAAATTATTATTATGATTATGATAATGAATACGATAAAATATCAGATATTAAAGATTTTTATAAATATGATTAATATTAAATATATTTAAATAAAAAAAATATATTAAATATAAATATAATATGTATGATTTATAATATATATTGTTATATAATTAAATTATTTGATTATTTAAGTAAATTATTTAATAAAAAATGCGAACCATTACTTAATGAAAATGGATTAACAGAATTAGAAGAAAAATTATTAGGAAAAGATGAATATAATTATAATACTACAATTGCGATAGATGAAAATAAAAACAAATACAATACACCATATTCGTGTGAAGAATGTATAGATAACTATTATAATTTTAATTTAATAGAAGAAAATGTTTAATTTATTTGTATTGTATAGATCTTTTATTATTTTTATATTTTTTTTTATTTTTATTTTTTTAATTATTATATAATTTTTTTTTAGATTTTTTAATATTATTAATATTATTAATATTATTAATATTATTAATATTATTAATATTATTAATAGATTTAATTCTTTTCCATCGTTTTGAAGGTATAATATTTAATAATTCTTTATTTCTATTAAATTGTTTTTCATAATTATTTATATTTATATGTTTAATTACAGTATTATGTATATCATATGATTCAAAATTATTAGTAAAATTAATAAATTTATCAAAAAATAATTCTTTTTTTCTTATAAAAAAAGACATACTTCTTAATTATATTAATTATTTTTTATTATATTTTATTTTTTTTATATTATCATCTGTTTCATTATTAACTGTATTTTCTAATTTATATTCTAATTCTAAATTATTATTATTTATTTGTGGAATATAATTTATTAAATATTCTAAACCATCTATATTATTATTAATATTTTTATTATCATTATCATTATCACGATAATCTTTATTATCTATACAAAATTTCTTTTTAATATCATTGTATAAGTCCATACCAACTTCGTTTACTTTCTTAATTAATATTATTTCATTTTTATTCCATACGCGAGCTATATTTTTTTTTTTTAAATAAATTAAACATATAGTCATTCCCCATATTATACCTAACCTTTCTGTTTTTAATTTTTTTACATAATTAGTCATAAATAATTCATATGCTATTTTAATAAAATTTTCTTCATATAATATATTTAATATACCCCATAAAAACCAAATACTATCATTATCAGAATTTTGAAATTTTGTTTCAAATTTATATGTTTTTCTTGATAAATAATCAAATATATCTCTTAATTTGTTAGCAATTTTATTTAATTTATCAAAATCATCTCCAATGTTTTCAATACTATTTATTATTTTAATTATACCTTGAATTATTAATTTTGATAAGTCATATGTTTCACTATTATTTGGCGGTAAAACAGTATCAAATTTATCTATATAATAATAATTTAAATTTATATTTTCAGAAAATATATCTATTATTTTTTCTCTAAGTTTATTAATTGTTAATATACCAGATTTAGATATTGGATTTTTCATATATATATCACACACAATGCATAATTTAGTTATTAATATATATATATTTTTTATAATTATTTTATCACTATTTATAAATAAATGTGTTTCTTCCACTACATCAATCCATAATCTAATATCATATATTGATATAAAAGTACCAATATATGAACAAATCGCTATAAAAGTATTTTCAATTAATTCAAAATTTTTATTATGTTTATCATTTAAAATTAATTTAGTTGATATTAATATACTATTTTGTATGTCTCCTTTATGTATATAATTATATAATTCATTATTATACATTATTAATTACTTATTAATTATATATTTAATATTCTATCAAATACACAATTACTATTTACCATTTATCATTTTTTAATTCTTCTAAAAAATGATCTAAATTAGGTAATTCATATTTATCAAAATAATCTATAATTAATTGCATATGATTTTCATAAGCTATAGTTTTTTTCCAACATATAAATGATTTTAACTTATTATTTTTAATTTGTTTTTGAAATTGTTTTTTATCTTGATTTAAAATATATTTTGTAGCAGCAATCATAGTTTGTTTTCCGATTATATTAGTCATATAATTATGTCTTATAGTTACATACCATCTTGTTAGATTTTCCTTTAATGGTAACATACTAACACCAATAATTATATTTTTTTTTTCATCACTTGAAGATGATACACGTGACCAGCTTGTTGATGGAAATATTAATTCATTATAATTCTTAGTTCTTTCTTTAATTTTCATATCATAATTTATCAATTTTATAGATGGTTTTGTTATATAATCAAATGAAATACCTATTTTATTATTATTTTCAAAATGATGTGTTTTATAATTTTCAGGAGCAATATCAGTACCAAAACCTAAGCCATTATGTACATATTCTGGATGATTTAAATCCATAGAATTATATAAACAAAAAGGTAATGATTCTTCCATATCTATATTTAAATAAGATGTAACATAATTATCATTATTATATGGTATAGTAGGTGGATTTTTTTCGATAGGTTTATAAGACCACCATATTTTACCATCATGTTTTTTTATAATACCACAACTGTCTAATTCATTATGTTTTAATCCATGATAAGGGCAATATAAATTACCGTTACATACTATTCCTCTATCTAATCTTGATCCCATATGCTTACATGCATTTAAACTTGATAATATTGTATTATTATCATTTTTCCAAGCAACTAATGGTATTTCTCCAACATTAAATTTATATGGTTTATTATTTGTAATATCATTTTCAAATCCAATACAATTCCAATATCTATATAATTTATCTATATTATCTAATTTAGATAGTGTAAAACAGTAAGAATAATTACAATAAAATAATAATATATATATTAATTTATTTATTACCATATTTATTATTAACTATATATATTTCTTATATTTATTTTAATTTAGATAAATTATATATTTATCATAATTTATTATTTTTTTTATAAGTCTTTGGTATTTTTAATATTTCTATATTTGATGATTTAGATTTAGATTTAGATTTAGATATTGGTTTTTTACTTTCCTTAGTTTTTTTACTTTCTTTAGGTAACTTAGGTATTTTTAATATTTCTATATTTGATGATTTAGATTTAGATTTAGATATTGGTTTTTTACTTTCCTTAGTTTTTTTACTTTCTTTAGGTAACTTAGGTATTTTTAATATTTCTATATTTGATGATTTAGATTTAGATTTAGATATTGGTTTTTTACTTTCCTTAGTTTTTTTACTTTCCTTAGTTTTTTTACCTTCCTTAGTTTTTTTACTTTTTTTTGTTTCTTTAGTTTCTTTAGTTTTTTTTGTTTCTTTAGTTTCTTTAGTTTCTTTAGTTTTTTTAGTTTCTTTAGTTTTTTTAGTTTCTTTAGGTAACTTAGGTATTTTTAATATTTCTATATTTGATGATTTAAATATATTTATTATTTCCTTATTTTTTATATTTTGTTTAGATTTTTTTGATTTTTTTAAATTTTTTAACTTTCTACCATCCAACTCTAAATTAAAATTAGCAAATGCACTACCCCCACTAGCAAACCACATATCTTTAAATTCTCTTTCATCTAGTATACTAAATAGAGATTGATCTAGTGCTGTTTTATTAGTTTTATAATTTACAATTAAATTTAAATCGCCTTCATGATAACCTTGATATAATAAGCCCTTGACCATCTCAACATGTTGTCCGAGCTGTTCAAGCTCTGGATGGTCATTCAGCACATTTTCTATAGAAGGAGTTTGTGGTTGATCATGCTGGGATTCAGGAGCTAGTGAAGAAGCTCTTGAAGCTCTTGAAGATGTTCTTGAAAAATTTAAACTGGCTTGTGAGGGCAATTTTGCTATATCCTCAGCACTACCCGAACCTAGTAACAAAGTTAATATATCATTGGATTGTTTTAATTCTTGGGATTCTGGGCCTTGGGATTGTGGCGGAACATCTACATCAAATGGTACAAATTTTCTAAATTGCCCAACAAGCCAATTTTTTATTTTTACAACTACTGTTAATGTTTCGGCTTTGCTGTATATTGGATTACTCAAAGTAAGACCTTTTTGCATACGTGCATATTCATTCATATTTTCCGCATGCTTTTGGGCAACTTCCATTAATTTTGTGAAATTTTCTGAAATTTTTAGTGAGAATTCACTGAAATTGGATTCGCGCTGTTGGGCCTCTTTGAGCTTGCCTTCGCGTTCCATCCTCCCTCTCTTTCTATCTTCTTCCCTTTTTTTGTCCTGTTCTTGCACGACTGCAATTTCATGACTAGTTTTATTTATTATATCAAAAAAATCTTTAGTTAAATTAGTAATTCGTTCATATATTTTTGTTAATTTTTCTAGTCTTGTGTTAAGAGTATTGTTAAATTTTGTCTCCATATTTCCACCATTAATATTTATCATTCCCAATAATATAATTAAATTATTTAATGAATTTTGTACAGAAGTTCCAAGTTCGGCTAGATCAGATAATATCAATGAATGACTTTCATCAATTTGACTGAAGGTCATTGGTGTTGAATGAGCTTGAACTTTTTTTTTTCGAGCAGCATTTATTTTTTGTTCTATTTTAGTTACTGATTGATTAATATTATCTAACGTATAATCTGATATAGTCGGAGAACCATCATCATTACTACAAGCTGATATAAATGTGTCAATTATTAATCTAGCATCTTTTAATTTTTTAAATTGTAAAACACGATCTCCCTCAGTCATTTCTTTTAATGAATAGTCCCATGTATTATCAATGTTAACCAACAATGACTCCGCTGCACTGAGTGAACCATCCTGGTTTTTTTTTATTTTCGTCACTATAAATGAATTATCACCGCAGACTGCGGAACCAAAATTTAAATGATAATTATTTGGATAATTAGCTGTCATATATTTTCTGATAATTTCTTTTAAATCTACCCCGCTTTCTTCCGCCGTATATTTAAAAAGGTATGAATAATTTTCTGTACCTAGAACACTAATTTTAATTCCTGTTCTTCCCACTCCTTCTTCTTCAATGACGCCTGGTTCTGAAAATATTCCACATGTCATCATATGTGTTACAATTGCGAGCAAATCTAGTGATTGAAAAATACTTGATCTAGCACTATTTTCTAAAAATAGTGCCTCCCATACTTTAGAGAGATCTCCAATTTGTTTACCTAAAAGTTTAGTAAGATTTTGTTCTTTTGATGTGAATTTTCCTTGCCCAGCGGTTTCCCACGCCTTAAATTGCTGAGTAATTGTGCCGTAGTACTGACCAGACAACTCAGTACCATTTTCCGCAAACGGCGGCACATCTAATAATGAGTATATAACATTATTTTTACTAATTTTTCTACCTAATTTTATTTCACAAGTTCTTCCTGCTCCTGCTCCTTCTCCACTAACTCTTAATAAAAAGTAGTACTTTTCATGCGCCGGCGCCTCCACTAGAAATTCGGCATCTTCTGGATCGGCGAGTGGGAAAGTAAATTTTTTAGCATCTACCGTTATATGACTATTTATTTCCTCCATAAAATGTTGTGTTACTCCATAAACTTCAACTTTTATATTTGCTCCTTCATCAAAAGTTTTTACTATTTTATTTAAAGCTTTATTAAAAAGAGTGAATTGAGTTTTCAATGAAGGTTGTTCAAAGGGAGAAGATAAGACAGGTAAATTATATTCTGAGCCGCCACCACTGGAAGCATCCCATATATCGCACATAGTCTTAGACATATAATCATCAGCAGATTTCTTTGTAAATAACTTCTCCATGAGCTTATAAGTACCTGTATCGTGTATAATATTCGTATCAACAAATAAGGAGATGGGAAGATTTGCCTCCCCTCTAATAAATGTGTGAATAGCGTCTTCTCCCACTGACATATCGGACATCTTAAAACCTATGTCTCCCCCAGCGGGTCCTCCTGGTATTTCCATGGGAACAACAGTATAAATGTCTCCTGCCAAACCCCCCTTCATCTCAATAAATTCCCTCATCCATCTTAAATATAAAGCTTCATTACCACTAACTTTTTTATAATGACCTTCGTTGTCTATTATATGCGTGTCGTTTGAGCAACTAACATGATTCTCTCGCAAAATAGCTTTCATATGTTCTTTTAAATGATCATAATCTAATAATAATTTAGTTATATAAGGAACACGTTTGCCTAGGAAGGTAAAGTACTTCGTCTCATGAGTGCGCCAGTCTCTCCAATCATGGGCAAAGTCTTCTATTTGTATGTGAGTTAGTAATTTTTTATGAGGCGTCTGAGGTTTTTTGAACACGTTTTCAGATGTAAACCCTTCTTCATTAGCGTTAAATTGTGGATCCACATCTACATAAAACTCGAACCCACCCTTTATTAAAGAAGGGTTAACCCTCCGTTGGCGCTTGAGAGTTGGTGTAGGTTCTCGGGACATCTCTCTCTCTCTGTCTAAGTTTTTCACAGGAGAGACTAGAAGAATGTCATCTTGTAGTAAAGAAGAGTTTGAATATGATTTTTGTCTTGATCTTTTTCGCATAATCTGTGCCTCTTTCTCTTGTTTTTCATATGTTGATAATATATGACTGCAGTTAAAATTTATTAATTGTAATTCATTTATACATTTATTAGATGATAGTACTATAGTAGACATTAATTTATTATCTTATTATCTTATTATATATAATTATATAAATTATATATATATAAAAAAAAAATTTATTCAGGTGTTATATAACTATCATATATAATACTTGTTACACCTATTTTATCATTATTGGTAGCATTTTTTTTTATTAATGTTTTACCATCTCCTAGAAATTTTCTTTTTAATGGATAATATTTTATGTTTATATTTTCACTTTTTGCTAAATTAAATTCTTCTAATGTTGTGTTACCACCGCCTAATATATATATACAATCAATATTATTATGATTATGTATATTTAACCATGTTTTTGTAGACCCTAATGGTTTATTATTATTTTTATTTACTCCTCTTAATTTATTGTCTTTAGTATTATTAGTATGCCATAATACTTTTGATACAAAATCTGGTAAAATATATTCATTATTTTCTTTAATATTAATATTTTGTATCATTATAATTTCTATATCGTTTCTTTTATTATTTAATTCTGTAAAAACATAACCAATATCTAAATTATCTTTATCAGATATATCACCAAAATATAATAAAACGCAATCTTTTTCTAATTCTTTAGAAATTTGAGTAATTACTTTGTTTAATTCAAATATACTAGAATATTGATTTTTTTTACCATTTCCCCAAATCATATATATTTTTTTTGTTTTAATATATTTTTTTAAACTTTTTAAATCTACTTCCATTTATCTTAATTTAAATAAAATAATAATTAGATTTTTACGCATATATACTTTCTTTATTTTTATCAATATAATTTTTATATTTTAAAATATGTTTATAACATTTTACAATTGTTACCTCGGATACACTACAAATTTCTGAAAATTGTTTTTTTGTAAATTTTAAATTATTATCCATAGAATAATAATATAATATTCCTGCTGCAGAAGAAGTTGGTGAATTATCATTTAAAATTTCATTTTTTTCTAAAAATTTTATTAATTTTTTACAATTATTAGTATCATTAGAATTCATATTTATTTTACTACCAAATCTTGAAATAAAATCATCTGGACTTGATGATATTACATTTATTTGTAATAATTGTTGAAATCTAGCATTTCCTTTATTTAATACTACATGACTTAAATTAAACATTTTAGCTATTTCTTTTGAACTTCTGGGAACATTATTAATTAAACATGCGTGATATATACATGACGCTATTAATCCTGCCTTATTATCACCTCTTGATATTTTTTTTTCTGCTGTTTTTTTATAAAATATTTTTGCGTCTTCAATTACTTTTTGAGGAATTCCATAATTTGATGTAGATGATTCTATTTTATCAAATATATACCATAATGTTCTTTCTTCATAAGGCATAGCATTCCACATTTGATATAACCTAACTCTTTTCATATCTATACTATCTTTTCTAGATAAACCCACAACAGATCCTAAAGATGATTTGGGGAATAATGGATTTAAAGACATGCCACATCTTTCCGGATCAAAATTTCTATTATCATCATTGCCATAGTATCTCCATTCTGCTCTATTATCTATAAATTTATCAACAATAACATTACAATCATCGCATATATTCATTCCTTCGCTTTCAGAAATATTAATAGATCCACATGAAGAACATATTGATTTATTATTCATCGATATTTTATCATCACCTAAATCATTTTTTAAACTATCATATAATTCCCATAAATCCAAATCATCAGACATATTATTTATATATATATTAAATTATATAAAACTATCATTTTTTATATAATTTATTTTTCAAATAATTTTTAATATACAAACTCTAAATTTTTATAATATATCTAAGTTTTTTATAAATTATAATCTTTAAATAAAAAACAAATATAATCTCCCTTCATATTAGTCATTAAAAAATACTTTTTACCCATTTTTAATATTTTTTTTTATTTTATTTATATATATATTTAATATTTTTTTATTATTACTATAGTTTTTAATAAATATATTATCAGTATATTGTATACTTTTTACCATATTATTATAATATATTTCATCTTTATTTGGTGAATATTTTAATGTCCATTTTATTAAAATATTTAAGTCAATTATTTTTTTAATTTTATAATTATATGTATAACTCATATGTAATATTGCTCTAGCAATTATACCTTTTGAATTATTAGCAGGTATAAATAATTTTTTTTTATTATTTATATAATTATTATTTTCTAATATTCTCCAATTTTCATTTAAATATTCATTTTCAATATCTGTAAATTTATAATTTGATCTAATTGAATTTAATTTTTCAGTAGTTTTAAATAAATTATGCATATCATTTTTAGCATATTTATAATTATCAAATTTATTATTTTTTTTCATATGTGAAATTGGAAATATATGTTCATTTGTTAAAATTCTATTATTTATATTTTCTTTTTCAATATAAACACATGGTGAACAATAATCTATAATGTTTTTTTTATAATTTAAATTTATCTTGTTTTTAATAATTAAATTATGTACAAATAATAAATTTGAGTTAACTATTTTAATATAAAATAGGAAAATAACATATATATAATTCATAAATAATTTAAAATAATATAAATATAAATATTAATATATATTTATATTATTTTAAATTATTTTAAATTATTTATGTTTAAAAGAAAAAAAGACGATGAAACAAATGTATATGAAAATAATAAAAAATATAAATATAATAATAAAAGAAAAAAAGAAGATAATATATTAAATAATAATAAAAAAATTAAATACAATGATTATTTAAAAAATAAAAATTATATACTAAATGATAAAGGTTTATTAATATTATATGGTCTAATATAATATTATATTATTAAATATATTCCAAATAAAAATATTCCATAAACAATACTTTGTAATAATATCAAACTAATTACAACCATTTTATATAATAAATAAATGTATATAATAATATATTTATATTTATATTTATATTATTTTATTTTTAATTCTTTTCCAAAAGCGGCGCTTATTGTACTAATATATGTTAAAAATATACTTGTAAAAGCTACTTGATAATAATTATTATCAAAATTTATTATATTTTTTGAGAATTTAATAATTGGATCTGTAAATCTATAAACAATTGGATTAATATTAATAAATGGTGAAAGTGTTTTTGCTACCATAAAACATGATAAGATAAATACAAAATTTTGTATACCTTCTAAAAAAATATTTTCAAATAATGTTACTTTAGGTAATAATGTATTACTTTGTAATGCCCAATTTTTATCAGGCATTAAAAAACATAAATTTTTTCTTCTTTGATAATTATAATAATTTGCTAATATCATTTTATATATAAAAATAATATAATATTATATTTATATATTTTATGAAAAAAAGTTTATTAATTTTACTATTTATAGAATATTGTTATGCTTATGTTCCAAATACTATATTTAAAATGAATTTAAATATTAATAAAAATAATAATAATATTTGTAGAAGAAATATTTTATATTACAGTATTGGTGCTAATTTATTAAACATAGTGACTATTAAAAAAGCTAATGCTTATGAAAAATATGATAAAATAGATAATAATAATATTTTAAAATACATTGAAGAAGAACAAGAAAAAATATTTAAAAATGCCATACCATCTGTATGTTACATTAGTACAGAATATACTAGTATGGCTGAAAAATTAAATCTTAATAAAGATGATTTGCCAAAAGGTGTTGGTACGGGTTTTGTATGGGATAAAAAAGGTCATATAGTGACAAATTTTCATGTAATTAATAAAGTTGATAATGCGCAAGTAACTATTACAAAAGAAAATAATGAAAAAATTATATATAATGCTAAATTAACAGGTGTTGATCCGGATACTGATTTAGCAATACTTAAAATTGATGCTCCTGAAAAAGATCTAAAACTTATTAATTATAAAAGCGATATTAAAACACATGTTGGACAATTAGCATTCGCTATTGGTAATCCATTTGGCCAAGATCATTCTTTAACATCAGGTATTATTTCAGCAAATAATAGGGAATTAGCAGCACCAACCGGGCGTAAAATATATAATGTAATACAAACAGATGCCGCTATTAATCCTGGTAATAGCGGTGGTCCATTATTAAATAGTAATGGTGAATTAATTGGAATTAATACAGCATCGTTGGGAATGGGTGTATCGGCAGGTATAGGATTTACAATACCTATAGAAAATGCTATTAAATCAATTAATGATATTATTGAAACAGGTTTTGTTCAAAAAGCAATATTGGGAATTTCATATATGGAGAGAAATCCAACTTTTAGTGAATCAGAAAGATCAGGAATACCTATTATTAAAAAAGGTTTACTTATTTTAGAAGTCCCTCCTAATTCACCCGCATTTGATGCTGGATTAAGAGGTTTAAAGATAAATAGTGAAAATAAAAAAATTGAGCATATTGGTGATATAATTTTATCAATTAATAATGATAATATAAATAATCCAATAGATTTAAATAATATATTAAAAAAATATAAACCAAATGATGTAGTTAAAGTAAAATATTTAAGAGATGAAAAAGAATATATTATTGATTTAATTTTAGGTTGTTATAAAGGAACTACATTTACAAAATTAGAGAATGAGAGAGGAAGCGAATTCGAAAAAAAGGGTAATCCAATAGATATACCTTTAAAAGATTTAGAACCAGTTATTTCACCAAAATTATAAATATATAAATATTTATAATTAAAAAAAATTATTTTTATTTTTATTTATTTTTATTTATTTTTATTTTTATTTATTTTTATTTATTTTTATTTATTTTTATTTATATGTTCTTGATACTAAATAACAAGATTCTAACAAATAATTATTATCAGGCATTTTTCTAAATGTCCATCTATAAATAATAGAACATAATTTTTCATTACTATCTTCATTTTCATTAGGATAATACATATCATTAAACTGTATACCATTATAAATCATTGTATTATAATCTGCTTTTACTCTAACATCAACCGTATAATATTCTGTATTATCTAATTCTTCTTCAATTGTTTTAAAATAATTTTCAATTTTATAATCCTTAAATTTTTTAAATAATATACCATATTTACTGTCGTTAAATAATGCTTCTAGTTTTTTATTATCAGTATTTTTAACCATATTAGATGGAGATGATTGTGATTTTAAAAATGTTAATGATTTATCTGGTTCATTGTTTTTAAAATTTGTTAAAATATTATTAATAATATATTCTACCTTAGCATTTATATATTCATTATTATTTTTATTTTCGTTTTCATTTTCATTTTCATTTTCATTTTTATTATTTTTTATATCTAAAATATCTTTATTTTTTAATATAGGTAAATCAATTGTTGATTTCTGAACTTCAATGATCTCTATAATTCTATTTGCTTCTTCTCTTAATTTTTTTAATTCATTTTCATTATTATTTTCAATTGCGTATGCTTTTTGATAATATATAATTGGTAATATAAAACACATATTTCTTCTTTTTAAATTTAAATTAGTATATTTATTATTTATAGTTCTAGTTGTTAAATTAATATTAGAAAATGCTACACTTTGGTGTAAAAATAAAAAAACTAATATAAAATATTTATACATACTATTATAATATAATATATTTTTATATATTAATAATATAATAAATTATAAAATATTGTTTTTTAAAAATAGTACATTTCTTTATATTTTATAAAAAAAGAAAAACGTTTTATAAAATTTTTAATTTAACTTAATAATTAAAATATATTATTATTAATAATTTTTTTCACAACAAATACAATTAAATAATTCATCATTATTATTTTTTACTTAAATTATAATTATAATTATAATTATTAGAAATAAGTTTTCAATTTTTAAATTTTTATATGTTAAATTAAATATATATCATTTTAATAGATATAAATAAGAATATGAATAAAAAATATGGCGGCGATCAAAAATTAAATTATTATATAAATATAAATGAATTTATAAATATTGCAAAATATAAATATTTTTTAAAAAATATTTATAAAAATTTGCTATTTGAAAAAAATATATATGATATACCTATTTTAAAAAATAAAAATATGTGCAATTGTAATATTGATAATTTAACAAATATTAAATTTTTAACAAGTGGTAGTAACGACATTTATATAGCAGAAATAAAAAAAACATGTACAAGCAATTCTACATTTTTTAATAACAATATAAATAATATTATATTAAAATTATGTAAAGGCGAAGATGATGATGATGAATTTGAATGTTTATATAGTAACGAATTAGTAACATCTATATTATATTCAGAATTAGTAATAAACAATATAACTTCTAATTTATTACTATTATACGGTTATATGAATAATTGTAATTTAAAATATAATGATTTAAAAATTTTAGATAATAATAAAAACGAATCAGTTATATTTAGTAGCTATGTGAATGGTATAGTTTTAAAAGAATTAAAGAAAAAGTTAACTATTAGACAAGTATTTGAATTAATATATACTATAATATGCTGCTATGCCTCATATGGTTATTGTATCAGTGATATTAATTTAGAAAATTTTATGACAAATAAAGATGTTTTTCATACATGTATTACAATAAAAGATACAATATTTTATTTTGAAAGTTTTGAAAGTATATGTATTATTGATTATCAAACTGTTAATATATATGAAAAATTTGTTAATATAACTAAATATATATATGCTGTTGCTAATTTATTAGATACAAATATTAAAAATGATTTATTAACAATTAAAAATGGTGATTATAATTTTGTAATGGATCAATTTATTAAACTAGATTGTTTCCAAGAATATATTGTTCCTAATAAAAAAAATTGTAATAATTATAGAGATATAAAATTTAAAGTAATAGATAGTTCAAAATTATCTTCATCAAAACAATCTCCACAATCACCTAAATCAACATCATCAAAACAATCTCCACAATCACCTAAATCAACTTCATCAAAACAATCACCTAAATCAACATCATCAAAACAATCACCTAAATCACCTAAATCAACTTCGTCTAAACAATCACCTAAATCACCTAAATCAACTTCATCAAAACAATCTCCAAAATCACCTAAATCAACTTCATCAAAACAATCTCCAAAATCACCTAAATCAACTTCATCAAAACAATCTCCAAAATCACCTAAATCAAC
>Ga0206123_10001877_pt1 | contig 18978 bp, 12 predicted proteins | sample Helgoland_Spring_2_FD_160086 | JGI IMG/M metagenome (GOLD analysis project Ga0206123, IMG submission 160086) | Pelagic subsurface seawater microbial communities from Kabeltonne, Helgoland, North Sea - Helgoland_Spring_Bloom_20160316_1 | ecosystem: Environmental > Aquatic > Marine > Epipelagic ...
TGTCGATCTTTCTGACCTTCGGCGAGGACCTGGTCATCGAAACCGCCCGGTACCATCGTCAGTTCCTGAGCGATCCCGAGCTCAAGCGCCGCGTGACGGCGCTGATTGGCCAGGAGGCCGTTCATTCCAAGGCGCATGATCAATTCAACGACACGTTGGAAGAGTATCGGTATCCGTTGAATTTCTACCGCTTTATGGCGGACAAGGTATTCCGTTACGGCTTCCTGAGGCTGCCCCACCGGATGCAGTTGTCGATGATGGCGGGCATCGAACATTACACGGCTGTCCTGGCCGAGTTCATGATGGAGCATGAAGAAGTCTTTTATGCCTCGGGTGACGAAAAACAGCGTGCCCTGTGGATGTGGCACATGCTGGAGGAATCCGAGCACAAGGACATCGCCTACGACGTCTTTCAGGAGTTGTCGGGAAACTACGCACTACGCCAGTCTGGCTTCGCTATAGCTAGTGTGACCATCATCTTTCTGGTCGCCCTGGGTGGTGCGGCGATTCCGCCGATTCGCCGGCCGCGAAATCTTCTCAGCCCACGCTACTGGAAGGACGTCGCGCGCGGCGTCGGACTGCTTTATGGCCCGAAGGAAGGCGTCTACGGCAGCACTATCGGTCATATTCTCGACTATCTGCGGCCCGGCTTTCACCCCAACGATCATGATGTCAGCGCGCATCTGGACTACTACGAGAAAAAACTTCTCGATCCGGAAAATGGCATTCTGACGCCGTATCTGACGAAAGAGTTCTACCCCAAGCTCAGAACGTCCTGATCGGACGCGCGGCTTGATCCCGGTCGGCCCGCGCCGCGCGCCATCTTGCCTCATCAATCGAAACATCAGCCCGAGCGAGTTCCATGATCGGATTTCTCAAAAAACGCCCTCGCCCCAGCCATGACGCCTACGCGGTCGTCACCGGCGCGGGTAGTGGCATCGGCCGCAGTTTCGCGCTGACCCTCGCCAAACGTGGCGGCGCGATCGTGTGTGCCGATATCAATCTCGAGGCGGCGCAGGAAACCGTCGCGCTCGTCGAGCAGGCGGGCGGCCGGGCTTTTGCATTCGAGTGCGACGTCAGCCGCGCCGCCCAGGTGAAGCGGCTGGCCGCGCAGTCCGAAAAACTGCTCGGCCATCCGGTGACGTTGCTCATCAACAATGCGGGCGTCGGCCTGGGCGGCAAGTTCGACGACATGTCGCTCGAGGACTGGAAATGGTGCATGGGCATCAATCTCTGGGGTGCGATTCACGGTTGTCACTATTTCGTGCCGAAATTCAAGCAGCAGGGCGCGGGCGCCATCGTCAACGTCGCGTCGGCCGCGACCTATACGGCGGCGCCGGAAATGAGCGTCTACAACGTCAGCAAGGCGGGCGTAGGCGCCCTGTCCGAAACGCTTTCCGCCGAGCTCAGAAAGCACAATATCCCGGTCAACGTGCTGTGCCCGACGCTGGTGCCCACCAATATCATCAAGGAAGGGCGGATTCCGGACCGCTATGCGAAACTGGCCGACACCGCGTTGATGAACTATGCCCTGACGACAAGTGACAAGGTTGCAAAGCTGACCCTGGACCGGCTGGACAAGGGGCACCTTTACACCACCCCGCAGGTCGACGCGAAGCTGTTCTGGTACATGAAACGCGCCTCGCCGACGCTCTACGCGCGTTTTCTGGGCTTTTCCTACGCGTTCGTCAAATAACCCGCGGCAAGCCATGCGTTACCAACTGAAGGGCAAGGTCGTTCTGATTACCGGCGCGGCTGGTGGCATCGGCGCGGCGACGGCGCGGCATGTGTACGGTCTGGGCGCCGATCTCGTGCTCACCGACAGGCAGTCGGCTGATGTACAGGCACTCGCCAGTGAGTTCGATGCGGACCGCGTACTACCGATAGCGCTCGACGTGACCGACGCCCGGGCGACCCGCGCGGTGGTCGACCAGGCGGTCCAGAAGTTCGGTCGCCTGGATGTGGCGCTGGCCAACGCCGGCATCGCCTGGAAAGAGGGTCTCTCCACGGTGGCCAGCTGCGACGAAGACGAGTTCGAGCATATCCTCGAAGTGAACCTGCTCGGGGTCTGGCGCACAATCCGTGCCGCGTTGCCCGAGGTCATGCGTAATCAAGGCCAGATACTGATCACCTCGTCGATCTATGCCTTTTTGAACGGCATGGCCAACGCGCCCTATGCGGCCTCCAAGGCCGCCGTGGAATCCCTCGGCCGCACGCTGCGAACAGAACTTGCCGGCACTGGCGCGACCGCCAGTGTGGTCTACCCCGGCTGGACGGCCACCGCCATCGCGGAGATTGCCTTCGGCGGCGATGAACTGGCCACCCGGTTGAACCAAACAGCCCTGCCGGCGTTATTGCGCCGCCCCGTCAGCCCGGAACAGGTCGCCCGGGGCATCGCGCAGGGGATACAGACACGCCGGCCCCGCATCGTCGTGCCCGCCCGCTGGCAACCGGTATTTGGGTTGCGCGGTCTGTTCAACCCGCTGGTTGACCGCTATCTGGACGGACACAGCGGTATTCACGAGCTTCTGCGGCAGGTGGAGGCAGAAGCCGGGCGCAACGTGCGCCGGCTCATACCGCGTGCCGCCAAAAACGACTCAGCCGATCATTCGGAGCGTACAAAATGAATCAACACCACGAGATCGTAATCGTCGGTGCCGGCTTTTCCGGCATCGGCACCGCCATCACACTTCGCGACGCGGGCTTCACGGATATCCTGCTGATCGACGATGCCTCCGGACCCGGCGGCGTATGGCACTGGAACACCTACCCCGGTGTGGCCGTGGATATTCCGTCTTTCAGCTACCAGTTCTCCTTCGAGCAGAATGCCTCCTGGACGCGCACCTATGCGCCCGGTCGCGAGCTGAAATCCTACGCCGAAAAGTGCGTGAAGAAATACGATCTGGACAAGCACATTCGCTACAACACGCGCGTGCAGCAGGCCGAGTTCGACGAGGCCAACGATCTCTGGGCGATTGAAACCAGCAGCGGCAAACTCTCTGCTCGCTGGATGATTCACGCCGGTGGGCCGCTGAGCCAGCCCCGCCAACCCGACATTGACGGGATTGATGGTTTTACCGGCGAAATCGTGCATACCAGCCGCTGGGATCACCAGATCGATCTCGAGGGCAAGCGCGTCGGGATCATCGGTACCGGGGCTTCGGCCGTGCAAGTCATCCCGGAGATCGCGTCCGAGGTCAGCCATTTGACGGTGTTCCAGCGCACCCCGATCTGGTGCTTGCCCAAACCCGATTTGCCGCTGCCCGGCCCGCTTCGTGCCGCTCTCAAGACCGTGCCGGGCGCGAAATCAGTGTCGAGGCTGGCCAGTCAGGCGTTCGTGGAGTTCACGTTCCCCGGCATTGCGCACTATTATCAGCGCATCCCCGGGGTCGGCAATGTCGAGAAGGCCGCCCGGGCCTATCTCGCCAGTCAGGTGGCCGATCCCGAGACACGCAAGAAACTCTCGCCTGATTATGCACTCGGCTGTAAACGGCCGAGCTTTCACAACTCGTATCTCAAGACCTTCAACCGCGACAATGTCACGCTGGAAACCAGCTCGATCGAACAGATCACGGCGGACGGCATTCGCAACGTCGACGGTAGCGAGCACAAACTGGATGTCCTGATTCTGGCCACCGGTTTCAAGGTGACGGACAAGGACGCCATGCCCAGCTATCCCGTCATCGGGCGCGACGGTGTCAATCTGGGTGAGCACTGGGACGAACAGCGGCACCACTCGTACCAGGGCGTGTCCACCGCGGGCTTTCCCAACTACTTTACGACCTTCGGTCCGTATGGCTACAACGGTGCGTCGTTTTTCGCCCTGATCGAGAGCAGCGCCGCGCATATCGTTCGCGTGCTCAAGGCCGCGCGCAAACGCGATGCCAACCGCGTCGAGGTCAAGTACGAGGCGCAGGAGGCCTTCATCGAAGACATGCTATCCCGCGGCCACCGGCAGGTGTTCCGCAAGGCGAGCTGTCAGAACGCCAACAGCTACTACTTCACGCGCCACGGCGACGTGCCGTTCCGTGCGGCGACGACGCCGGAAATACATTGGAAGAGCACGCATTTCCCGATCAACGACTACGCCTTCATGAAGGCGGGATGACTGCCCGATAAGGCGGTGGCCTGTCGGGTATCTCGAAACCACGGCCCATTGGCCGTGTGGGCCCGGATCATCGCAAGCACGCGCAAACGAGAATAATCCGGCTTTGCGTTATTCGCGTTTGCTTGCGTGCATTCGCGGAGTCGTACTTCTTTCGCGGCTCAATAGAGAAAACAGCGCGCCGTATGGCCGTGGCCGAAGTCGCGCGCGGCCGGATCTTCGCGTGTGCAGCGGTCCATCACATGCGGGCAGCGTGGATGGAAATGACACCCGCGCGGCGGATCGGCCGGCGAGGGCAGATCGCCGGCCAGCCGGATGCGCTCGCGGCGCTGGTCGGCGTCGATCTCGGGCATGGCCGACAGCAGCGCCTGCGTGTAGGGATGCCGGGGCGCTTCGAGCACGCGCTCGGCGGGGCCGGATTCCACGATCCGTCCGAGATACATCACCGCGATGTCGTGGGCGAGATAGGACACCACCGCCATGTCGTGGGTGATGAACAGATAACTTAGATCGCGTTCGCGCTGCAGGCGCTTGAGCAGGTTGAGCACCTGCGCCTGTACCGACACATCCAGCGCGCTGGTGGGTTCGTCGCAGATCAGCAGCTGTGGTGACAGCGCCAGTGCGCGGGCAATACAGATACGCTGACGCTGGCCGCCGGAAAACTCGTGCGGATAGCGTTCCAGCGCACTTGCCGGCAGGCCGACGTCGGCAAGCAGCGCGGCGGCTTGCTCGCGGCGCTCGGCCGCGTTCCTGCCAATACGCTGGGCGGTCAGGCCTTCGGCCAGAATCTCGCCGACCAGCATGCGCGGGTTCATCGACGAAAACGGATCCTGGAAGATCATCTGCAACTGACGGCGCTGACGCCGAAGTGCTGAGCCGCGCAGTTGCGCCAGATCGGTGCCGTCGAAATTCATACGGCCGTTTGTGGTGTCGAGCAGACGCGCCAGGCCGCGGCCCAGCGTGGTCTTGCCACAGCCGGATTCGCCGACGAGTGCCAGTGTGCGGCCGCGCTTCAGGGTCAGCGACACGCCATCGACCGCTCTGACGTCGCCCACGGTACGTTTGAACAGGCCTTTCGTGATCGGAAAATGCACCGCCACGTCGCGGGCGTCGAGCAGGATATCGTCGGCCTCGCGGGTCTGTCCGGTGCTGTCCCGCCCGCCTTCGGCCGTGGGCAACGCTGCCGGTAACGGTTCGCCCGCCTGCCGGTCGTCGTAGAGATGACAACGAACCTCGGCGCCGTGATCGCTGCGCCAGGCCGGCGCGGTATCAAAACAGGCCCGCCAGGCGTATTCGCAGCGGTCGGCGAAACGGCAGGCCGGCAGGTCGGCGGTCAGTGCCGGTACGCTGCCCGGGATGGCCGACAGGTCGCGGCCACGCTGGGCCGCGCCGGGTAGCGAGGCGAACAGTTTGCGCGTGTATGGATGACGCGGCGCGGCGAACAGGGTCTCGCGGTCGGCAGTTTCCACGATATGCCCGGCATACATCACGGCCACCCGGTCGGCGACCTCGCTGACCACCGCCAGATCGTGGGTGATCAGCAACAATGCCATGCCGCGCTCGCGTTGCAGACGTTGCAGCAACGCCAGAATCTGGGCCTGAATGGTCACGTCCAGGGCGGTCGTGGGTTCGTCGGCGATCAGCAGCTCCGGTTCGCCGGCCAGCGCGATGGCGATGACCACGCGTTGCTTGAGCCCACCGGAAAGCTGGTGCGGGTAGGCGTTCCACCGGCTTTTCGGGTCCGGCATGCCGACCTCAGCCAGCAATTCCAGGCCCTTGTCGCGGGCGCGTGATCCGCGCAGGCCCAGATGGGCCGTGAGCGCTTCCGCGATCTGCTGGCCCACCGTCAGCACCGGGTTGAGTGCGCTCATGGGCTCCTGAAATACCATGCCGATGCGACGGCCGCGCACCGCGCGCAGATGGCGTTCCGACAGCCCCAGCAGATCGTCGCCGGCCAGTAGCACCCGGCCGTCGAGCACGCGCGTGGTGTGCGCCGGCGCCAGCCCCATCAGCGACAGTGCGGTCATGGATTTGCCACAGCCGGATTCGCCCAGCAGCGCCAGGGTTTCGCCGGCGGCGATGGAAAAGCTGACGTCGTCCACTACCCGCAGCAGGCCCTGTGGCGTGTCCAGATGGGTGCGCAGCGCCTCGACTTCAAGCATGGCGCCCATCAGTGGGCCCCGCCCGCGGGTTCCGCCGGTGCCTTGGCGGCCACGGCGCGACCGCCGTCATCGCCGCGCAGGCGTGGATCGAACGCATCGCGGACCACATCGGCAAACAGGTTCGCCGCCAGCACCAGCACCAGCATGAACACGAACGCCGCCGCCAGCGGCCACCACACGATCGGGTCGCGCGCCATTTCCAGCCGCGCGCTGTTGATCATGTTGCCCCAGCTGTTGGTGGTCGGGTCCACGCCTACACCGATATACGACAGCACCGCCTCGGCGAGTACCAGCGCGGAGAAATCCAGCACCACCTGGATGAGCACGATATGCATGACGTTGGGCAGCATGTGCCGCGACAGAATCCGGACTGGCCCGGTGCCCAGCCCGCGGGCGGCGGCCACATAATCCAGCTCGGAGAGCTTGCGGGTCTCCGCGCGCAGCAGCCGGCACAGTCCGGTCCAGCTCGTAATGCCCAGAATCAGGCACAGAAACAGCAAGCGCAGATCGGCGCGCGCGGCCGTGGTGCTGAAGGCATCGGCGTGGTTTTCCATGTACACCTGCAGCATCAGCACTGACGCCGCGATCAGCAGCACGCCGGGGATCGAGCTGAGCGTGGTGTAGAGGTACTGGATGAGGTCGTCCACCCAGCCGCGGAAGTAACCGGCCAGCGTACCCAGCGCCAGGGCGAACGGCAGCATGACCAGCGTGGTCAATGTGCCGATGGCCAGCCCGGTGCGGATGCTCTTGATCGCCTGATAGAACACATCCTGGCCGACCTTGTCGGTGCCCAGAACATGGTATTCGCCGGCCAGCGCGACCAGCGCGCCGATGATCATTGCAAGCGCCGCCGCCGTGACAAACCCGGCCCGCCAGGCCAGCGGTGTGGCATCGCGGACAATACCGACGGCTACGGTTGCCAGCCGTTCGCGGGTGCGCACCGCGATGGCTGCCACCACCAGCAACGCCAACAGCGTCCAGACGATCAGCCCGAGCGCCGCGCCGGTCACCGTCCGGCGAGCAATATCGCCGCCGCGCGTCAGGCCGGAGGCGTCCAGCGACGTGCCGGCGTGCGCCAGCCGCGGATAGGTCTGCACCTTGGTGCCGTCGGACTCGGTAACCACCTGCGGTACATAGGAGTGCAGCGCGAACGGCGCCGAGTAGGTGTATTCATCGTGTTCGATCAACGGCTGCGCGAGCGTGTCCAGCAGGCTCACCACCTCGCCACTGACGCGCGTGCCGCCGTCGGCTATGTCCACGGTGGGCCGGTAATGCACGCTGTCGAGCACGCCCACCGCCGAGTAGGTGATCAGGATTACGACCGTGATCATCCCCATCGGTCGTGCAAACACCCGTAGCCACGGTACCCGCAATGGCTTGCTGCGTGCCGCGAACACCACGAATGCTGCGATCGCGACCAGCAACAGGTATATCAGGACGTCGGTGTAAAGAAGGACGTACATCTGGAGCTACGGAATGATTGTCATGCTTGGAGGTGAAGAGGGACAAGCCGAGTAATCCTTCAAATCGCGGCACGTCAAGAATGGTATAGTTTTTATATCGTGTTTGAATCCGATGAGTCGAAGAGCGAGTCGAACCGTGCCAAGCATGGCATTGATTTCGTTCGCGCTCAGGCGCTGTGGAACGATCCTGACCTGCTGGAGATTCCGGCTCGCACCATGGACGAACCTCGGTTCCTGCTGATCGGCTTGATCGAGGGTCAGCACTGGTCGGCCGTTGTCACGTATCGCGGTGATAACATCCGGATCATCTCCGTACGCCGAGCGCGCGATGAGGAGGTTGCATTGTATGAAAGCTGAATCGTTCGATGACAAATTCGATGCTGGTGAGGACGTCACGGCCCAGCTCGATGTGTCCAGGGCACGTCGGCGCAATCATGCGGCGCGCCGCGTAAACGTCGATTTCCCGAGCTGGATGGTCGACGAACTCGATCGTGAGGCACTGCGGCTGGGTGTCACGCGGCAGTCCATCATCAAGGTGTGGTTGTCGGAACGCCTGGAGCAGGCCATGGGGACGAAGCGTGCCTAGACGCGGCAGACTCTTTGCAAAGCTCATAGCCGTATCCGTGGATCGAACAGCGTATAGCTGATATCGGTCAGCAGCAGTCCGACGATATACAGCACCGAACCCAGAAACACCATTGCCCGCACGATGGCGAAATCCTGATTCTGGATGGCTTCGATGGTGTAGCTGCCCAGCCCCGGGATGCCGAAGAACGATTCCATGATCAGGCTGCCCATGAACAGCAGTGGCAACAGCACCACCACGCCGGTGAGGATCGGGATCATGCCGTTCTTGAGCACGTGCACGAACAGGATCCGCAGGTCGGACAGGCCCTTGGCGCGGGCCGTGCGCACGTATTCCTTGCCGTATTCCTCGACAAAGATGGTGCGATACCAGCGGGTGCCGGAGCCGATGCCGGCGACAATGCCGATGGCCACCGGCAGGATCAGAAACCGGGCCATGTCCCAGCCGCCGGAGAATCCCGAAATCGGTACCAGATTCATCAGCTTGCCGAACACGAACTGGCCAGCGATGATGTAGAACAGTGGCGAGATCGACATCAGCACCACGCACAGCACCACGCCGCCCCAGTCGATGGCGGTGGCGCGACAGAACACCAGCAACAGCCCGAAGGTGATGTTGACCAGCATGCCCACGATGAGCGTGGGCACGGCCAGCGCCAGGCTCGGGCCCATGCGTTCGAGAATATCTGCCGAAATCGAGCGCCCGGCGTCCGAACGGCCGAAATCCAGGGCCAGAACCTTCACCGATTTCTGGAAGAACAGGGTGTCGGTGAACTGAGTCAGTCCGTGCTCGTCGTCGTCATACAGATACGGCCGGTCGTAGCCGTGTTCGGCTTTCCAGCTCTGGATCGCGGCGGGTGTCACCCGTTTGGCGCCGAGCTGCATGCGGGCGATGTCGTCGGGTGTGTTGACCACGAAGAACAGCATGAACGTGATCAGGTTGACGCCGATCAGCACCGGGATCGCATACAGTGTGCGGCGGATGATGTAGGCCAGCATCAGCGCCGCCTTGCCGGTTGGCGTTCGCGCCGGCGGTAGAGCCACACGCCGGGCAGCAGGAATACAAGCAATGCCGCGACGCCGATCAGGAGCGGCCAGAGTACCGGGTCGTTCCAGTCGCGGCGTTTTTCGGCACGCTTTTCGGGATTGAGCCGCAGATACTTGAGGGTGTTATTGGCCATGGCATTGGGCTTGGTGTTGTGCAGCCAGCCCTGGTACAGGCCGTACTGGCGCGGGAACATGCCCCACACCCATGGCGCGTCGCGCTGCACGATGGCGATCATGCGGTCGATGATCGCCTGACGCTCGGGGCCATTGTCCATGTCGCGCATGCGGCGGAACAGGCGGTCGAACGCGGGGTTCTGGTAATTGGCGCTGTTCTGGCCATTGGCATCGGCGGCGTTGTTGGGGCCGTACAGCAGAAACAGGAAGTTCTCCGGGTCCGGGTAATCGGCCAACCAGCCGGAGCCGAAATACATCTGGGTATTGCCGTCGGCCAGCTTCTGCTGGAAACGGCTCCAGGTCGTCGCGCGCACCACAAGCTGAACGCCGAGCTTGTCGAACTGCTGGCGCATCCAGTCCATCTGCGACTTGAATTCGGGGCCGCTGGCCGGGGTATCCAGATGCAGCAACAGCGGCTGGCCGGTTTTCTCGCTCACGCCGTTCGGATAGCCGGCCTCGGCCAGCAGTTTGCGGGCCGTGTCGATCGATTTGCGCCGGCGCTCGCCGTCTTTCCAGTCGTAGACCGCCGGGTTCATGCCGGCCTCGCCCTCACGCGCGCCGGCAATGCCGGGCGGCAGCGGACTCTGGGCGACGATGCCGCGGCCGTTGCGAAAGATCGCGACATAGCTTTCGTAATCGATGGCGATGGATATCGCCTGCCGGAGTTTGCGGCCATCGCCGTCGAGCCCGCCGACCACGTTGTCGCGCATGTTGAAGCCGAGATAATAGATGCCGGGCAGCACCGTGGTTTCCAGATCCATGCCGCGCTCGGCCATGGTCCGGGTCAGGTGCGGATCGCCGTCGGTGTCGATCCGGATGGCCTGCCCGAAACTGTCGGACGAGATGCCGGAGCTGTCGTAATAGCCCTGCAGGAACTTGTTCCAGTAGGGAATGGATTCCTTTTCCAGCGAGAAGATTATCTTCTTGATGAACGGCAGCGGTTTGCCCGCATCGGCCAGCAGGCCGGCCTCGCGATCGCCCGGCTCGCCTTCGCGGGGATAGGTTTCGCCGTGAAAGTTCGGGTTGGCTTTCAGTACCATGCGGCGATTGGGATTGTTCTCGGTGAGCATGTACGGGCCGGTGCCGACCGGGAAGGTATCGATGCCGATATTCCGGGCGGCAAGCGCGGACTGATGGTAGAAGCGGATCACTTCCACCGGCACGGGCGCGAAGAATGGCATGGCCAGCCAGTAGCGCAGTTGCGGGTAGACGCCATTCACGCGAATCTGGAAGCGATGCGGGTCCAGCACTTGCGCGCCGTCGAAATCAAAACGCGTCAGCTCCAGATGCTGGTCGTCCGGCAGTTTCTTTTTAGCCGCCCGCAGCCGTCTCGCCAGATCGGCCAGGCCGACGATGTGCTCACTCATCACACCCATAATCGGCGAGTTGACCTCCGGGCTCGCCAGCCGCTTGATCTGGTGAACATAGTCGGCGGCATGCAATTCGCGGCTGCCCTGGTGCTCGAATTCGGCCGGTGAGTCGATGTCGTCGAGATCGTCGGCCGTGAGATGCCGGTAACGCGGCGAGCCGTCCGGTTTCTGCGCGAACGCCGGGTGCGGCTGGTAGTGGATGCCGGGCTGGATTTCGATGGTGTAAACGCTGGTCGCGACCTGATCCGACGGCGTGTCCGGCGGTAGCGGGTTGCCGTCGGCGTCGAGATAGGTCGGTTCCGGGACGCCGACCGCGGCCCGCGGGACGAGCTGGTAGGGGCGCTTGAGATAGTGGTACTGCAGTGGCGGCTCGTAAACGTGGTCCGTGAACGTGGCCTCGTCGGTGGCGTACGAGCGCGCCGGGTCGAGATGGCGCGGCGGCTCGTTGAACGACCGATAGAGCACATTGGCCGCCTCGGGCGCGTCCGGATAAGGGCTATTCCAGGGTTGCTCGCAGGCGCCCAGCAGTAACAGCAGGCTCCATAGCGCCAGCCAGAACGCGCGCCGCATGGGCGGCGCTCGCTTGGCACGGGCATGGCGGGCAGATGACATCCGCGCAATCTAGCGGATTCGCCGGGCCAGCCCAAGCCGATCGCAGTGATCCGCCTTATGTCGCATAGGTGACGGGCCGCGGAGACTGGCATATTGATGGTCTACGCGAGCAAGGAGGTGCCATGAGCCATGCCAACGATTACGCTGCCCAGTTCGCCGCGGCGCGCGACAATCCGCAAAGTTTCTGGGGCGAAGCGGCCAAGGCGATCCGCTGGACGCGCGAACCGACGCAGGTGCTCGATGCCAGCCGGGCGCCGTTCTATCACTGGTTTGCCGACGGCGAGCTCAACACCTGCGACAACTGCCTGGACCGCCACGTGGACGCCGGCCGGGGCGATGTCACCGCGCTTATCCACGACAGTCCGGTAACCGACAGCCAGCAGCGATACACCTACGCCGAATTGCGTAATGCGGTGGCGCGTTTCGCCGGCGTCATCCGCGATCAGGGGGTGGCCAAAGGTGACCGCGTGATTATCTACATGCCGATGATCCCCGAGGCCGTGATCGCCATGCTCGCCTGCGCGCGCCTCGGTGCGGTGCACTCGGTCGTGTTCGGCGGCTTTGCCGGCGCCGAGCTGACCAAGCGTATCGACGACGCCAAGCCCAGACTGGTGCTGTCTGCGTCCTGCGGCATCGAGCCCGCGCGGGTGGTCGAATACAAGCCGCTGCTCGATCGCGGGCTGGAACTGGCCGAACACAAGGTGGAACGTTGCGTGATCTTTCAGCGCGAGACGCAACGCTGCGAGCTGATCGAAGATCGCGATATCGACTGGAATGATGCGCTGGCCGACGCCCAGCCGGCGGATTGCGTGCCGGTCGCGGCGACTGATCCGCTCTATGTGCTGTATACCTCCGGAACCACCGGCAAGCCCAAGAAGGGTGTGGTGCGCGACAACGGCGGCCATGCCGTGGCCATGGATTACTCGCTGCGCGCGGTGTATGGCGTGGGGCCGGACGACGTGTTCTGGACGGCCTCCGATGTCGGCTGGGTCGTCGGACATTCCTATATCGTGTATGCGCCGCTGATTGTCGGCTGCACGTCGGTGATGTTCGAGGGCAAGCCGGTAGGCACGCCGGACGCGAGCGCGTTCTTTCGGGTCATTGCCGAGCACGGCGTCGACGTGTTCTTTACCGCGCCCACGGCCTTTCGCGCGGTCAAGAAGGTCGATCCGGAGGGCGAACTCGCGGCCCCGTATGATGTATCCAGTCTGCGAGCGTTGTATCTGGCCGGCGAACACACCGATCCGGATACCGCCACCTGGGCGGGCGAGCGCCTGGACGTCCCGGTGATCGACCATTGGTGGCAGACCGAAACCGGCTGGCCGGCATCGGCGAATCCGTTGGGGATCGAACAGCTTGATGTGCCGATGGGCTCGGCAGGGCGGCCGGTGCCCGGGTATGACATCCAGGTGTTGGGTGGGGACGGCGAGCCGGTAGCCGCCAACGAGATGGGCGAAGTGTGTGTGGCATTGCCGTTGCCGCCGGGTTGTCTGCCCACGCTCTGGCACAACGACGAGCGTTACCGACAGTCGTACCTCGACGAATTTCCCGGTTACTACCGTTCTGGCGATGCCGGCTATTTCGATGACGACGGCAATCTGTGGGTGATGAGCCGGGTCGACGACATCATCAATGTCGCCGGTCATCGTCTGTCGACCGGCGCCATCGAACAGGTCATCGCCGATCACGCGGACGTTGCCGAGGTAGCCGTGGTCGGCGCGGCCGACGCCGACAAGGGGCAGATACCGGTGGCAATGGTCGTGCTCAAGTCCGGCGTATCGCGCGATGGCGATGAGGTGATCGCCGAACTCGTTGCCCATGTGCGCGACCAGATCGGCCCGGTGGCGGCGTTTCGCAGCGCCACGCTCGTCGAGCGTCTGCCCAAGACCCGCTCCGGCAAGGTAGTGCGCGCCACCCTGCGCCAGATCGCCGACGGCAAGGATTGGAATACACCCGCCACCATCGATGATCCGGCCATCCTCACCGACATCCAGGCGCAATTGGCCGCTATCGGGTATCCCCGCGCCCGTAGCGGTTGAGCCGCACAAAACAGGACGCGCGCCTGCTCTTTGCGGGTAGAATTGGCTGCTGATGACTGGTATTGGCCAATTCAGGAGCAAGAGTGCGCGCGAGCCTATCGATTATTGCGGCGGCGTTATCGCTGGTGGTGTGTCACAGCGCGATGGCGGCCGATCTCGGCGCGGGCGCCGACGCCTTCGATGACGGCAACTACGCCGAGGCGCGGGCGCAATGGCAGCCGCTGGCCGAACAGGGTGACGCGTTGGCGCAATACAATCTCGCCCTGCTGTATGCCAATGGCTGGGGGGCCGACAGAGACCCGATCAAGGCCTTGCGCTGGTTCGGAAAGGCGGCCGATCAGGGTAACGCGGAGGCCCAGTACAACCTGGCGTTGATGCGCCAGACGGGCAACGGCGTGCCCCAAAACGCCAGCGAGGCGGTGTACTGGTACAAACAGGCCGCGGATCAGGGACTGGTCAACGCCCAGAACAATCTTGCCCTGATGTACATCGAGGGCAACGGCGTGCGCCGTGACCGCGCCGAAGGCGTGCGCTGGCTGGCGCGGGCCGCTGCCCAGTCCAATGCCGAAGCGCGATCCAACCGCGCCGAGCTGATGGCGTCGTTGTCGGATGTCACCATCGACGGCTCGTCGGTCAATGTGCGCGCGAAGCCGTCCCGCAGCGCCGCAGTCCGCGCCCAGGCCGGGCGCGCCAGCGAGGCTCTTTTACTCAAACGTGGCGGTGACTGGAGTCAAGTATGGCTGACGCAATCCGACAAGGTCGGCTGGGTCGCCAACTTCCTGCTTGCCGGAGTGCCGACACAACCGGCCGGGGAAGTCGAGGTGGGCATGCCCGAGCAACAGACGGATGACGCGCTCGCCGCCGAGATACCGACCGCCGCGGAATTGCCGCAAGCCAGCACCAACACCAGCACTGCCGGCACGCCGGCTGAGCCGCCGGAAGTGGATACGACCACTGCGCCCGATACGCCAGACGCGGGCGATAAGTCGCAGCCGCAGCGGCAAACCCAAACGCTGGGGCTGTCGCAACATGTCGGCTGGGTTGCCGCCGTGGACAGCGCCGAGGCGGCGGCGGGCGGCAAGCGTATGCGCGTGGCCACGTCGCAGTTGAATGTGCGAGCTCGGCCCAATACACAATCGCAGGTGCTGACCCAGCTCGAGCACAACCAGATCGTGGATGTCCTCGATCAGCAGTCGAGCTGGCGCAAGATCCGGCTGCCGTCGGGCAATGGCGAGGGTTGGGTTGCTGCCTTCCTGTTGGCCGAGCCGCGATGATGCACGCCGCGACGGCGTGGTCCGGATTCGAGCAACCTGTTGCCAATGAAAGGATCGAATGATCCCGGGCGTATCATTGGCTGCACCATGTCAGTGCTTCGTCGCAGCGCCGGCAATCATTTAATGCGCGTCAATTCATTGACTTATTCGAGTGGCTATGTAGTCTGAAAAGTTCGCTTCCACGTATAACAACACACGCAGGCGGACTTGAATGAGGGGAAACGATCTCGTTTTTATCGTGATGGATAGCTGCCGTTTCGACAGCTACCAGCGGGCGCGCACGCCGAACATGGATCGGCTGGGCGCTGGCGAGCAGCGTTTTGCTTACGCCACCTGGACTGCCCCCTCCCATTACACCTTTCTCATGGGCATGGTGCCGCATACCAGCCCTAAAGGCGTATTCGCCTCCGAAGTGTACAAGCAGGATTTCGGCCGCTGGGTTGACCGATTGGGTATCGAAGGCCTGTCTTTCGCGACCTTCGTGCCGGAGTTGTCGCTCGCCAAGGTGCTCCAGGACAACGGTTATCGCACCGAGGCGCGGGTATCGCTGCCGGTGCTCAACCCCTATACCGCCATCAACCGGTTTTTCGACGAATACAAGTTGATGTCCGATCACAACGATTTCGCCGGCATGGTCGAGGAGATCGAGTTCGATGACGACCAGCCGAGTTTCCATTTTCTCAATCTTGGCGAAACCCACTACCCCTATATGCTCGACGGCAGCGATATGCCGCATATCTCGGGCGTGCATGGCGTGTTCAAGCGCATGGATGACAGTCTGGGTGCCGAACATGCCGACAAATTCTTCGATCAGGCGCAGATGACGATGCTGCACGAGCAGCAGATTCGTACCGTTGAATATGTCGACGGGGTGCTCGGGGGTCTTATCGACAAGGCGCCGGCCGATACCCATTTCATCGTCGTCGGCGATCACGGCGAATGTTTTGGCGAGGGCGGCTATTTCGGCCACGGCCCGATCATGCACGAAAAAGTGCTGCAGGTGCCGTTTGTCGAGGGCCGCAAACCCTGATCGGACACCGCGTTCCGGACATGTAATAACGTCAACAAAGTGTAGTGGCCGCCCCATAGGCTGAGGCGGGGTGCGCAGGAGATACGAGGGCATGACGGATCAATCATTTGATGTCATCGCGCTGGCCAATGCCGGCTGGCGCCATCCGGGGCCGGCTGTTGCTGCGGCGCGGGCCGGCGGTGTGGGTGTGCTCGACCTGGCGTTCTGCAACGACGCCGGATGTGCCGCGCGCGCGTTCGACAAGTTGCTGGCTGGGACTTCCGGTCGGGTCGGGTTGCGGATCACGGCGGCGACCACACAGGTCGCGCACCAGCTGTTGGAAGGGGCCGGCGACCGGCAACTGATCCTGCTGTTGGCTGCGGATGTCGCGGCCGATGCGACCGCGGCTGCTGCGTTCGAGCCAGCGCCTTCACGGCACCTGTGGGCCGAGATCGACAGCAAGGACGCCATCGATGGCCTGGCCTGCACGCCCGAGGCGCTGGTGGCGCGCGGGCATGAATGTGGCGGCTGGGTCGGTACCGATACCAGCTATATCCTGCTGCAGAAACTTGTCGATCAGACCGACAAGCCGGTGTACGTCCACGGCGGCATCGGCGTGCATACGGCCGCTGCCTGTCGGGTCGCCGGCGCGGCCGGTGTGGTGCTCGGCGATCAGTTGCTGTTGTTGCCCGAGTCGCCGCTCGACGATGCCACGAAGAACGAACTGGGCCGTCTCAACGGTTCCGAAACGCGGCTCTACGGTGAGCTGCTCGACGCGCCCTGCCGGGTGCATGCCGGCCCGTCCAGCACGCTGCTGACCGAAGCCGACAGGATCACGCGCGCCGCCGAAGCCGGCGAGATCGACGCCGCCGGCTGGCGCGAGCAGATGCAGGCCATGACCGGCTGGGGCGGCACCGATCAGTTGCGCCCGCTGGGCCAGGACATCGGGCTCGCGCAGGCGCTGGTAACGCGTTACGGGCGCACCGGACGTCTTGTGCAGGCCATCGGCACGCTCAGCACACAGGCCATTGCCGAGGCCGCCGAGAGCCGTCATCTGGCCGCCGATGCACCGCTGGCCGCCTCGCACGGCACCAAGTATCCGCTGGCTCAGGGGCCGATGACCCGGGTTTCCGATTCGGCCGAATTCGCCCACGCGGTGTCGGAAAACGGTGCTCTGCCATTCCTGGCGCTGGCGCTGATGCGCGGCGAACAGGTGGGCGAGCTGCTCGCCGAAACCCGCGACCGGATGGGCTCGCTGCCCTGGGGCGTGGGCATACTCGGGTTCGTGCCGCAGCAGTTGCGCGAAGAACAGATCGCCGAAATCTGGAAATACAAGCCACCGTTCGCGCTTATCGCCGGTGGCCGCCCCGACCAGGCCGCCGAGTTCGAGAATCGCGGCATCCCGGCATATATCCATGCGCCGGCGCCCGCGCTGCTGCGCATGTATCTGGAACAGGGCGCCAAACGGTTCGTGTTCGAGGGCCGCGAATGCGGCGGCCATATCGGCCCGCTGGCCAGCTTCCCGTTGTGGGAGCAGATGATCGACGTGCTGCTGACCGATGTTCCGGCCAGCGAAGCCGGCGATATCCACGTGCTGTTCGCCGGCGGCGTGCACGATGGCATGTCCGGCGCCATGCTGGCCGCATTGACCGCGCCGCTGGCCGAACGCGGCATGAAAGTGGGCGCGTTGATGGGCAGTGCCTATCTGTTCACCCGGGAAATCGTGGATACCGGCGCCACCGTGGCCGGCTACCGCGATCAGGCGCTGGCCTGCGAGCGTACGGTCAGCCTGGAAACCGGCCCGGGCCACTCGACCCGCTGCTCCGACACGCCGTTTGCGCGCTATTTCTACGATCGCCGGCGCGAGTTGCTCCGCGAGGGAGCGGCGGCCGACGATATCCGCGACGAGCTGGAGTCCCTTAATCTGGGCCGTCTGCGCATGGCCTCGAAAGGCCGCATGCGCGATGCCGAGGGCCAGCTGGCCGACTACGAGGCCGAGCAGCAGATCAGCGACGGCATGTACATGATCGGCCAGGTGGCGACGCTGCACCGCGACGTGTTCACGCTCGCCGACCTGCATGAGAATGTCAGCAGCGGCTCCCAGTCGATTCTCGAGCGGTGGGCGGTGCCTGCCGAACAGCCGGTCGACGACAACGCCGCGCCCTGCGATATCGCCATCGTCGGTATCGGCATGATCGTACCCGGCGCGGACGGTTCCGACGATTTCTGGGACAACGTCCTGCACGGGGTCAGCACGATCACCGAAGTGCCGCCCAGCCGCTGGGATTGGGAGCTGTACTACGATCCCGACCCCACCGCGCGCGACAAGGTCTATTCCAAATGGGGCGGGTTCCTGGAAGAGACCGTCTTCGACCCGTTCAAGTTCGGGATTCCGCCGATGTCGATGAAAGTCATCGACCCCATGCAGTTGTTGTCACTGGAAGTATGTTCGCGCGCGCTCGCCGATGCCGGCATGGGCGACGGCAATTTCGACCGCGCGAATACCTCCGTCATTCTCGGCGCCGGCGGCGGCGTGGGTGATCTGGGCATGCAGTACGGCGTGCGCTCGGAGCTGCCGCGGTTCGTCGAAGACCCGGACGACGGCGCCTGGGATCGGCTGCCGGAGTGGAACCAGGAATCGTTTTCCGGCTCGTTGCAGAATGTGGCCGCGGGCCGGGTGGCCAACCGTCTGGATCTGGGCGGCGTCAATTTCACTGTCGATGCGGCCTGCGGTTCGTCGCTGGCGGCGGTCACGCTGGCCACCCAGGAACTGGAATCCGGCCGCAGCAATGTGGCGCTGGCCGGCGGTATCGATACCGTCAACGGCCCGTTCGGCTTCCTGTGCTTCTCCAAGACCCAGGCGCTGTCGCCGACCGGCACTCCGCGCTCTTTCGACCGCAACGCCAACGGCATCGTTATTTCCGAAGGCGCGGTCGTGGTTGCCATGAAGCGCCTGGCCGATGCCGAGCGTGATGGCGACAGAATCTATTCGGTCATTCGTTCGGCCTCCGGCTCCTCGGACGGCAAGGCGCTGGGCATGACCGCGCCGCGGCCCGAAGGCCAGATGCGTGCATTGCACCGGGCCTATGCCAAGGCCGGCATCACGCCCGCCGACATCGACCTGCTGGAAGCCCACGG
>Ga0206123_10001879_pt1 | contig 18970 bp, 15 predicted proteins | sample Helgoland_Spring_2_FD_160086 | JGI IMG/M metagenome (GOLD analysis project Ga0206123, IMG submission 160086) | Pelagic subsurface seawater microbial communities from Kabeltonne, Helgoland, North Sea - Helgoland_Spring_Bloom_20160316_1 | ecosystem: Environmental > Aquatic > Marine > Epipelagic ...
TGTGTTTGAAGGGTTATGCTCTTCATATAAAGCATCTGCTTCGTTTCTTAATCCCAAGCCACAACATATATCCATTTGTCTTCGAATTTCGTCTGCCTGGTTTTGTCCTTTAGTCCATGCTCTATGATCATCACTGTACATATATGTCCAGTCATAAGTTTCGAGCAATGTCTTTAATTGTAAAAGATCAGGATGGTGTTTCATTTTACAAATAATCCTTTTAGTGATTTACCTTTAGCCATATCACCGTTGAAGGTCATTTGGCCGCCCATTACTAATCCCATTGGATTAGCACCATTTACAAACATGTCAATCATAACATTTTTGTTTGCAAAGCCTACTGTGATATCTGCTGTATCTAAGTAGCCTTCTTCAAGTGCAACTGTGGAATTATGCACTTGCACATTAAATTTTCCGTTGCTTACACCTAATACATTTACGTTGATATCAACATCAACATCTTTTGATTTGTCTTCGTTTAAATTTGTTGTAAGTGAATTTCTTATACTATCTATGTCTAACATTATGTGTTCTCCTTTGGGTAACCTTCGTACCACTCTTGTATTGTGTTTACTCTAACATCACGCCAGGCTTTTTTATCTAATGCCCACATGATAATTGTATCACTCTTGCTATCGTACTTTACTATTTCTATTTGTTGTTCATATAATTCGTTATTAAGTGTGCAAGGCATTGTCCTAATTTCACCTGTGCCTATCTTTTCAAATACTACTGTTACTACACCTTGTTTTAATGCTGTTATCAATTTATCCATTTAATGCATCTGCCTCCTCACAGATAAACCAGAAGTCGTGCATCTCTGGAAATGTTGCAAGGAAATTTGTATCTCTTCTACGATCATGCTCTGTAAAAAATTTATAAAAGTCTGCACGGTCTCTTATTAGTTTTTCTTTTGTTAGTTCTGATCTCATTACTTTTAAATTTCTTTTTGCTTTTGCTATCTCAAAATCTTTAAATCCTTTATAGTCAACATACTCCTCGTTTGATTTATTTTGTTCCATAAATGCTATTGCTTCTTCCATGTATGCCTGATATTCACTTGGCAGTACATGTATACTTTGCCATGCTGGTGCTCTTAGTAAAGGAATGTCAAACCATATACGTTGCTCAGGAACTTCCCAACCCATTGCAAACTGGTTTTCTTTACTCCATTTTTCTCTTAGTTCTAGTATACCTTCTAAAAATTCTTTAAAACTTGTTACACTTAAACAGTTGAATGTGTTGATAAAATTTATACTAGTAAATCTTGTTTCATCTAAAAATCTATGACAGTTGCTCCATACTGTATCGAATTCCATGCCATTACGCATATACTCTGCTTGTTCACCCCAACCATCTAGACTACAGAATACACTAAAGTTATGATATGCTTTATCGTTGTATTCGTATATGTATGTAAAACTATTGTTGTCTTGTTCTTCGCATTGACCCACTTGTAAAAATGTTTGTGGTATCTCATGTCTTTCTATAACAGGTAATTCGCTATCATGATAACGTTTGGCATCTTCACCTATAATATAATGTTGCCATGTTTGCCAATCAGTACCGTCTAGTGGATCTTTAACATATACTTCTGCACCATGTTGTACATCATCTAATTTTTTTACACTTGTTAAAAATCTTTTAAACAATGCATCGTTGACCGGGCACATGTTTGACGTAATGCTTAATTCTAAATCTTTGTTTGGATTATCATACACATAATCTAAAACTTGAAATGTATTTTTATCCATAAGTGGTTCGCCACCCGTCATACGAAAAACTCTTAAAGTTTTATACATCTCTGGCCACCACTTCCAAAAAGCAGTAACATATGGATTAGTATCTTGACTTACCTTTAATGGCATTAGTCCTTTATTATTTAAACTTTGTATGTTATTATGTGGAGCAGTTGTAGGATATTCTCCATGCTCATCTATCTCTTCTTGCCATGCTGTACTTAGATGAGGACTACAATAACTACACTTGAAGTTACAGGCTTGGTTAAAGTTTACTTCCACATAACGTGGATTGATGTTGCCACTAGCACCGGCATCCATTATATCTTCTTTACTTTCTTGTGCCCAGTACTCACCACTGCGATATACCCTGTCACTTCTTTCACCAGTATCTTCTATATTCCAACAATAACTACAACCATCTGGCCTTTCACCTTTGAGCATTTGTCTGCGTTGTTCTTTCTTCTCTTCTGTATTATGTAGTGCCGTAATATTTTTATTTAATTCTTCTAGAGGTATTTTATGTGTTGGTGGATGATAACAACTATGTGTTGTACCATTTGTTAAGTGCATAGACACTTGACTCCACTTTGCATAACACATAGTAGGACTTATATTGTCTAATTGCTCTTTGGCCTTATCTGCGGCCTGATCGTATATACTCATTACCAATTATGAATTACGTTTGCCATAATAAAAAATGCACACACTACATTCACTGTAACAACAAAAGTTCTTATAATTGCTACATGATTATCGTAGTCAGCAGTTTTGTCATCTGAAAAACTGCCTATTGCATATTTCCATATGGTCCAAACTAGTTTCATTGCATTAAACCTTTTTCTAATAGTTCTTGTATTTGTTTTTCTCTAACCATTGCTCCCCAACGCCTAGGGTTTACAAAAGTCTTCTTAAAGAATTTACTCATTTGTACATCTGGGTCAAACAACATCATTTCATTTATTTCAGCATTTAGATTATGTCCTAACGCACAAACTTCTTTGTATAACATATTGCTATCCCATTCTAGTTTTGTGTAACGACATGTGCTATCATTTATACCATTAAATTTTGGAGCAACTTCGTTGTTAAAGAAATCTTTAAACCACTCAAAGTCTGATATTTGGTTTGTGTCCCAATCACTTAGTACTGTCATTTCACAGCCTAGTCTTGCTCCGTAGATTGCCCATAAGCCATTGTCTACGTCATTGCCTATGTTACACCATGTTTGTAATCTGTTATAGTTACCGTACCAAATCTTTTCTTTAAACTCGTCGGGCTTTACTCTTGCACCTTGGTCAGTACTCATTTTAACACCTTCTCTAAACCCTGCTCTGAAGGCTTGGAAAGGACTTGCTGTTTGATGTACTTCACTAAACGTATCGTTGAGTTGTATGTAATCCAACTTCCAACAAAACTCCATGCCCTCACCATCTTGTGCGGCTTCGTGTGTGTTTATGTTTTTAGTATATTCGGTAGGCCAACACTTTAGTCCACCATTACCATATACTAATCCGTTTAGAATGTTCTTTGCATTCCAACTGAATATACATTTACTAATGTCGTTACCATCATGGTCTGTTTCTGGCACGTCTAAAATTTGCTCAAAGAAGTCGTCCATGACAATGTTATCTCCATCAACTGTGATAAAGCGATCTGTTTCTGATTGATTAGCGGCTGTTTTATGTGCGGCATCAAAGCCTTTAACACCGTGTACACGTTTAGCCCAAGGCACCTTGTTCAATAAGTCTGCCCAATGCTCTTCGGCATTAGGTTCATCGTACGATATATAAAAAATGTCTAGTTCTGTTACGTCTATTTTTGCCATGGTGTGTTCCTATGTTCTCACATATTTATCATATATTTTTGTGGTGTATATGCTAACATCGATATTATCTATAGTGTGAAATTTTTCTATTTGTTTTTCTTTATATAACTCTGCTAAGTTTATTGTGAATGTTTCTATTATAAAATGAGGATCGTTTTTTTCAGTTACATGGAATGCCATCAATCCAGTCTTATGTGGTTTGCCTATAACATTACTATGTAGTGTTACTGTAAATGATTTTTTATTTAATGAAACTTTAACATCATATGACTTAGCATTTCCTTTTGAGATTTGAGATAAAAATTCTTTTTCTGATTTTACAGTATCGGTTTCAAATGTTTTTAATTTAATATGACAAACATCATGTTCATCTTTTTCTATGCTAAATTGTGCAACACTTTTACCTTTTTCTTCAAGTATTTTTATATCGTTTGTATTAAACTTGTATACCATTAGATTAGCATATTTAGAGTCTTGTGTCAAGTCTTTATTTGACTTTGCATGTATATCACCAACATTGTCGTATGCAATATATGTAAACTCAGTTTCTGCCTTTACTGCTTCTGCTAACGAACCGTGTTGTGCTTTTAGTTGTGCTAACCTTTCTCCTGCTGTTGTCATAATGTGTTGTCCTTTAACATTGCACTAAAATTATCTACATTTAGTTCAGGTGTATTTATAATACTACCGGGTCTAACAATTAAGTGTTCAGTCATTTTTTTATGTAATCTTTCAAACGTTAAATAATTATTGCACACTCTTTCATGCATTGATGCCTCATTCTTTTTCCAATATGCAAGTACATCATCAAAGTTTTTTATAACAGAATCGTAAATTACATGTGTTTGTTTTATAGCTCTCATACCATTATCTTCGATATCATCAAATAAATCATAGTCAATTATATCTTTAAACATATCAAACCCTAATGATTCCATAAATTTGTTTATGCCTCGTTGTCCTATAATATGCACTGGCTGTAAGTTTATTATAGGCAATACTGTTTTTTCTGTTATCATCATGTACTCACCAATTTCTTCAGACTCAGCACTAATAGTTATAAATGCATCTTGGTATGTTTTTACTGCAAACGGAGTCCTCATGCCTAACTCGGGTGGGTAGTTATTTTCTATATCTATCTCGTATTCACCTGGTGCCAATACCTTTTCTACATTATGAAAATTACTAAGTAACTTATCAGCAAACGTATCGTTGGTGTAATGTGTAGTTGCTAAGATATCTCTATCCATTTCATCACTTTGCCCAAAATAATTAAATGTTAGACTAGGATTGCTATCCCAAAAACCTAGTCTATGTGCTTCAACATAAAATGCTAATCTAGTTGTTTTTGCTCTTGACATGAGATTACTAATAGGATATTTTACATATTTTAGATCACACAATAAATGTTTTCTATCTTTCCACTCTTCGCTATGGCGTATGTGGTGGACCCAAGGATATATATCTAGGTCGTGTTCTTTGCAATGCATTATCCATGTATTTGCAATAAACTTATTAAATTTTGTTTTATATTCTTTATCTGGCGTAAAATTCATACCAGCATCAATTAAATTAAATTCGGGTATATTTTGTTGGACACATTGTTCTTCTATTATATCTAAAACATTATACACTATCATGTGATTCTCATGTTCAAGATATTTTATAGACTCATGGTTTACATAAAGTACAGGAGGTAAATTATATTTATTTGACAGATTTAATACCTGTTTAAACCAATCAAAGTCAGCAAACTTATTATCAAATGCTTCTTCAAAATATTTATTTAATAGAACCCATGTACCATCATCTAGTATTCCAAATTCTAAATCGCCAATATTGATATTATTATCTGTTGTATCAGCCATTATGTTTCTTAAAGAATTACAACTGCTTTCATACATACATATTGTTATGCAATTACCTGATTCCATATGCTTCCTCTAATTGTTTAACTTTTTCTTTTGTAAGCCATGTGTTTTCTACATAATGAAATGGGTATGTTATTTGAAAATTGCCTACTTTAAAATTATTATAATCTTTATAATATGTAGGTAATGTTTTAGTCCAATCATCTTCAATTATACTAGTAGGTATATTTTGGACTTTGCTTTTCATGTGTATAAACGTAGGCAATTCAGTCATATGGTCTACCGTGCATTCATCTTCTATGCCTAAAATTTTCATTGCTAGACTAAATGCTACGTCACCACTTAACTTGTCTGGCTTGCCTTTTGGCATGTATTTAAAATAAAACCTTTCCCAATTTTCAAAAATAATTTGCACCATCTTAAAAAACTCTGTTGACAAATCACTTTTCTTAAAATAGAAAAATGCTGTATATACGTTAGACATATTATTTGTTTTTAAATCTTTTCTGTAAAAGGTATCATAAACAAGTTCGTTTCTATATGTATGTACATTGGTACATGCCCAAATATCTTTTGTACTCATTGTGTCCCACCAGTGACTAACATCAGTTGGAAATAGCATATCGGTATCTAGTATTACTGTTTCATCATATGGAGTCATATAGTAATATTTCCATTTGTTGTTTATCTTCCAATCGGCATCTTTCGCATCATCAGTCCACGGAATATCTATAATATGATCAAATACTTTTTTATGTTTTGCAGTTATAAGTTTTTTAGTATGCTCGTCTACACATACCGTTAGATTGCACACAGTCGTCTGTGTAAGGTTTAAATTCAAAGCAAGAGCATATGCCTGCTCTAAATAATCAACACTAGCATTGTTTTGTGCTATTACTATATAACCTTTACTCATATCTTTTTCCATGTTTCTTTAAACAAACAAAATCTGCGATGACCGTCTTTGGTTTCGTATATGAACTGCATTGCTAACATTTCTATAACCTTGCCCTCAAACTTTCCGTTTAAGGTACAAGTGTGTTCAATCATGTCGCCTAGTTCTGGTCTCTGTTGTTTACCCAATTGTAACCTCTGCTTCCGTTTCTATTACTACTCTAGCACCACATGGTAGCAATGGCTTATCGTTACCACCATAAACAATTTTACTAGGCCCGTGTATTTCTACACTATGTCCATATGTATTACTACGTCCTTCCTTGACAGTAATCACAGGCTCGTTAGTTCCGTGTTTTTTATTTGCACGAATCTTGTGCATGTTTACATGTATGTATTTTTTAGCCATTATATAAGGCTCCTCGCTTTTAAATGCGGTTCTATAAATTGTTCTGCGTATTTTATATGTCCTTCTTCAGACGGATGTTTGTCGTCGCCATCTTTTAATAAATTTTTCTCTTTACACCATTCGTGCATTCCTGTGCTAATAAATTTGTCCCAATCGATTAGTTCGTACAACCAATTTATATTCTCATCATTAGTATTAAAGTTTAGGCTATCTTCAGTAAACCCACTCATAAAATAATCTATATTATGTAATTCTAAAAAGTTTTGTGTCCACAGTATATTTTCTAATGTTGTTATTTCGCTAAATGTTCTATTATTAAAATTTTTATACCAAGCAGTATTTAAATCTTGGTATGGAAATTCTTCCAAGTTATCTGTTCCAGGTGTTAAATTTATCCAACCACCTATATCTGTAAACTGTGTATTAGGGTGCAAAACATCAACTGGATTTCTAATAAAGTTTCTAGGCCCTATAGGCATATTAGATTTTGCAGGGCGTCTGGCATCCTCACTAAAAACAGCATGTCTATCCTGTCCACTCCACATAACACCAACAAGTAAATCTTTACTTTCTTTTCTTCTTAAAAACTTTGATACACCATATATTAAAGTTCTTGCTATCATAGAATTACCAGTAGCAAAGAACCCATAGTTGATTAAATTTAAATTATGCTTTGTTGCTAGTTGCTGTGGCCAAGCATTAAATTTTATATTCATACAAGGCAATTCGGTTTGTGTAAAAGAGCAACCAGATGTAATAAGAGTTTTATGTAACATGATTTATCAACTCCTCACTTACTCTGTTTATGGCCCATTTATTCATTACGTGAATATCCAAGTCCCTCCACTTACATAAGACAAAGTCGCCTAAACTCTTTGGCTTTTCTAAATAGAAAAGGATTTCATTCATTCTTGGAGAAGAGTGGATGTCATCTGTGTCAAAGGTCTTATATAAGGAAGGGATTGGAAGTTGTGGTATAGCCTTGTCTACAAACCCACCTAACATGTGAGCGGCTACACTAAAACTGTAATCATTTCTGTACAGACTTCCTGGCCATCTGTACAGATCCTGATAATAATTATTGTTGTCTCTAACATGTTTTACTGTGTTAAAGAATTGTTCTGCATAGTTTGATTTCTTAAAGTACACTACTGTTGCCCAGTACATTTTAATTCCAAACGGTGATAATCTTTTTAGTAGTGGATCATTCCTGTCAATCATGATATCATCATACTGCCAATTCATCATGAGATCATTTTCATGACCCCAACAATTATTTAATGCATCACTTAGTATTAAGTAATCTGCATCAATTAAAATTGTTTCATCATATGGACTTAGTTCGTATGCATCGCATCGATCAACATTATAGAATGGTAATGTCTTATTAGTGTGACTGGTATCTTTGTATAGTCTTCTATTTGCATTCTTAAATGCTTTATTTTTTTCTGTGATTACAACATTGGATACTGCATCATCAATAAATTTATGGCCTAACTTTTCTATATTGTAATCATAACTGAACTGATTTGTTACTACAGTTATATCATGTATACCTAAATTTCGTTTGATATAGTATGCGTTGATTACTGCTAACTTGAAATAATCTATTTCTTCGTTATTGTGTGCAAATATTAAAATGCCTTTAGTTGTCGTCATCAAGTTCTAAATCTATCAACTTATGAACTTTTCTACTTTTCTTTAATTTTGAATATTCTGTGTGATATTCATTAGTTGCTTCAAAGTAACGTGATAGAATTTCCTCTAAAAAATCTTCGAGATCTGTAATCTCAATAGGGTTATTGTACACGTCTAATAGCACTACACTATCTTCTTTTCTTTTAATGAGCATTTCAATGAATGTGATTAAGGACAGATCAACAACGAAACTTCCACCATTGATACTGTAAGTCAATAAGGTTTGAACTTTTGACTTTAAATTGTTGTGTTGTATGTTTAGAGTTTGTCTATAATTAGCGAACTCTAATGCTTTTGTGAGTTTAGACGTCATATCAATATTTATCCGGTCAAAAAAAAGCCAGTTACTAGAACTGGCTTTAAGATTTGTTTATTATTTTTATAGTTCGCTTGTTGTTGCTGTAGTTGGTGCTGTTACTACTACACCGTTATTCGCACGTTTAGTTTGAACTGTACTTGTTACTGTGCCGTCAACACTATCAACGTATCCGACTGAGTCATCTGCGTTACCGTCAACACCATCAGCACCAATACCATCGCCTAATGCGTGGTCGTCTCTCATTGTAACTGTGAATGTTAAAACAGTTGGGTTAGTTGTTGAATTCACTTTCCCTTCTATTCTATAATAGTTACTTGCATACGCACCTGAACCATACTTAATATATAGTTGCTGATTACTTGTGGACAATTCATAAAAACCTTTACCTGCACTTGTTCCTGTTGAACCTGAACTTGATAAGTTGTTCATATTAAATGTCAATGTTCCCATTGCACTTAATAGTGATGTCCAGTTTGAGTTCTGGGAACCAATTGTTCCTGCCGCTGACCCTGATGTACCACCACTTCTTGCACCTGTGAATAATACTTCTCCACCTGCATTAAAGAATCCTCTACAATGTGCTTCACTACTGAATGTCATTGTAAATATATGATCTATTGCAGGAGTACCTGAACTACCCCATCCTGTTGTTCTTGAACTTGTATCTGCGGCATCTGTTGTTAAACTTCCTGAAGGAACACTAAGTCTTGCATCATATACATCTTTGACATCATCCATTAAGTTACTCCAGTCAGTTGCTGTGATACTACCACCTGCAACTTCGTCTGAACTACTTGAACTATTTAATGAATGGCCTAAGAATGTTGCTAAAGCCTGTACTTCGTCCTGTAAGTTTTTGTAACCGTTATCAGTGCTACTTGCTCTTACAAGTTCTCCTGTTGCGGCATCTAAACTACCGATTGATTGGTTGTAGCCATATATGCTACCGGCACTATATGTACCTATGGTGTGATCTGCTGGTGTGCTTAATTGACGATAAACATTGTTTTTCATGTTATCGTAGTCTGCGTTACCTATAACATCTCCGGCAACGACCTGTGTCATTGTAAATCCGCCTGTTACTGATAATGTACTTCCGCTTGGCATAGTCTTCTCCTACTTGTTACTTGTATTTATCTATTTAATACCTATTACTGCTTCAACGGTTCCTATACCGCCATCGTCTTTATTTTCTAAACTTCTACCAATAATAGCTCTAGCATCGTAATTGTCTGAGCCTAATGCCCATGCTAATCCAGGCTCGTCACTTGATACTAGTCTTTCACCTTTCTTAATTTTGCCTATTACTTTAACAGGTACTCTTCCTGCTAATGCTACTGGTACTCCTTCGGCTTCACTGTTCATTAAGTATGCTGGATTAGTTGATATAACACCAAACACATCTCTATCTGCATGTGCTAATGTTTGTGTTACCTCTGCATCTCCGCCTATCTTAACTACTGTGCCTGCTTCATAGTCTGCATCTGCTGAATATATCTCAGCCATATCCGCATACTGGGCCTGTGTTGCTGTACCATTAAAAGTTGTTGCGTAAACAGTATTCCATTTGCTACCACTTGCGCCTATGTTTAAATTATTATTTGTTGTTGGTAACATTGCACCGAATGAACCACCTGATATCTGTCCACTTGCTGTTACACTACTTGTATCAACTGTTGATGCATAAACAGTATTCCATCTGTTACCACCTGCACCAATGTTATAATTGTTGTTTGAAACTGAACTTATATTACCTGCTGTTACTGTACCACTAGTTGTTGTAAATGTTCCATCTGTGACTGTACCACCAGTTAGTGTTCCACTAAATGTTCCAGTTGTACCACTAATAGTACCACTAAATGATGCACCAACACCGGCTGTAATACTACCACCGGTAATAGTCAATGTGCCATCAGTTAAACCACTGGTATGTGTTGTTTCAGCACTAAACGTTTTAGAACCTGCAATACTTTGTGTACCACTTGTTCTAACCACTGTACTGTCAACTGCAACTGTTTTAGGTGCTGACCCGTCATAAGTAAATGTAATTATACCATCGCCATCTGAGATAGCATTTGCAAGTGCAATGTTTTGTAACGTACCTGTACTTGCATCAAATATAACTGTACCACCTGTGTCTTTAATATCAAGACCACGCATACCAGTTGTATCAATTTTTTGGTTAGCACCATTATCGATAATTACATTTGAACTGAATACATCTTCAACCGGACTAGCGGCTGTACCAAAACTTTCTACACTTAAACCTGATACAGTACCACCAACCGGTAATACAATATCTTCAACATATAATGTTGATACTGGTAAAGCATTAGAACCTAATGTCAATTGCGTGTTGCTGTCAACTGCTAATACACTATGTACAATGTTTGATGTTGATGTTGGATCACCAAATACAATATCACTACCTAAATATAAGTTATTAAATCTGTTTGAAGTATTACCTAAGTCAACATCATCAGTTGCACTTGGTATAATATTTGTACTTCCTGTGTGGTATACGTTTGCGGCTGATACATTTGAACCACCAATTAAGAGTGAGTTGGCTGTATCTGCCCAGTATGCCACGTTTGCTAATGGTACTGCTGTTTCTGAATATGCTTGTCTAAAGTTAAGACCTTTTCTGATTGTTAAACCAATACCATCGCTGTCGTTAAATTCTGCTGTTAAATTTCTTGTGCTAACACCGTCTACATCAGTATTTTGTAATGATGTGTTACTTAATGTAAATGAGTAATCACTGAATACAGCCATTACAGTTTCATTTTCTGTGTAACCTGTATCAGTACCATCGTTTACATATACAAAAGCCAATACAGCACGTTTTACACCTAAGTTATCTTCTAAATAAAGTGTTCTTGTTCTAGTACCGTAACTCGAACCACCTTTAGATGATGAGTACTTACTAGATACTGTTCCTGGGTAAGATGTTTCTTGCCAGTTAGAGCCATCAAATACTCTCATCTTATTGTCAGTTGTGTTAAAGTATTGTGTTGCTGATGCAACATCGGTTGATGGTTGAGAAGAACTAATTAGAGGAGTTAGCCTTGCCCAAACAAAAGTACCGTCTTCATCTCTGTATACTCTCATGGTATTGTCACCTGTACTATACCATAGTTGTCCTTCTAATGCGGTTTTACCCCTTGCTACTGGAGATGTAGAACTTGCAAAGTTCTCCAACATCCATAATGTATTTTCTACGAAAAACTGTCCATATCCTGATACGTTTCTACCAACAAGTGCTACACCGTACTTAGTGCTTACTTCACCGGTAGCAACTGTAATAGTTGTATTTAGGTCAGTTGTTTTAACTGAATAAGTCATTTACCATTTCCTCTAATTTAATTGTATTCTGACAGTATAAACAATTTCTATTTCTCTATTTTTACTTTTTTGTACTGGATGGAATACTACATGTGTAAGCATAATACTGTCATTTATATCATTTGCAAACGATAGTAATCCCAACTCATCGAAAACGTACAAACCATCGTTTGTGGTACTTGTATCAAATGCATCAGCATCACTAGGTTCGTTGTAACCTAATGTACAAGTAATCTTTAAATCTGTATAACTAGCACCAGGGATAACTTCAATTTTATCTGTTTCCGTACTGTTACTAATAACCTTTTGGTATGTTCTACTATATAAAGATCCACTTGATTCGTAACTTTCACTAACTCTTGGCGATTTGTAAATTACTTTACCTGCGGCGTCAACACTTGTTGCACCATTACCAAATGCCATAAAGTGAATATAACTATCACCTAATTTGTCATTTAGTGCTTTAGCAATAAAGTTTGCCATGTTACCGTAGTGAATGGCATTCCTTTTGTTTACTAATTCCTCACCTGATTCTTTATCTCTAATTAAAATATGCCCTGATACTTTAATGCCCATCTGATCATCTGCAGGTTTTTGAGTTTCTTTCTTATTTTTATCTAAATCGCTCATGCTGTTATTTATCACTTTTTGTTAAAAATAGTTTTAATTATACGTTTTGTATAAATCCTATGATTGTATCCGTTGTCGGATTGCTTGTGGTGTCAGTTATACTTACACCATCTTGTGCTAACCAATTTGCTTTTTGTGGGTCACGTGCACCTACTAATGCAATATTCTGGCTTTCCTCGCCGTTAAATATTTGTGTACCACTTGCTATAATTAGTTCTGCTGTTGTTCCTCTTGTTCCTCTTATAATACCTAACAGTTTATTATTTGCAGTATCTACACCTGTGTACTCTATTCTCTCAGAGCCAACCCAAATAACACCTTTATTAGATTCATTGCCATCTGGCAATACAGAAACGTCTGTTACTGTTATTTCATTTTCCCACATATTTACTTCTGCACTTACTGTTGTAAGTCCTGTTAGGGTTTGTCTATAAAAATCTGTTTGTCCAAATAAGTCCATAAACATTTTGTATCTTACTGACTTAGAATTTGTAATTGCAGATACACTTGTTTCAATATTTGCATTTGATGTATGTACAGTCATAACTAGTGTTTCTAATGGTTGTACTACTGCAAGTTCTTCTGGCCTATTAGGACCATGTCTTGATTTTAGGAATGTTACAGCATCAAAGCCATATACAGTTTCGTTGTCTACTCTGTAGTTTACATTGCCTTGTGTTTCTTCATTTAATATACCTATAAAGTTTTCAACATCAACTTCTTTGTCCCAAATTTCACTATCCCAAGAGTAAAAATCAAATCCTCTTGTATTTGTGTAATAAGTTGAAGGATGTGTTCCTGGTACTATATCTGTAAATACACTTGCATCTAATTGTCTACCTTGGAAGTCACCACCTATCTTAGTTTTTACAAGAGAGAATGTGTTATCTAAATTACCAGAATCGATCATGCTAGTAATTGCATTTACGTTTGTCATAATGGTTGTATTTGACAATACACCAGCACCATAAACTTCTTCCATATTATGTGTAAAGTCAGAAATAATATCTGGATCAAACTTAAATAGTCTATCACTTGCTGTCCAACTTAATTGTGTATTACTAATGTTTGCATTACTATTCTGCATAATGCTAACAATATTTTTTGCAATACTTACATTTAAAGTTTCTTTAGTTGGATCAAATCCATCAACTACAGAAACTTCAATAACATCACCTGGGGATATAGTTCTAAATTCTGCGTTGCTTGTTTTAGATAAGTTGATTATGTTATTAGCACTATCATATGTATAATTTGTTACACTTGTATTTCCTGTATTTAAGTTAGTTGAGATAGCCGGAACAATTTCATCGTTTCGCTTAATTACAATTCTATCTGCTTCTGAAGGTATAAAGTTTAACGATAAGTTGTTTATATCTGCAGATGCTACAAATGTTTGTGTTTGCATACCGCTAGTATTTTCAAACAAGTCTGCTTTAACTCTATCAAATACAATCTTAGTGTCTACACTTCTTATTGGTGCATTAGTACTAACAAATCCTGCGTATGTTGGATCTGATGCTAGTATGTTTGCATCTGCACTTACATCAGCATCTAGTACTCTAATGGCAATGTTTGCACTATCAAAGTAAGGTGGTCTATCAAAGTCAGTACTTAAACCTTTTACTAATTCTGTTGCAGGTTTCTTAATATCACTATAGTTTTGTATCTTACTACTGTAAGGTTTAACTTCGTTAAAGTAATCAATTGCTTTATCAAAGTTATCAACTTTAAATCCTTTAAGCGGTACTAAGTCTGTTTCTTCTTTAACAATATTTAAATATGTTGTTTTGAATGCCCAGTTAAGTTCCATTTGTTCTGTGTATGCAAACTTAACCATATCAAAGAAGAATTGGTTCCAGTAAATATTATTTGAACCAACAAATACATTCTGATGTAATGCTAAAAGTATTGCTCTAATCTCATTCCCAATTAAATTTGATTGTTGCTCTTTAAATACTTTTTCGTTCCATTCTACAGTTTGATCTTCTATAGCAATCAATTTAAATGTGTTATCTCTTTTTGTGTACTCGTATAAAGAAAACTTACTGTTTAATTCACTTTGTACTTGTACTACTGATTTGTCTAATACATCTTTTAATAATTCAAGTTGTTTAGTAGTACCTACCTTTCTTAAAGGTTTGTAATCACTGTTATAATAAATTTTAGAGTTAGTAACTTTGTCTGTTCTTAATTCTGCATACCAATTTACTGTATCTAGATAATTTAATGTTGTAGGTAAGTTAGATCTCCAGTCATCAAATGTAGTATCCATTTTAAGTTCTTTGAATATATTATTTAATGAATTAAACATTTGCTTTCTTGCTTCTTTAATATACTTAAACATTGTTTGTCTAGGTCTATAAGATGCACCATATCTTTCTGCTTCACTTAATCCTTTAGCAGGAACTTCTTGACCTAAGCCATTTAGACCTGCTAAACTATCAATAAGTTTTATACTTAACTCAGATGGTATATTACTGTTCTTATCACCTTCTGCCGCTAACTGCCATGAAGTATGTTTCTGAGAATGATTTTCTGGTCTTCTATTATAATTTAAACTTAAAATACTGTTTTCAGTTTTAATAAGATCGCCTAACATGTTTACAGCCATTCCTTCTGGAGATACCATAGCAAAATATGGAAGTCGCTGTCCTTCTGGATTACTTAATAAGTTTACAAGTTCTTGTGTGCTTCTTGTTCTACCGTAATTCTTAAATGCATCTGCACTAACAGTTACGTTGTCTTTAGTCCAGAAGTAATAATAATCTGTTAGTTTACCTTTGTCGTTTGCTCTTGTTTCTAAAATAAAGTCCTCAGCACTTTTTAATGTACCGGCGTATTCACTTGGCGGTGTTAAACTTTCTGTCCATTCGTAAATACAAATTTCACTGCCTGGGAACATAGATCCCCAGTTTCTAATTCTTTCTTCGTTGTTATATCCATATAAGTCATATGTACCAGTACCTTGCTCGTACCATTCGTATTTGACTTTACTGGTATCCCACCATGTAGAACCAACTTGCTCTTTACCAAATTTAGTATATGCAGGGTTGTACACTACAGGGTCGTTTACTGATTTATATATAATTTCTTTATCAATGAAACCTGGTATAATACCTTTAAATGGATCATATAAGTTTATGTCAAATTCTTTTTCTGCTGTATCTTCATCGTATGTGAATACGTCTTTAACAAATTTTATATCTGCTAATTTTTCTTGTTGTCTAATAACTGTATTGCTTTCTAGATATGCCCAGCCGCCTGTTGTGCCGTAACTGTCAATCCATGCATTACTAATATTTGCTAAGTCTAGCCCTGCTTCAGTGTCATGCCTCATACTTTCTAATACTAATGGCTTAACATATTGTCTTTCAATATCATCACGTGTGAACAACATAGGGTAACCATCTACTGTGGTAATATCATATCTAAACATGTCCTGTGACCTAGATATATTACCTAAGTTCATGTTAAATTCCCAACCATTTTGCCATGGTTTGTTTCTTACACCTCTACCATTGTTAGCATTAAAACCAACACCTTCTGCGGAACCTATTACTGACAAGTATGGATTTACACCAGTACCGTCATTGTTTTGTACTTCAATTCCGGGACCACAATAATATGTACCAGGTATAATTCCTATTAAATCTAACAATCCTGGATTAAGTTCGTCACCAAACTCTATACCATCTAGTGTGGGTCCTGATACTACTAGTTCTCCTATTACAGCACCGTTTGGTTGGCCGCCGCCTGGTATACCGTTGCCACCATCTCCGAAACCATTAGGTCCATCTCCGGATGGTATAATATTACCGTCTTTATCTTTGTAAATAACGTCAGCAGTAAATAAAGGATTACCATTTTCATCTAAGTCTGAGAATAAAGTAATATCACTTGCAAGTTGTTGTTCAGGACTTACAGCAAATATTTGGCCTACTGGTAGACCTAAATCAGTTAAAGCATTACCTTTCTCTGAGCAATCTGGTATTTCTCTACCTGTTAAGAATACTCTAGCACCAAAGCCTTCGCCTTTTGATTGAGTGTCAGTACCAAGTATTTCTGCAGGGTCAACATCATTTCCATTTGCATCCTTTTGTGTTCTTTTGAAGTCGTACTCTAATGGCACACCACTGTCTAGGTCACTTGGGAATATTTTATATACTCCTCGGTCTACAATTTGTAAGTCTGTAATCTCTCCGTCGTCACCTACACCGTTTACAATAAACTTTGCAGGTTTTTCTACTGCTGGAGAATGTACGTCTAATTGTGCTGATGCTACTGCATTTCTACCTATACCACGTATTGTAACTGTTGGTTGGTTATCTAAACTATAATCTTGTCCACCGTCTAGTAAAGGAATTGTTTCTATTCCGCCGGTTGGAGTATATGTAATGTTTTCATAGTCAACTATTGCACCCTGACCTGGCTCACCACGTTGTCCAATAATAACTTGTAAATTTACTGCTATACCATTACCTGGGTTAGTATAACCAAACCCTGGGTTACTTACTGTAATTTTTTCTATAGCACTTTTGCCTTGACTCACTGCTGGTACACCACCCATAACTCTTAATATGTCATCGACTTTATATCCGCCACCTCTGGTTATACAAATACTTGATTTATCAATATTCTGAAGTTTTTCTTCTGGTGTAATTGTGTCAGTAGTAAATGATGCTACACTAGAACCAACTATTGAGGCATTGCCACTACCACTTGCTGTATTTGTAAGTGTTGTTGGTCCTTGTACAACTTCTCTGTTGAAACACATTTGTTGATCTTTTTGTAAAGTATAGTCAAGTACTTGTTTGTAAACACCACCAGCACAACCATTTCTAATAACCATTGGGTCTGCTAACTTGTTTCTAATCTCTAAGCACTTGTCTGTTCCTGTTGCGTCAAAAGTAACATGTACATCTACTGTTGTAACTTGACTTCTAATTTCGTTTGCTACTGCTTCAATATCAGTTGCACCACTTAATGTTACCGATGTTCCGTTTATAAAGAAACTATCACCTGCACCTACATGCTTTGTCTTTCCACATACTTTAATTCTAGGCTTAGGTGTACATACTGGTATCTGCGATGTGGCTACTGCTGTTCCGTTTGAGTGTCCAGTCAATGATAGATAATTAGTATTTCCTTGTCCTTGATTTCCTGGATTAGGATTAGACAAGTTTGCTTGTGGACCAGTAATCAATGTACCGCTCCATGCATTACCTTGTGCATCTACCCAACCCAATGTAGGACTCCATCCTGCAACACTGGAGTTATAACTTGGGATACCATATGTAGTGTTATTTTGGTACACAGGATTATAACTGAATGTACCACCACCACTACCGAGGCCGACATTTATACCGGTAAAGTTCCCGATGTTCCAGGCCCCGAGCGAACCGTTGATGCCAGTAAAACCTGAACCATAACCACCACCAATTTGTAAACCACCTGGTGGGATAAAGCCATTGCCCCAAGGACCGGCACCATTTGCTGGTGTTGGGTTTGCATTGTTACTTGGATTACCTACAGCCGGTGTAGATGCTGTGCCTTGTAAAGGATTTGGATCATCTGATGGATAATTTATAACAAAACAATATGCAACACTTGTATTTGGATTCTTTTCTAATTTTACAGTTATGTATTGTCCGTTTGCAGGATTATATGTAAAAGATAGTTTACCATTTTCTTTAACATAGCCGTTACCATGTGTTGTATAATTTGATATTGCTTGACCAAACTGGTTACCTGAACCTGTTAAGGCTCTTTGGAATGCTGTTTTTTCACTGGATGTTAAGAAACTCAATGAACCTGCTACACCAGTACCCGCAACTATTGACCCTGTGCCTCCTGAAGTTGTACTTTGGTATACCGTCATTTTATCTTTAGCACTATACATATCAAATAATATTTTGATAGGCCAACCAGCACCATTGTTATCATCTGTGGCAAACTTAAATTTAGTTATTTCAGTTTGACCTGTACCTTTTGAATTTTTAATTACCTGTTCAATATGTGTTACTGGTGGCACCGGAGGTGGAGGTGGCACCGGAGGTGGAGGTGGACAAGGAACATCATTTTGTGTAATATCTATAATAGGCGAAAAGTCTGCAAGTGTTGAACCACCTATGCCTACTGATGAATTATTTCCATTAGTACCAGTTGATACTACGTTAGTAACTGTTGTTGCAGGTGTTGGCGTTGGCGTTGGCGTTGGCGTTGGCGTTGGGGTTG
>Ga0206123_10001880_pt1 | contig 18967 bp, 19 predicted proteins | sample Helgoland_Spring_2_FD_160086 | JGI IMG/M metagenome (GOLD analysis project Ga0206123, IMG submission 160086) | Pelagic subsurface seawater microbial communities from Kabeltonne, Helgoland, North Sea - Helgoland_Spring_Bloom_20160316_1 | ecosystem: Environmental > Aquatic > Marine > Epipelagic ...
TAATGAAATAAATATAATGAAATAAATATAATGAAATAAATATAATGAAATAAATATAATGAAATAAATATAATGAAATAAATATAATGAAATAAATATAATGAAATAAATATAATGAAATAAATATTATTTTTTCATTTGTAAATACAACGCACCTAATGATAATATAACATATAATATGGGAACCATATCTAAACTATTGGTACTAATATCTACATTATTTTTTAAATTATAGTTAATAACTATATATTGTATCGAACTAACAACTATCATTATTATTCCAAACCCACATATCCATAATTTTTTAAATGTTCCTGCTATAGAAGCTATAGCAAATCCTGTTCTTAAATATGCTAGATAGGTTCTTTGATTTGCTAATTTAGTTCGCTGGATTGCTAAATCATTACTTGTTATTGTCATATATATATTATATAGAAAATAATATATAGAAAATAATATATAGAAAATAATATATAGAAAATATTGTATAATTAAATTTGAAACTTTTAATATTATCATTTTACATTTAAATGTTTTCTAAATATGATATTATTAAGTATGAACACGGAAATATTACTTTTAGATTTGATAATGATTCTAAAAAAATCATAACAGTGGATATTAATATAAATTTTCCTGATTATGAACCTTGTTATGACTATTATTTTAATAGTAATAATAAATTAATAAGATTTCTAGATTCCAATGGAGAGTTGAAAATAATAAGAAACAATCAATTCTATACTAAATGTTATCAATATCAATATGATCATTATAATACTAAATATCCAATATGTAGCAATGGATTATTGTATAAATATATGTTAGAAATATATAAAAGTTTATTTGTATAATTATATATAATATTGGTTTACAGGACATACAGGAAATTATGTAAAGAAATATTATATATATATTAATTAAAGAAATTACCCAAACATAATAAAGATTCCCTACTATAATAAATTTTTATACTTGGGATTAATATTATTAATTATTATAAATTTTCATAGCTTTTAAAACATTAATAGCCTCTGAAACAAAATAATCTTTTTTTAAAAGGCCAATATCGGTTTGTTCAGGTTCATTTTTAATTTCACCTTCTTCCTCATTTGTTGTAATAGAAATATCTTCTAACTCTATATCAGGCGTTATACCTTTTGCCTGAATAGATCTACCAGAAGGCGTAAAGTATATTGCAGTTGTAAGCTTTTTAATCCAAAGCCATCTTGTAAATTAAGCATAGTCTGGACAGACCCTTTGCCAAAAGACTCCTCGCCCATGATCAAAGCTCTCTTATGGTCCTGAAGGGATCCTGCAACAATCTCAGAGGCAGAAGCAGACCCTCTATTTATTAATACAACAATAGGAGCACCGTTAAGAATATCACTAACATCAGATTCTCATTTAAAATATTACTTTATCGACGTCAGATTTTAGGCTTTTTGTTAGCGCTTTATTGTTTATTATTGCCTCGAAGTATAAATTTTCTAGTTCGCTGAAGTGATTGAATGCATTAATGGTAATGCTCTTTAATTGGCTTGGCTCATTGCAAGAAAACTCATATGATAATTCGACATCTTTGTGATCTCCTTCTGTTGAGACACTGTGAAGTTCCGATTTAAATGAAACTAAGTCACAATTAGCACCTTTAGGAAATGCATATTAATAATTATAAAAATCTATAATTATTAATAATTTTGGTAAATAATGATACATTAACTTATTATTGTAAAGTCTTCGTAAAAGCTAAACCTAACTTAGCGTTAGACATTTGTGCTCCCGACCAGAAAGGTACCGCTTTTTCAGCAAAATCTCTCTGTGATGCCCATACTTCAGCAAAGAATGCATTTTCATCAGCATTCTTTTGAAGTTGTGCTTTCGCAGCTGCCATAAACTCATCAAAATAGTCTTCTGGAGTATCCATTAGCTGAACACCCTGTTCTAGCAAGTCGGCCATAGCTATACCATTTGCATAGATACGGTTCGACATAGAGTCAAGTCTTGCAGCACGGGCCGCAACGTGTATAGCATGTTGGTCACGGGCAGAGATCTTATCCCACACATCGCCATTAATATACATATCTGCATTCACAACGTTCTGATGGAGTCCTTGTAAGTAGTAATACTTAAGAATTTTTTGGAAACCAAAGTCTCTGTCCGGCTCAGGGCAGCACCATTCTGCTGCGTCAATTACCCCTTTCTCAAGTGCAGGCAGAATATCACCACCACCCATAGCTACAGCTGCAACACCAATATCTTTATAAACTTGACCTGGGAGTCCTGGAGGTGCACGGAATCTAAGTTTACGGAAATCATCCATACTATTAATTGGTTCTTTAAACCAACCAAGTGCCTCAGGACCAACTGGTTGTAGCATCAAACCATGAATATTCAGGCCCATTTCCTTCCATAGTTGATCGTATAACTCTTTACCACCCGAACTGTGGAACCAAGAAAGCCACGCGATATTATCAATACCAAGACCAGCTCCAGCAATTGGTGAGCCAAACAGCATTGCTGCTGGGTGCTTACCAGACCAGTAGTGAGTCCATGCAAATCCCCCATCAATTAAACCTGCGTCCACTGCATCGATAAGTTCAGCATTAGGAACTACTGAACCATCTGGAAGAACCTCCATTGTTACTCTTCCATCAGTTAACGCAGCAACATCCTCGGCAAAATCTCTAACATACCCAACCTCACTACCCGTAGAATTTAATACAGATTGTATTTTAAGGTTGACAAGGGTTATATTTTTATCTACTTTAGATTCTATATTATTATTTCTAAGTTTATCTGATTCTATATTATTTCTAAATTTATTTGATTCTATATTATTTCTAAGTTTATCTGATTCTATATTATTTCTAAATTTATTTGATTCTATATTATTTCTAAATTTATTTGATTCTATATTATTATTTCTAAATTTATTTGATTCTATATTATTTCCAAATGTATTGGCATCATTATTTTTCTTAGATATAGCTAAAACGAGCGCGGCAATTGGGATCGCATACTTCACAGAGTTTTTCATTATATATATATATATATATATTTCAAAATAAGATTAATTAATATAATATTTATTATTAAAAATAGTTATATACTCTTTATAAGATATTGATTCTATAGATAGAATATCTTCTAACGTATATCCTAAAAAACTATAATTATAATCAGGTCTATCAATTAGATTATTTGTACATAATCTAATTGATACATAGTTCATTATTTATTAATATAATTTTTATAATAAAATAAAATAAAATAATAAAATATCATTTTATTTTATTTTATTATAGTATAGATGCTTCATATAATAAAAAAAAAATGTCCAAATGTATATATAATAATAGTAGCGATAGCTATAGGTGTATGGTTTCAGGGTATTAATTTTATTATTAATGCTTATGTAAAACCAACCGTTAGAAATGGTATAATACTTTCAGTAATTTCTTTACTTATATTTTATATGGATGATTATAGTTTATCTGAATTATATAATTATAAACCAATAAATAAGGATAATAGAAAAAATAAAGATATATCTAAAAGTAAAGATAACCTTATCCGTCATGCTCCATCAATTATGTATTAATTATTTAGCCCCCAAGAATCCGTGGAATTTACTGGGAGGGATTGTTCACTATCCCAATAATCTTGTGTAACAGGAAGAGATTGTTCACTATCCCAATAATCTTGCATAACAGGAACGGTATTATTGGAAGTATCATTTAGATATGGTCCTTGTCCTTGTCCCTGTCCTTGTCCTTGTCCTTGTCCTTGTCCTTGTCCTTCCCCTTCTACTCCAGTCATTGACATATCCTGTGGTGGTTGTCCATAGATATTGTAACCACTATAGGATTGGTCAACCGATGCAGTTGTGTTTGGAATTTGTCCCGTAGTATTACAGGCATAATAATTTTTCCAAGCCATATTTTCATCAGATAGTGTTTTCATATTGGAAGATACCATCCATTGATACCTCGTCATTTCCTGCATCTTATTGTGGACATTTGCCAATTCTAGATTCTTTTCCCTAATAATATTAATAAGACGGGTTGCCTTAGCATCCTTTCTACGAATAACATTTTCCTTACGAGTAAGTTCTTGCGAAATCTGTGAATAAGTCATAACCGGACTATCCCCTCCTGCTCCTTCGTTCTCTTCCGAAATCGCGCCACTATGTTCCAGAACAGACGCAACAGTTTGTTCAGCATCTTTTAGTGTGTTAAATTCTGTTTCCATTTTTTGATGTGTTTCGGTCAATTTAATATATTTACTATTAATAACATCCAGTTTTTCTAGCAAATGTGCTCTAATATTTTCGTGTTGCGTTATAAATCGATTCTTATTCGACAAAACCTTTAGATGAAAATCCATATCATCATCCTTCGATTTTAGATCTAGTTCCAATTGTTTTATACGAATTTGTAGCAATTCTGTTTCACTATACTCTTTATGTACTTCTTGCTTTGGAATAATTTCAGTTTTAGTACTTTGTAGAACCCATACACCATCGTCTTCTACGTCAAGAATGTTTTCACCATCAAAATATCCTATATTATCTCCCGTAAAAATATCATATATAAATCCGTCGGTATCTTTTAGATAGACGATTCCATCAAATTCCCATTCGGATACATCTTCGTCGTCATACGTGGTCCATTCAGGAAAGCGATCCGATTTCTCGGAGTCGTCATCAATCGTTATATGGATTGGAAAAGAACTTGGATTTGGACTGGGACTACGTTGAGTATTAATCATAGATTCTTGCTGCTGTGCTTTTTGTGAACGAGTGAGTGGCATTTTTTGTAGTTATACTCTTATAATAATAAGAGAATTTACAATCAATTTTTTTATCTAACCCATATAAATGTTCTTACAATAATCTTAAACCACCTTCTAAATTAGAATATTATTAGAATACACTATCTAATATTATTAGAATACACTATCTAATATTATTAGAATACACTATCTAATATTATTAGAATACACTATCTAAAAATAAAATAAAATAATTTATTTTATTTTTTCTAATTATTTATTTTCTAATAAGAACCATATCAAATTTCATCATAATCATATGTGTTTCCATTAAGAGTGCGCTTGAGATTTTCGACAACCTCGAAGATGATTGGGTTATACTCTATACTATTCGGATCTTCGCTACCCTCAATTGGGTATAGAGTTCCAGTAGATGTAATGAGATATACTGGAGAACTCGCATAGCTAGAGGATCCTGGAATTGGTTCGACCTTGAGAACAATAGCATATTGGTCTGACTGATTTGGGAGATAAATCTGTGTATCATCAGATGATAGGTCATTTTGCATAGTTGCCTCCTTGATTTCAGCAGCTCTTTCCCCAATAGAACAACAGTTTGACCCAGTATACATTTCATCACCATAAATTTCCTCAGCGAAAACGATATTGTCTGTAACCTCTGGATACCAACTATCTGGATTAGACATATCAATCTTCAGTTCGTGATACTCTACTACACCTTCTGGATAATCTAGAACTTGCTCTGTCCATAACTTCCAACAAGGCTGACAATACCAAGAATTATCAGTATCCTGTTCACACGCGAGTGAATGTTGGGAACACTCTTCGCAGACCATGCCATACTTTTCAAGCCTTTGTTGATATAGAGCATTTTCGGGTGAGTCCTGTAGGGAAAGTAGAGTATTGGCAGCCTCTATATCCGCAGCCATAGTTTCTGTGCAATCTACAGCAAATGTAACCGTTGGGCTCGACACACCCCCCGAATCATTTACTCCTGAACCAATATCATTGATAATCTTAGTTCCAGAAGTTGATTCAGACGAATTGGGTTGATGAGATACCCCAAACGTCGTAGGATAAAACTTAGCTTGTTCGCTAAACCTAAGGGGTGGACGAACTTGTCTCTTTCCAGATGCTCGAATATTCATGTTTGATGATGACATTTTTAATATGGTCTGTTAAAAAGTTTGTTTATAATCAAATTTTATATCTAACAGCCAGTAAGCCATTGGGAACTATCCCATTCTTTATAATCAATACTAATCGATTTTAATTGTTCCTTTATTTTATTACATTTTGGTTCATCCACAATTTCAGGTAATACTTTATTAGTAGTTTCCATTTCATTGTATTTGGTTTCATTATGAGCTATTTCATTATGAGCTATTTCATTATGAGCTATTTCATTATGAGCTATTTCATTATGAGCTATTTCATTATGAGCTATTTCATTATGAGCTATTTCATTATGAGCTATTTCATTATGAGCTATTCCATTATGAGCTATTCCATTATGTTTGATTTCATTTAGATCCTTAGTTAGTTTTATTTGCATTATAAATAAATAAAATAAATTAGTTTTATATCAATATAAAATTAATGATTGAAGAGTCTAGAAATACCTATATTATTATACGATAAAGTTAATGAACTGTACATATTCTTAAAAAAAAATATTTAACCATATATTTAACCATTTGACCATATAATTGCTTTATCGACGCTTGCCTTGTCCTTGTCCTTTGCCTCTTCCACCTCCGTGACCTTTGCCCTTTTTCTTTTTGGGTTGTACTATAGTGACCATTCCAGTGATACAAGAAACATCGTCCCATGCAATGTCTCCCGTGGGACTCCTTGGGAACATAGGATATTTATCAACCATAAAGATAGTTTTGGATACTTTGTCCATCGTTTTGATATATTCGGTTTGATAGTCCAGAGGAGTTGGGTTGTGTTTGGTAGATTCCACGTTTTTTGTCGCCTGTATAATATCTTCAGTCGTTAGAACGTCAAATAGACCATCCGTTCCCATTAGGAATATCTCTGATTTGTGAATGGTCCGGATGTTGGTCTTAACCATAAGTTTTTCTGGTTCAGGATGTTTTTCTCCCATTTTATTTGATGTAGTTGATGGCGTAAGTCGTGTTTCTAAGTCTCCAAATGAAGGCAGACACTGGACAAGACCTTCCAGAGTGCATCCAAAGTTATGCGCAGGAAATAGTCCATCATTTTGATCGTCAAGATTTGGCTGGCGGCCACGATAGGATTGTGTGCCCCCATTGGTAATAATATATTGTAGATTAGGAGGAGCTTTGGTATAGAAGTTCCTCATAACCTCATCGTTGTGTTCTGGAACAAGTTGTCCATCCACTGTCTTGTATTTAAATGGTTTAATGGGTTGGTTAATCCCATCAACAGGAGGTTGTGCCCAACCAATTTGTGTGCTTCTATTAGTAACATTAAATCGACCAAGAACAGTTAGTTTTGGACTATATCCCTGCTTGTGGCAGTTTTGAGCGTACTCAGACCAAGCTTCAAAAGAGTCAGCATTTAGTTCTGTTGTTTCCTCGAACATACGATGGGTTCCTGATTGAACCACTGCGGAAATACTGTCACCTGTATTACTGGTAATAGAAACATATTTCCACGGTTGAGTCGGATGTGGAATAAGAAGTTTTGTGGTCATGGTGCAACCACCACAGTGTAGTGCGTTGGTATATGGACACTCAAAGTTAATATAGGTGTCGAGGGTTGAGTAAATAGTTTCGAGCAGTTCCTCAATTTCTTGGTATTTTTTGTGTTTGTAAAGTCGCTGGATCTCTGGAACACGTTCCAAAATTCGTGAAGGTAGGAGACGAAGCGCATATTTAGCGTGTTCTTCCCCGTTGATGCCATGTCCATCTGCATTAGCATATAGTTTGACCTTGTCCCGAAAAAGCCACGCTATACCGTCTTGTCCATACATTTTTTGGAATGTATTGGCTTCAATGTCTTTGAAAAGCCCTAGATGGTCGGGTATTTGTTCGGAGATGGGAGCCAGGAACCGACTACGGGATTTACCTTGTCCCCAGTGTGTTACAGGTGAAATGTTCGTCATGGATGTGGTGATAAATGTTCTAATTCAATGTAAAGGGTCCATTCTAAAAAATCAAATTTTTTTAGGGTTTTATGGATATATTTTCTATATTAAAAAAAATAAATCTGTTTTTAATATAGAAAGCAATAGATTGGGATATCCGGCTATATCTAGGATGTTTATTGACACTCCTGTAAAGTAGACGACTATCACATTCTTGTTGGTCGAATAGAGTTGACCATATTATAAGAATCGTTATCTGTATTGTCCCCACCAGAATCGTTTGGTGAATCATACATATCTTGTGACTCCTCACGCATTGCTTGGGTATACGATACGTCGCGTTCGCCCGCAGACGCAGACTTAAGTAGAGTAGAGGTACATCCCAACGCCGAATTAGCAGTTCGACTGGTAACTCCTACTGTTAGAGACCGTTCTTTTGAGAAACCAAACGTGCCACCTGTATGAATCGCGTCTTGGTTAGCAGCCAAAAACATTGCCACACCACCGTGTGTATCAAAGTCCTGCATTTTCACGCTCAAATCCCTGGCAGTCCAATCAGACGCGTTATCAAATCCATCCGTAAATAGAGCAAAAATCATCCTAACACTATCATTTGTAATAAGTCCTTGGATTTCCCTAGAAAACTTCCTAACATATTTCCTACGAAAGTCGAGCAACTTATCTACACATTCTATGGAAGTATCAAGAAGACGTGTACAATTTCTTGGAGAAAGCCAATTTACCAGTTCACGCATTGTAGGAGTATCTTTAGTATTAAGATTAACTTTAGACATTCGATCTTCCGCCACATCATCAAATGTGGTCAATGTCATAAATGTAGGAATGCCACTCTCCACAGCAAAAGCCTTCTGTTCGTTAATCAACTTATTAGTCTGTTCGACAACCGCAGATCCATAGGATTGCATTGATCCCGACCGATCCGCAGCAAAAGTAAACAATACAGCTTGTGGAGGAGGTGGTGGACGTTGACCGAGGGGTGCACTAATCGAAAAAGCACATCGTTTTACGTGGTTCAAACATGATAGAGTCATTGTTCTTATTGGTTGTGTACTTCCAGAACCAGAAGAATTATATATTATCAAATTTTAATGTCTATATAACCATCTATAATATTTTACTCACCATTGTATAGTTACCATCTTATGTATTAATTTCTTCATAATTATGTATTGGCTCATACATTTCAGACGCGTTAGTATATGGTGTTAAGTATATATTATCTGTTGATATATTATCTGTTGATATATTATCTGTTGATATATTATCTGTTGATATATTATCTGTTGATATATTATCTGTTGATATATTATCTGTTGATATATTATCTATAGACTGAACAATATGTATAGGACGTTGTCTATATATAGAGTTATTATAGTTAGTTACAATTCTATCTTTAAAATCTTGCGTTTTTTGTTTTTTTATTACAACGAATACTATTACACCTATTACTATACTAATAGGTATTATATAAATAGTATATTTATTATTATTATTTTTTAAATTTTTATGTTGTTTAACTATTTTATCAGAAGTAATTGTTAAAGATGTAGATGGTAGGGTATTAACTGAATTTGTCGAAGAAGTGAGCGTTGAAGATAAAGAAGTAGTCGAATAAGTGAATGTGGTAGATAAAGAAGTAGTCGAATAAGTGAGTGTGGTAGAGGAAGCAGAGAGTGTGGTAGAGGAAGAAATGGTGGATAAAGAAGTAGTCGAATAAGTGAATGTGGTAGAGGAAGCAGTGAGTGTGGTAGAGGAAGAAATGGTGGATAAAGAACTAGTTGTAGCAGTATACGGTTTAGTAGCAGGAGTTTTAGCTACGGCAGAGATTGATGTTAGAGTTGCACATTGTATTAATGTTACACATTTATTACTTTTAGTATCATATATTGGCTTGTCTTTCGGACAAAAACATCCTGTAGCACAGACCTGGATACATTGTGGATTAGGATGTACACATGTCGCCTCACACGGACTACCACAAGATGAAAAAATCTTTCCATTACGGCATTCTCCAGTAGTAGTGGTATAAGTAGTGGTATAAGTAGTTGTATAAGTAGTAGTGTATGTATTAGTGGTAGTAGAGCATTTATTTTCATCACTACCATCCCTACAATTTCTAACTCCATTACATATATAAGATCTAGGTATACAACGTTTCTTATCTTTACATTCATATTCTTTATGTTTACATTTAGTACTATATACACTATTAAAAGTTATGCTATTTAATATTAATATAGTTAGTAATACTTGTATTTTATTAATCGACATTTTTTTAATTAATAAATTTATCAATTAAAAAATCAAATTATCAATTTTTTATTAATAATCTAATTTTAATTAAAATTAATTTTTACCATTTCACAATTTTTAAATTCTCTATTAATAAATTTAGCTCTAGACAATAGAATACCATAATCATTATCAATACGACCAAATAGTTTAGAATGTCCCACCACTGCTATACGAGAACGTCCTTCGGTATAATTAGCAATCCATTTCCAAAATAAATGGATTCGTTGTTTAGCAGATTCATTCGATTCATAGGGCCTTGCATCTTTAAATTCTCCCTCATCTATAAAATTCCATAGATCATTTTTTTCCCACCTATCCTCTATACCATAATTTTTATTAGAATTATCCCATACGATATTTTTTAAATAAGTATTTCTATATAATCTATTTTCATATAATTGTCCAACATCTCCCCATCCACCAACAACTTCTGCTAAAATATCTAATATCTTTATTTTTCTATCTTTAAATATTATAGAAGCAGTTTCCATTGCTCTACTTAAAGGTGAAGATAGAACAAGATCAATTGTATCAATATCCCATAATTCTTTTCTTAAATTTTCAGCCTGTGTTCTACCTAATGGTGTAAGTGCTGAATCTAATAAATTTTTATCTATTCTTCTTTGACTAATAGTACCTTTATAAGAGTTACATTGACTGTTGCCGTGTCTTATAAAAATAATCTGTTTCGTTTTTAATACATTATATTCTATATCTTTTAAAAAAAATAAATCTTTTCTTGTTAAACTATATATATTATCAGATACTATTAAATCTTTATTATTTATTTTTGGGAAAGGAGAAAACATATATTATTTAGTATATTATTTAGTATATTTTAATATATTCTTAAATAACGTATAGTTATGTTTTTTAAGTTATGTTTTTAAAGTAGCCGTTTTCTATAAAATATATCACTATCTGTAAATTTTCTTCTATGTTGGGCTTATATGTAGGGTTTATATATAGGGGAAAATCGTTGGATTTTATTTCGGTTATTATAATAAATTATTAATAAAAATTGATATAAATATAATTAATTATATTTATATCAAATATGTCGAAAAATAAATCAAGTAAAATACAAACATCTATGTGTTCATTTTTAGTTCAAAAGAAATTAAATGTATTTGTATTAATAGAACCAGGTAAAACGAATTGGAAAACAGATATAAATAAATCCACTGTTTTGAAACAGATAAAAAGACCAAGATTAATAACCTTTACAACTGAAATTGAAATAGAAGATCTATCTAATTATGGCTGTGTAGAGATAAATTATCAGAAAGTTTCTTTATTAAAAAGTAATATACAGAAAGCTGTCAGAAGAAATCTACCTGATATTGCAATAGCAAGTGCGTGTGAATTAATTAGATTTAAAACAGGATTAACACAATTCCTAAGAAGATTATGTATTATAATTATAGAAGATAAATTTAGTTGTTATCAACAAATTGCAAATCATTTTAATACATTAGTATGGATGATGGCAACAGAAAAAGGGTGGAATGGTTGGTTAAACTGGGTGTTAGGTTTATTACATTTTATTTGCAATAAAAAATTTAAATATGTAAATCACATCATCGATATTGATTATAAATGGAGTGATAATCAATATTCGTGTGCATTATTATTGAGAGTTTTTTATGGGGGAATGAAAGGTGATATGATATTATTAAAAAATTGTGCTAAAATAATTGAAAAAATTGACCCGGAAGAACTAGACACTAACACCGTTGAAATAAAATTAATTAAACCCAATTATAATATGAAAATAATAAGAGCAGCAGCTGATTTTCATTGTGTACCAGGTATTATTAAAAATATTTTAAAAAAACATCCAAATTATACCGATATAAATGTAAAAAAGGCAATATGGGATTACTCATCGTCTATTAGATTTGATTGCGAACTTAATAAACATAATAATTTATGGAAAGATATTAGAAAAACGGTATACAATTTCCAAAGATGGTATATATCTAATTTATCATATGAAGAAAGTACTTAACTTATATTATAACTGTTCTAAGTCATCTATCTCTTCATAACGTGAACTAGCACTTACCTTCTTCTTTGTTTTGGTTAATAAATCAAGATAATTATCATCTCAACAAATATCTTTCAGGTATTAAAATTATTATCATTTTTTGCAGATGTTTTTATATCACGCGTAGTTATGTTTTTAAGACTTCGTTTTCTATAAAACTCTTTTTTACATATATCACTATCTGCGATTTTGTGTAAATTTTCTTCTATACTGGGTTTATATACTAATTGTGAATGTTTAATAGTATTGGGAGGATTCCGACTAGTAGGTGCTGGAGGAGTTTTAGGGAATAGTTCTTGTGAATTATTAACTAAACCATTATTGTAAAACTCTTCTAATCTTAAATATTTGGATTTGGATTTGTATTTAGATTTGGATTTGTATTTAGATTTGGATTTATCTTCATCTGTAAATTGTTTTTCGTTAGGTTTAGTATATTGTAAACCTGTTTTTAAATATTTAATATTAATTATAGAACTGTTTGAATCCATTATTATTAATAATATAATATTTATATTTAAATAAATAAAATTTTTTTTATATCACTATACTATATAATGAAAAAAATAATAGTAGGAGCGACAATATCAACCATTTTTATTATTAATAAATTAATAAGCAATCCTAAGGGAAATGGAAAGGGGAAAAAAAAAGGGAAAGGAAAAGGAAAAAAAACTAATATTAAATATAGTTCTTCAGATATTTATAAGAATAATATTAATAATATTGTAACTATTATTAACACACAAACTATAGAAAGCTTTATGATATCTGAATCTATAGAAGGTTTAGGAACAGGATTTCTATATAAAGATCCATCTACCAATAAAATATATATAATCACTAATCATCATGTTATAGCTGATTCTACTTATATTAATGTATTAATAGACTATAAGTTATATAAGGTAAAAGTTATTGGTTCAAGCAGTGAGATAGATCTTGCAGTATTAAAATTTATAGATGAACCGCCTATTAATTCATCTGTTATAATAGAAGAACAAAATGATAATATAGAGGGAGAAGTGGCAATTGCAATTGGAAGTCCATTAGGATTGGCTGGAACTATCACTAAAGGAATTATATCATCAGTATCACGAGATGTTTCTGGTGATGGTTTGTTATATATACAGACCGATACTGCTATTAATCCTGGTAATTCTGGTGGACCTTTATTTAATGATATGGGAAAAGTTATAGGTATTAATACATTTATATTAGAAGATACAATAGGTCTTGGTTTTGCGTTACCATCAAGTGTTGCATTAAATGCATTAAAAAGTATTTTAAAATATGGAATTATTAAAAAAAACTATTTAGGTGTTGTTGTAAATGATATAATTGATGATTATTCTATTAAGGGAGTTACTGTAGACAATGTATTAAAATTTGGTCCATCGGATAACAAACTTAAAAAAAATGATATTATTTTAAAATTTAATAATATTGATATTCCTGAATTAAGTATATTAAGAAATATATTAGTGTATAAGAGTGAAAGTGGAAAAGTATATGATGTCGAAGTAGAAAGAGATTCTAAAATAATAACAATACAAATTATGTTAGAAGTTAAAAATGATGTTATCGAAGATTTAGACGATATAGTTGTACAGCCAACCAATTATGAAACTATTAGTACAGAAATAAATAAACTATCACCTTATAAAACAAATTTAATTAAGGAGGCTTTAACTATTATAGATAATAAAAAAAATACTAATCTTGTGGATAATGATATTATATTGGAAATAAATAATAAACCATTTAAATCTATTAATAAAACACTTGATGATAGAAAAGGAGTAGAAAGTTTTAAAGGGCTTTTACAAAATGCACGAAGTAACAGTAATACGGTTACATTAACTATCTATAGAAATAAAAATATAAAAAATATAAACTATACACTACCAATTAACACCAAAACTATAAACCAAACCATTATATAATATTATAAAACATTCTATAGGATCATATACTAACTTAATCAAGATATTCTATAAGACCATAACTAATTATTTTTTTTATAAGATCTATTACACAATTAGTTTAGAATACCGGTTGATTCATCGGCACCAGCGTAAGCTTTTTGCGCCTCTTTGGCTTTGCGGGAGCTTGTACGGTGGCTTCTACTACCACTGGCGGGGATGTTGACTGAGTTGCAGGGGAGGCCGAAGCGCCGCCCTGGGCCAGATCACAGAGATCGTTTATTAGCTCTTGACTTGGGGTATATTCCCCACCGAGGAACTCTTTGAAAGTTCCGTGTAAGGCCTCCACCAGCATTTCTGGTCTAGTAGGAGAGAGAGAATTAGGAAGGCACCATCCGTCACTTTCCTCCAAGGATGAACTCGATAGTTGGGGTGGTCCGCCTCTTTCATCCTCACTATCTGAACCCTCGACTTCCAGACCTTGGAAGTTGTGCGATGATCGGGAGGTTGACGTAGTTAACGCCACTTGTTGCTTTGGCTTCAGGAAATCTCTGATAGCCTGCCCAATGTAGATCTTCGCGCGATCGCAGGCAGCTTGGGTCTGGGCGGTGATCTCGAACAGCTCATCGTCACGATTGTAGTGAATGTGACAATAGTCTCCAGCGGTGTTTTGGATCTTGCGCAGCCCATTTCCTCCCTTGCCAATAACACTGGCAACCGCATCTGATGGACAGGTGACCTTGATCTGTGGACCACTTGGTGGAGTTCCGTTCACTACTGCCCTAGCATTGGTCACAATGACAGTGGCAGCGGTTGTGACATCCTCCTGGTTGCGACCAGAAATATAGACGGTATCACAATCCGCTCCACGTGCGCGAACACCAACACCACGTCGACTGTCATAGACCTTTACAAACAGTCCTGGAAACTGTTTGGTTAGAGCACTGATGCCCGAACCACCTCGACCGATGATGCCCGCTGCCGCCTTGCCGAGTTCGGTTCCTGAAAATCCAAGACCTGATAGACTGATTGTTCCTTCGAAAGTCATCGTTGTTTTGTTGATTGGTTGATTGGTTGGTTGATTGGTTGGTTGATTGGTTGATTGGTTGGTTGGTTGGTTGATTGGTTGGATTGGTGATAAATGAATGTGTTATTCCATTTTGACATGTAGATCTAATCCATCAAATTTTTTTTTACGCCTTTATAGAATAACTTGTAAGTAGAATTAATCTATAAAGGCCTAACGCCATTATTTTTTTAAAACTTCGACCACCGACTGGGTGCGGGAAAAGGCCAAACTAGCGGCGCCTCGTTCCTCCAAATCCAGTAGAACGATAGCTTCTACCTCCTCCCCCATAACCACTTGATCTATAGCTTCGTCCACTACTTGCTGCCCACGATCCCATTGCCGCCCCAGTCCAAAAACCAGGACCGCTACTTCTAGTTCTGGGTCTGGTTCCATCACCGCCCACGCAGCCACATATTAGCACAAGCCCCACCAAAAACACAATTCCTGCTACACCAGGTCCAGAACTTAACTTTGTTTGGTTATATTGCTGGTGGCCATCTGGAGTCAACTCTATAGTGAACTCCAATCCACACGATCCCATCAAAATATAGGGATCGTCTGGATATTCATAGCCTTCACACGCCACCTCAGTCACGCCAAGTCGAAAAGCACCATCCAGTTCTGTGGCGCACGCCCACTGGGCATCTTTACCATCCGACCCTTGGTTTTGGCACTGGACGACGCTTGGCAATGCTCCCTTTCTCTGGGCCAGTGCACGACCATTTCCTCCAACACAATTCAGTTGTGGAATCGCAGCCACTCTTCTCCCCACCGTATATTCGCCACTCTTTAAAGTCAGTGTCTGGACATCGCCAATAAGAACGCGTGTGTTGTGGTGTGGGTGCGTGGCTTCACCTGCACCCATGATGCACAGAACAAACAACAGTTTCCACGTAAAAGTCATGATGAGTTACTTTGCATTGATACTTGGTCCTAATCCATCAAATTTTTTGTAGCCCTTTATACAATAATATTTCGACACCGTGTAAAGGGCTTATAGTATTCTATAAATTTATACCATAGGGACTAGGTTTCTTATGAACTCGGTCATCTTCTCTTAGCACCCTCCAAATGACGAAGACCTATAAAAATATAGAACACTAACCCTAACAATATAGCGATTAGACCTTTTATCCAAGGACGGTCTGGGTTATCTATTCCACGTATATCATCTATAAACGATAGTAATGCGAACATAATTCCATATGAAGATAATATTAACCATGTATGGAGAGCAAAATAATCCCATTTTTCCTGAAATTTAGGGTATTCCGTACAAAACATTTTATAAATATATAAAAATATACAATAAAATCAAATTTAGATCACTGTTTTTAATATTATTAGAAAAAAATTTATAATCACACAAGTTTTTCTATAAAGCCCTAAATCTATAATTTTTTTTATTATAAACAGTTTTACTCTATATGATTGGGAACACATAATTAGTTGTTCCACCATTCGCCTTCCTGTTCCTGGTCCTGTTCCTGGTCCTGGACCCGGCCATCATTCTCGCCGTAGTATTCCCCCATTTCACCAGCACAGAACGCATCGTACTCCTCATCTGGTTGGGAAGCAAAGGGATCAAGGGGAGCCATTCGGGAGAGCTTGGGTCCAGTTGGGAGCAGCATCTTGCTGAGGTCGACCATCTCCCTTTCAGGAGCACTCGGCATCATCCCAGTGAGATCGACTGGACCTGTAGGAGACCCAGTGGTCTTCCTGCGACGGTTGGGAGCAACATACCGCCGCTTTTGGGCAGCCTTGTTCAGCTCCTCCACACCATCGCCCGACACAACAGAGGATGGCTTCGACCCCCAGCCGCTGGGAGCAGTGGTGGACTTACTCCCAGTAAAAAGGGAAGGGAAGAGTTCGTCGTTGCTAAGGCCATTGGTCACCGTCTGGCGCTGCTCCTCACGACTCCTGGTCTCGAACAGCTTGGCCCGCTTGGCAGAACGCTCTTCTTTCTGTAGGTCCTGGTCCTTTTGGCGCTTCTCGATAACTTCGTCCACCGCACGCCAAGGCACTGCCTGGACACCAGTAACCAGCTGGTCTCGCCCAGTCTTGTAGTCCTTCCGGGTGAAAGAAGCGTAGAGTGGATCGCCAGTAAATGGATCGCTCTTCTTCGACAGTTCCTCACGGATTGCCCAACGCTCCTTGGCTGGAGTTTCTCGACTCTTGCGAGACTGGATGCTATTGGAATCGCTCCGTGAACCATAGTCAAGAGCGTTGTGGGCAGTGATCACGGCTCTTTCCACCCCAGCCTTGTGGTCGTCTACAGCTGTGGTCAGTTCGTCTTCGCTGTCAGATCCCTCCACTGCCAACTGGGAGAAGCCGATAGAGGAAGAGGTTGGACGAGACACTGGGCGTTCGTCGCGCCTAGGCTGGAAGAACTCCTTGATCGCGTTCCCGATGTAGATCCTCGCACGATCACAGGCTGCCTGGGTAGAAGCGGAAATCTCGAAGAATCCAGACTCGCGGTTGTAGTGAACGTGGCAGTGGTCGCCAGCCTTGTCCTGGATGGCCCGGAGACCGCTTCCACCACGACCAATTACAGCCCCCACTGCAGTCGAAGGGCAAGTGGCTGTGGACGTAGGACCATTGACCTTGGCGAGAGTTCCATCCATCGCATCCTTGGCGATGGATGCGATCCACTTGGCAGCTTCTTGGACGTCTTCGGTAGATCGCCCAGAGATGTGGATGGAGTCGCAGTCACGAGCTGGAGCACGCGCGTCCTTGCCAAGACGTGAGTCGTAGACCTTGACGAAGAGTCCTGGGAACTTGGCGGTGAACGCCTTGATGCCAGAACCTCCACGACCGATGATCGCACCACAGATCTTGCCGTAGTCGGAGTCCTGGTAGCCCATGGAGGCGAGGGTGATGGAACCTTCGAAACGAGCCATGTTGTTTGGGTTTTTGGTTTTTTGGTTTTTGGTTTCTGCTTTGATTGGTTTGCTTTTTGATTTGCTTTGATTTGTTTGGATTGTGACAAGAGAATGTGTTACTCCACCTTCACACGTGGTAAAACCCATCAAATTTTTCTCTACCCCTTTATATGATTTAGTGACTATAAATATGAACGTTGATTCCTAGTATTTATAGTCACAACATTCTATACATCCTATAAAACCATAAATCCAAATTATCATACAAGTTTTTCTATAAAGCCCTAAATCTATAATTTTTTTTATTATAAACAGTTTACTCTATATGATTGGGAACACATAATTAGTTGTTCCACCATTCGCCTTCCTGGTCCTGGTCCTGTTCCTGGTCCTGGTCCTGGTCATCATAATCGCCGTAGTATTCCCCCATTTCACCAGCACAGAATGCATCGTATTCCTCATCTGGTTGGGAAGCAAAGGGATCAAGGGGAGCCATTCGGGAGAGCTTGGGACCAGTTGGGAGCAGCATCTTGCTGAGATCGACCATCTCCCTTTCAGGAGCACTCGGCATCAACCCAGTGAGATCGACTGGACCTGTAGGAGACCCAGTGGTCTTCCTGCGACGGTTGGGAGCTACATACCGTCTCTTTTGGGCAGCCTTGTTCAGCTCCTCCACACCATCACCCGACACAACAGAGGATGGCTTCGATCCCCAGCCACTGGGAGCAGTGGTGGACTTACTCCCAGTAAAAAGGGAAGGGAAGAGTTCGTCGTTGCTAAGGCCATTGGTCACCGTCTGGCGCTGCTCCTCACGACTCCTGGTCTCGAACAGCTTGGCCCGCTTGG
>Ga0206123_10001883_pt1 | contig 18953 bp, 14 predicted proteins | sample Helgoland_Spring_2_FD_160086 | JGI IMG/M metagenome (GOLD analysis project Ga0206123, IMG submission 160086) | Pelagic subsurface seawater microbial communities from Kabeltonne, Helgoland, North Sea - Helgoland_Spring_Bloom_20160316_1 | ecosystem: Environmental > Aquatic > Marine > Epipelagic ...
TTCATCATAATTTCTGTGCAAATATAGAACTTTATTTGATATTAAAAAACCTTAGTGGCGCACATTATTTTTTTGTATCTTCCTGTGAGATTTTCTCATTAATTTTAACACACAGCCTATGAAACGCATCCTTGTTCCAACAGATTTTTCATCACAAGCAGAAAATGCATTAAAAGTAGCTGTAGAGATTGCAACCAAGCACAACAGTGAAATTTATCTTCTACACTCACTAGATATGCCATCTCAAATTCGTGGTGTGCAAAACAATGCAAGCATGCCAGAATCACTGTACTTTATAAAGCTAGCAGAAAAAAGCTTTGAAACTTTGCTACAAAAAGACTATCTGGGTCCAATTGAGATACATGAAGCCATTGGACATGATGAAATATACAGCGACATCAATAGAACCGTTGAAGAAAAAAATATTGACCTTATTGTTATGGGGTCTCATGGGGCTAGCGGTTTTAAAGAACTTTTTATAGGTAGTAACACAGAAAAAGTGGTGAGAAGTGCCAACATTCCTGTTTTGGTAATTAAAAACGAGCATACAGATTTTAACATCCAAGACTTTGTATTTGCCACTGACTTTGGAGAAGAGAGCCGCGAGTGTTTCACTCAAGCGCAAAAATTTGCAGAAGCCATGGAGGCACAAATGCACTTACTGTATGTTAATACCCCTGCAGGTTTTAAAACCACAGAGGAGGCCACCAAACTTATGCAAGGTTTTATTAAAGATTCAAAAGATGAGAACCCCACCATTAACATACACAACGCATACTCTGTTGAGGATGGCATTTTGCAGTTTGCAAAAATGAAAGGTGCCAAACTTATTGGCACGAGTACTCATGGACGTAGGGGACTTTCTCACTTCTTTAATGGCAGCATAAGCGAAGATCTAGTAAATCATGCAAACATGCCCGTAATCACCTTTAGGATACAATAACTACATCCCTATAGTTAGCTTGAAAAAAAGAACATCCTTACAACATAAAAAGGCATAAAAAAACCCCAGATAGAAATTCTATCTGGGGTTTTTTAAATTGTACTGAATGCTACTTAATTGTTGTGGAAAGTAACTGTACCATAGGTACCAATATCCACTTTTGGAATACTAGCGTTATAGGTTGTGTTAATTACATCAATAATTGTATTTGCAGTAAAAGCATATCCTCTTGGAGATGGATGTACTCCATCCAGAGAAAAAGCACCACCTGTTACATACGTTGATGTTAATACACCTCCATTATAAAAGGCGCCATTTGCAGCAACATCTGCCAAGGCAGATTTCATGTCTCCATATCCAAGCTCATTAGCAGCAGCTAGTCCTTCTATAGTAGCGTTATATGCAGCTCCAGCGGCAGCAACACGAGCTTGCTCTGTAGTTGTAAGCACCCATTGGTTTTCTAGAGGTATAGAAACTCCAACAACACCTAAAGGGTTTGAGGGATCTGGCACTGATCCAAGCACTGAAGATGCTGGCAGCACAATTAAATCATCACTTGTAGCTTGACGTAATTGCCCTAATAAGTTTGCTAATTCTTCAGGTAAATTTCCCGGGGGTCCTTGAAGCACTTGACTTACATTTGTTAATTCATTATCTACAATGATAGGATAGTTAATTCCTTCAACAAAATTAACAACTCGGCTATCTGCCTCTTCTTGCGTTATTACTCCAAACTGTACTAAAAGAGGTAAAATTTGATCATTATACTGAGCAAACTGTGCATTAACGGCTCCCGCTGTTGCAGCATCTAAAGGTATAGATTGTGCTGGCACTGTTGTAAAGTAAGGAATTGATGTTACATCTGGGATGTTTAATAAAACACCTTTTGCTCCACCAGCTACAAGCGCATCTACTTGAGCACTGTATGCCGCTGCAAATACGTTAGGGTCTGTAATATCATTACCACCATAAGTAGATGGGTCTAGGTTACCTGTTTGATCAACACCAGATCCACCAGAGGTGGCATATCCTAAAATATCATTGTTTCCAATCCACAAACTAAAGAAGGTTGGGTTTAATGAAGCTGCATCTGCAAGAACTGTTGTTGACTCGCTGGTTGCAAATCTTGCAAACCAAGGGTTTGCAGTTCCGTTAGAAACACCAGCAACAGAACCGTAACCAGGTGTAACTAAATGATAACTTTTTGCTCCCGGCACTCCCATATTATTAAAAGGCCCTGTCTCACTTGTTGTTACATCTGTAGTGGGTGTTCCAGCAAGAGATGCGGGACCGTCTGAAGTTAAAACTAACCTATTTGGTCCAATTTGTGTGCCTCCTAGTAATAAGCCTCCCAAATCATCAGAGGTGAGTGGTTGGGTAAAATCTCCACCGCCAACAAAACCAAACTGCTCGGCCATAATATTAGGATAAGAATCTTCTTGTCCAGATCTATATAACGCACCATCTGCATATCCTGCTGTTAAAGAGTTTCCGAGGGCTACATAATTTGAGAAATCTGCATCTCCTGGAAAGTATATTCCGTTGTAAAAGCCCTCATCGGTCACTGCATTTTCAAATTCTGGCTCACAACTCACCAAACCAATGGCAAGCAAACCAATCATAAATTTTATAGTATTTTTCATCTTAGTTAGTTTTTTTTAGATTAAAGTTTGTAAGTGATACCTAAACCTGGTACAAATACACTTGATTTATAGGTTCCTCCAAAACTTGAAGGGGCCCCAGTAAATGGTTCAATAAAGTAATCATAAGAAGCATCTACTTCATCAAATTGTAAGTACAAGAAAGAAGCATCAATTTCTAGGCGTTCACCTACTTTAAAGGTTAAACCAGCAGTATACCCGTTACTATCGTTACGAGGCGTCTCTGGAGCAAAATAACCAGATTGTACTGGAGATTCATCAAAGTAGTATCCACCTCTTAGTGTGAAAGACTCTGATGCCTCATACTGCACACCAAATCTATAGGTAGATGCATCTCTGTAATTTCTCAGAAGTTCTGTTACGCTCGTTTCTCCGCCGGGAGCAGAAGGTGCAAACTCAACAGTTAGAGCTTCATACGCGCTCCAATACGTCATGTTGTAATCAAAAGCAAACAAGAAATCGTTGTGCTTGTAAGAAAGACCCATTGTAAGTTCTGCAGGAAGTGGTAATTCAGCATTAAAGGTAGTGTCAGAAAATGGTATTATTGGAGAGTTTGGAAGATTCTCAAAATCAGCTTCTCCATCTTCTGCGCTAAGAATTATTTCTGAGCGGTAATTCACACCAACAGTTAGATTCTCAGAAGCTTTTAACATAGCACTTGCGGTCCAACCCCAATTTGTGATTCCAGTTTGCTCAAGAGTTACCTCAGATCTGTTTCCGTCAAGATCTACAAGCGTTCTGTCTAAATTTTTATTAAAATTTACTGATCCCATCGCGTAGATGGGTCCTCCACCAACACTAAACTTATCTGTTATTTTTAAAGACACTGAAGGTTGTACAAAAATAGCTTGTAGGTCAATGTTATTTACAAGGTGAGATCCAGCCCAGTCATCCTCATAGGTAACACCACTCCCGTAAGGAGTGTAAATCCCTAAGCCAAAAGCAAGCCAATCGTTTGCTTGATAAGACACATAGGCATAAAATGGGGTCCCTAGACCGGCCTCTGTCATGGCCATTTCTCCAGTAGCTGCGTTTTGGTAAGAAACATCTGCAAGAACACCATGGGCACCAACAGATACACTTAATTTGTTTTCTAGGTACACTAATCCAGCAGGATTAAAAAATACAAGTTCGCTACTGTTAATTACAGCAACACCTGTATGACCCATTGCCAAGGCTTTGTTTCCTTGAAGACTCACCCTATACCCACCAGCATATGTAACAGCCGTTGCAAGAAATAGCACCGTGAGGAGTAATACTTTTTTCATAATTGTTTACGTTAAGTTAAAGATTAATTTTTATAAATATAGCTTAAATTACACTCAAATTTTACCAATCATGCAATTATTGGGTGTGTACCATACATTTTAATTTGCAATGTTATAAAAAATTCATAACAATTTGATAAAATTGGTCAGGATTTTCTGCATGTAACCAATGACCTGCATTTGAAACAGTCTTGATTTGACTTTTTGGAAAGTGTTTTTGTATTCCAATTTCATCTAAAGGGGTTATGTATTCTGAGTTTTCTCCTCTTATAAATAAGGTTTTCTTTTTAAATATAGCATTGGCAGTGAGGGCTTTACCTACTTGAGCAATTTCTTTGGTGACCACCGGTAAATTTACACGTAGTGCAAGTTTGCTTTTAGCAATACGATAAATGTTTTTTAACAAAAAAATGCGAAGTGTTGCATCCTTAATATACTTATTAAGTTCTTGATCTGCTTTACTTCTAGAATCAATCACAGAAAAATCTAGCTCATTAAGGCCTCTTAAAACATCTTGATGATGCTCCTTGTAATGCTTTGGCGCAATATCTGCTATGAGTAGTGTTGAAATATTTTCTGGGTAAGTAACAGCAAATTCCATAGCTGTTTTTCCTCCCATAGAATGACCAAGTAAGATTATATTGCTGAGTTTATGATGCTCACAATAGGTTACAATATCTTGTGCCATGGCCTTGTAACTAAATTCAGAATCATGAAAACTTCTTCCGTGATTGCGCTGGTCAATAAGGTGCATTTGATATCCATGAGCGGCAAATTTTTTTCCCAAGCTTTTCCAATTATCACTCATGCCCAAAAAACCATGAAGAATTAAAAAAGGGGTGCCAGTTCCAATAATTTGTGAATGCAATACCATATGTTATTCTAGGTTAGAGAGGTAGGCCTCAATGGTTGGCTGCAATCCTTTATATATAGCCTCAGAGATAAGCGCATGGCCAATACTCACCTCTGCAAGGTGTGATACATTTTTAGCAAAAAAAGAAATGTTCTCTAAGGATAAATCATGACCAGCGTTGACACCCATCTGTAATTGATGTGCAAGTTTTGCGCAGGCATCATAAGGCACTACAGCCTCGAAATTTCCCAGCGCATACTGCTTTGCAAAGGCCTCAGTGTACAATTCTATTCTATCTGCACCAACGCTAGCTGCTCCCTCAATACTCTTTAATACTGGGTCTACAAAAATAGAAGTACGAATACCACTTTTCTTAAATTCTGAAATTACTTCACTTAAAAAATCTTTATGTTGTATGGTGTCCCAACCCGCATTTGAGGTAATGGCATCTATACTATCTGGCACCAGGGTAACCTGAGTGGGTTTTATTTTTAAAACCATATCCATAAATTTTACTATTGGATTTCCCTCTATATTATACTCTTTGGTAACTGCCTGTTTTAAATCATAGGCATCTTGATATTTTATGTGACGCTCATCTGGGCGTGGATGTATGGTTACCCCGTGGGCTCCAAATAACTGAACATCTTTTGCCACCTTTACTACATTGGGGTAATTACCACCCCGTGCATTGCGCAATGTTGCAATTTTATTAATATTTACACTTAACTTTGTCATCATTATAAATTTGGAACAAAAATACAATGCTTAAGCACAGTTTTGAAACTATATTTTAAGTATTTTGCATAAAAACATTTGCTGTGAACACACAACAATACATCATTAATGACATTACTGCTTTTGAGCTTACCACTAAAGTGAGTGAAGTTCAAAACGCTTTCAACCAACTCACCTACTCGCACATTCCTGTGACCAAGGATGGGGTTTTTGAAGGTTCTATTTCAGAAAATGACATTCACTGCTACAACGCAGAGAAAACCTTAGAAGCCTATCAATATTCTCTAGAGTCATTTCATGTAAAACAACATACCAATTGGTTAGATATACTTGAGGCTTTTGCGCTGAACAATAGCACGATCATGCCTGTACTCTCAGAAAACTACACATATCTGGGCTATTATGAATTAAGTGATATCATGAATCTATTTAATGACACTCCTTTTCTGGGAGAGTCTGGAGGTATTATTGTTGTAGAGAAGAGTACCTCAGATTATTCTTTTTCTGAAATTTGTCAAATTGTAGAGAGTAACGATGCAAAGATTTTAGGAGTGTTTGTGTCAAAAATGGAGAATGAGACGACTCAAATAACGATCAAAGTTGGGCATACAGGCATCAATGCCATAGTCCAAACTTTTAGAAGATACAATTATGACATAGTGTCTAACCATCAAGAAGATCGATTTATTGAGGACCTGAAAAAAAGATCTAAATACCTGGAGAAATACCTTAAGATGTAGTTATGAAAATAGGAATCTACGGTCAGTTTTATCACAAAAATTCTGAAACTCACATACAGGCAATTCTCAATGTTTTGCAAAGCAAAGAAGTTGAAATTGTGGTCGAGAAAAACTTCCTTGCACTTATGAGAGAAAACCAATCCTTTCATACAGACTTATCCAAACTAGCAAGTTTTACAAAACTAGATACAAGCTATGATTTGTTTTTTAGCATTGGAGGAGATGGTACCATTTTAAAGTCTATCACATTTGTGAGAGATCTTGACATTCCAATTGTTGGAATAAACACAGGAAGACTCGGTTTTTTAGCTACCATACAAAAACAAGACATCACCTCTAGTATTACAGAAATACTCGATGGTACTTATTACACCTCTGAGCGTTCTTTGTTGACCATAGAAACCGACCCTATAAACAAGCAAATTTCACCCCTGAACTTTGCTCTCAATGAGGTAGCTGTTAATAGAAAAAACACCACCTCAATGATAAAAGTTGAAACCACTATCAACGCAGAACACCTCACCTCGTATTGGTCTGACGGGTTAATAATATCTACCCCAACAGGATCTACGGGATATTCACTTAGTTGCGGAGGTCCTGTAATAGAACCCAGTAACGAAAGTTTCATACTTACCCCCATCGCACCCCACAATCTAAACGTTAGGCCTTTGGTGGTTCCAGACAATAGTGTGGTTACCCTAACTGTTTCAGGAAGAGAGGATACCCATCTACTGTCTTTAGACTCTAGAATCTTAACCCTTAAAAACGAGACGGTGATTACCATAAAAAAAGCCCCCTTCACCATCAAGTTTGTGCAACCCATCGAAGAAAGTTTTATTAAAACACTTCGAAAAAAATTACTCTGGGGAGAAGACAAAAGAAATTAAGCAATAAAAAACACTAAAAATTGTTTATCAATCTAGACTATAGTTGTTATGATGGGCTAGTGCCAAGTTTATTGTTATATTTGCGAACTTTTTAAGATTTATGAGGTATTTAACAGTTGGTTTTTTTATGGTTTTTTGCATGCAAATAGCAAGCTCACAGACATTCGAGCTGGGTGGTTTTGTTGGCGGTACAAACGTAATTACAGATGTAGGAAATACAAGCTACATAAACCCCAATTCGCTCGCCTTTGGGGGTGTTTTTAAGTGGAACAGAAGCCAAAGGCACTCTTTCCGTTTTTCTGCCATTATAGCAAACACACAAGCAGATGATGCAGATAGCAAAGAATCTAGAAGACAACAAAGAGGGTACTCATTTAAAAACAACATCAAAGAGTTTTCTGCGGGATTAGAATATACCTTTTGGGAATTCAATCTAAACACGGGAGCACCTGTTGCAGCTCCATATCTTTATACAGGTATTACCTATTTCCTTAATCAAGCAACTTTTGTTGATGGACAAGGGGGCACAACTCAATACAGTCAAACAGGCGCATTTGCAATCCCTATGGTACTTGGGTATAAAGCAACGCTAAGCACCAAATTAATTGGCGCATTGGAGATTGGAGCCAGATACACATTTACAGACAATATTGATGGCAGCAATCCATCTGGTGGTGATAACCAATTGCTAGATTTAAAATTTGGAAATCAAAATAATAATGATTGGTATGTTTTTACGGGCATTACTTTTTCATTTACTTTTGGTAGAGAACCCTGCTATTGTAATTTTTAAAAAAATGAGTCGTCTCTTGGAACAGATAAACAAAGATACCATCCCTCAGCATTTGGCTATCATCATGGATGGCAATGGCCGATGGGCAAAAGCCAAGGGTATGTTTAGGTTTATGGGGCATGAAAACGGAACAAAAGCAGTTCGTGAAATTACAGAAGCTTGCGTAGAGATTAATGTTCCTTTTTTAACACTTTATGCTTTTTCTACTGAAAATTGGAATCGTCCAAAAATGGAGGTAGAATTATTAATGAAGTTATTGGTGTCATCCCTAAAAAAAGAAATTAAATTACTCAATAAGCATGATATAAAATTAAACGCCATTGGCAACCTTGATGCACTGCCCCTAAAAGCGCAAAAAGAACTAACAGATGTTTTAGAAAAAACAAAAAATAACACAAAAATGACCTTGACACTTGCACTAAGTTATGGGTCTAGACAAGAAATTACAAAAACAATTCAAGAGATTAGTCTTAAAGTTAAAAAAGGATTAATTTCGCCTGAAAATATTGATGAAAAACTGATTAACAATCATCTATACACCAAGAACCTACCAGATGTAGATTTGTTAATTCGTACCAGTGGTGAACAACGTATAAGCAACTTTTTGCTGTGGCAACTGGCATATGCAGAATTATATTTTACGGATGTACTTTGGCCAGATTATACCAAAAAACATCTTTTTGAGGCAATTTTAAATTATCAAAACAGAGAACGAAGATTTGGAAAGACAAGTGAGCAATTATAAGTGGCGTTATATAGTTAGTAGGTATAGGAGGATCTTTTGTTTTGTAGTCTTAGCACTGCTTTGGTCATCTTCAATACACGCTCAGCAAAAAGAGTTAGATGCTGGTATTAAATACGAAATAAATAACATCACAGTTGCCGGGGCACAGAGCTACAACGATCAAACCGTAATTGCCTTTACAGGACTTAAAAAAGGGGAGCGTATTTTCATTCCTGGTGAACGCCTGAGTGAGGTTACCAAAAAATTATGGGAACAGAATTTATTTAGCGATATCGCCATTTACGTCACAAAAATAGAAGGAGACCTTGCAGATCTTGAAATCTATATAGCAGAACTACCAAAGCTAGACGAAATTACAATTGTTGGAGATGGGATTCGTAAAGCCATGACCAAAGAAATCATAAAAGAAACAGAATTAAAATCTGGCATAAAAATTACCAAAAACCTTATTACTACCACCAAGAATTTTATCCGTGATAAGTTTATTGAAAAAGGATTCTACAATACAGATGTCATCATAACAACCCCTGCAAAATTAGATTCTACAGGTGTTGAAGTGGCAAAAGACATGAAGATTATTATCAACAGAAACAAACGCATTAAAATAACTCCTCTTGTCTTTGAGGGTAATGATAATCTAAAAGACGGAATGCTTAGGCGTTCCATGAAGAATACTAAAAAAAGAAATCCAATTCGTATCTGGAAAATGTCAAAGTTTACAGATACTGGTTATAAAGAGGATAAAGCCTCCATTATACAGACCTATAAAGAGAATGGATATAGAGATGCAAAAATATTAGATGATACCGTTTATAGTGTAAATGACAGAAGTGTAGGTGTTAAATTAAAAATAGACGAGGGTAAAAAATATTATTTTGGAAACATCAGATTTCTAGGTAATAGCGTTTACACAAACAATCAATTGAGCCAAACCCTTGGCATAAGAAAAGGAGATGTTTACAATGGAACTCTTATGGCAGAGCGAATCGAAGACAACACAGATCCAGAAGCCTTTGATCTTACAAACAAATACCAAAATAACGGGTATCTTTTCTCAACCATAAGTGCCGTGGAGGTTGCAGTAAGGCAAGATACTATTGATTATGAAATAAGAATTAGAGAAGGCAAGCAGGCTTATTTTGATCACATCACAGTGGTTGGAAATACCAAAACAAACGACCACGTAATCTACAGGGAATTACGCACAAGACCTGGACAAAAATACAGTAAAAAAAATGTCGTTAGAACCATCAGAGAGTTGAGTAACCTTGGCTTTTTTGATCCAGAACAAATTTCACCAAACTTTAAAAACGTGGATCCAAATAACGGAACACTAGACATGGAATACTCTGTGGTTGAAAAGGGAGCAAGCCAGATAGAACTTCAAGGTGGATATGGTGGTGGAGGTTTTGTTGGAACCCTTGGGCTTTCTTTTAATAACTTTTCACTTAGAAATATTTTTAATGCAGAGGCCTATAAACCACTTCCTATGGGTGATGGACAAAGGCTCTCATTAAGAGCACAAGCAAGTACTAACTATCAAACCTATAGCGCATCTATTACAGAGCCATGGTTAGGAGGAAAACGTCCTGTGCAATTTAGTGGTTCATTTTCTCATACGGTGCAATACCGTTTTAATTTTCAAACAAGAGAAGTAGACAGAGACCAACGCTTTTTAATTACAGGTGGATCCCTAGGACTCGCCAAGAGATTGACCTGGCCAGATGATAATTTCACATTCTCTAATGCCGTTAGTTTTCAGCACTATAATTTAAAAAATTACAACACAGGGCTGTTTACATTTGGAGATGGTTTTTCAAACAACCTAGCTTATACTGTTGGTCTTTCAAGAAGTAACGTAGGTAACAATCCAATTTATCCTAAATTTGGTGCAGAATTCAAACTCTCTGCCAAAGTAACCATTCCTTACTCTTTTTTTAATGGAGTAGATTACAGCCAACTTGCTCAAGAGCGAGAAGATTTAGTAGATTTTTTAATAGATAACCAAACAGATGTTGACACCCAAGAGCGTATTTCTGCCATAGATCAGGAGCGTTTTGATTGGCTAGAATATTATAAGATTAAATTTGAAGGTACTTGGTATAATAAAATCACTGGAGATTTGGTGCTTCGTTCTAAAACAGAATTTGGATTCTTAGGATCCTATAACAATGATAGAGGTGTGGTTCCCTTTGAAAGGTTTTTTGTTGGAGGTGATGGCCTTGGTGCTTTTAGTTTGGACGGGAGAGAAGTAGTACAACTTCGTGGGTATCCGAATCAATCTTTATCACCCCAAGATGGAAATAATATTTATAATAAATTTTCGTTAGAAATGAGATATCCAATCACTTTAAAGCAATTGGCATCTATATATGTGTTGACTTTCATTGAGGCAGGGAACTCATACGATGGCTTTAGAGAATATGATCCTTTTGATCTTAAGAGGTCTGCTGGCGCAGGATTACGTATCTTTATGCCAGCATTCGGATTATTAGGCATTGATTTTGCCTATGGATTTGATTCAACTATAACAGGAAATACCCCTAATGGCTGGGAAACCCACTTTATAATAGGACAACAATTTTAATTTGGCACGATATTTTCTAAACATGAACCATTACTATGAATACTAAACAAATACTTTTAGTCTCGATTGCATGTATGTGCATCTTATTTTCTGCAAACGCTCAAAGAGGTGTGCGTATTGGATACATTGACATGGAGTATATTCTTGAAAATGTACCTGAATATATAGAAGCATCTACTCAGTTGGATGGAAAAATACAACGCTGGAAAGCAGACATCGATAAAAAACAACAAGAGATTGACCTTTTGAAACTTACCCTTACAAACGAACGTGTGTTATTAACCAAGGAACTTATTGAGGAGAGAGAAGAAGAGATTAAAATCAAAGAAGATGAAATGATTGCCTACCAACAAAATCGTTTTGGTTCTGGTGGAGATTTGGTGATACAAAGACGGCAACTTGTACAACCCATACAAGACCAAGTATTTAATATTGTACAAGAGGTAGCAGAGGCAAAAAAATACGACTTTATTTTCGACAAATCTGCAGATGTAGTAATGCTATTTGCTGCCAAAAGAAATGACATTAGTGATGTTGTGCTAAGAAGTATCAATAGAGTTGAGAAAAGAAAACAAGCCAAAAGTAAAAGAGAACGAAAGGAAATAGAGGAAAGAGATGATCTATCCATGGAAGAAGATAAAGAAGTTACCCAGCGTGAGCAAGCAACCAAAGCAAAGCAAGATGCTCGCGAACAAATAATGAAGGATAGAAAAAGAGAGAGAGATTCTATCAGAGCTGCAAAAAAAATAGCTTATGATTTAAAGAGAGAAGAATTACTCAAAGCAAGACAAAGAACTAGAGATTCTATAAATGCAGTAAGAAGTGGTCAGCCCTGGCCTCCTGTATCTTTAAAAACCCAAGAGCAAGAAGATACTAGTAAAATAGATGAAAAAGAAAGCAATCAAAGTGAGGATATAACCCAGCAAGCAAGTGAGGTAAAAATAGACCCACGCGAGCAAATAATGAAGGATAGAAAAAGAGAAAAAGACTCTATCAGAGCTGCAAAAAAAATAGCTTACGATTTAAGGAGAGAAGAATTACTCAAAGCAAGACAAAGAACAAGAGATTCTATAAAAGCCATAAGAAGTGGTCAGCCTTGGCCACCAATACCTCCAAAAGAGAACGATCAAAATCAAGAGGCAACCCCACCACAAGAAGACAATGGAAGCGGGAGATAACGAGTATACTTAAAAATTTATATAACACTTAACTACAATTAAAATGAAAACAATGAAGAATTTAATAATAGCAGTAGCTCTAATTTTAGGGGGCACAACGCTTACAAATGCACAATCAAAAACAGCCCATGTAGACACACAAGCACTTGTTGAGTCTATGCCAGAGATGAAAGCTGCACAGAGCCAGTTAGAAAAATTGCAAAAAACCTATGACACAGCCATTAAAGACATGGCTAAAGAGTTTGAAGCAAAAGTAAAGCAATACGGCGCTGAAGAAACAACAAAAACACAAGAAGAAAATGCAAAACGTGTAGAGGAAGTACAGGGTATGGAACGTAATATTTCTGCATACAGACAGCAAGCATTACAAGATTTACAGAAGAAAGAAGTTGATATCTATCAGCCAATTCTAGAAAAAGCGCGTGCCGCTATCCAAAAGGTTGCTAGAGCAAAAGGATTTCAATATGTGCTTGATTCTGCTACTGGAAACGGAGTAATACTTGCAGATGGGTATGATCTTTTAATGGATGTTAAAAAAGAATTAGGCATCTAATCTTTACATTCTATTTAAAACAAAAAAGCCTGCAAATAGCAGGCTTTTTTGTTTTGAGCTTTATGCCATAAAAATATCTTTGATATCACTACCTTTATCATATGAATAATAAGGCACCTATAGGTATTTTTGATTCTGGAGTAGGTGGAACTTCTATTTGGAAGGAAATTCACAAACTACTACCATATGAGGAGACTGTATATCTTGCAGACAGCGTAAATGCACCCTATGGTAACAAATCAAAACAAGACATTCTTTCGCTTTGTATAAAAAATACAGAACACCTAATCTCCATTGGTTGTAAAATTATTATTATAGCTTGTAATACAGCTACCACAAATGCTATTGCTTATTTAAGAAATCAATATCAGATTCCCTTCATTGGTATTGAACCAGCTATAAAACCAGCCGCATTGATGTCTAAAACAAACAGTATTGGCATTTTAGCCACAAAGGGCACCTTAAGTAGTCAATTATTTCACGAGACCTCAAAAGCACTAGCATTAGAAATTAACATTACTGAGGTTGTAGGAGAAGGATTGGTGCCCCTTATAGAAAATGGAGAGATGGACTCACCACAAACCACAACCCTGCTTGAAAAGTATCTAGAACCTATGTTGGCTGCTAATATAGATCATTTAGTGTTGGGCTGTAGCCATTATCCATACCTAATCAAGCAACTTAAAAAACTCTTGCCAAATAATATACAAATAATAGACAGTGGTCTAGCAGTAGCAAAACAGACACAACTTGTTTTAGATTCCAGGGATCTGTTAAGTACAAGGGTATCAAAGCCAAAACTCGAGTTTTATACAAACTCAAATAGTGCCACACTTAAATTCTTACTAGAACCCTACCAAGAGAGTATTATTATTACAGAAAAAAGTTTTTAAATCAAAGACATTTTTGACACAAACAACCAAGTAAAAAGCCTGCTTTATAGCAGGCTTTTTACTTAGTTTATTGCTGGGCAATTACAGTCATAAGGCTCTGGTCTATTTCCTAAGAAATCATACCCCAGTGTAATTTGATGAAATCCACCACCATTGTTAAACTGCACGTCACCCATTTGCAGACCATAGGTATATGCAAACAAGAAATTATTATAATTAACCCCTAATACAGGTGTAATTAATTGTTGTTGTTGGGAGTCAATAACTCCTCCCTGCAGATATTCTGCACCATCCAAAGATCTTCTGTAGGATAATGCTGCCCAGATTTTTCCAAAATCCATGCTTCTAAATATTTTAAAATTCACATCTACTGAACTCTCTGCGGTTCCCTCAGAGTATTGAAATAAAACAGAAGGCTCATAACTCCAATCTGAGCCGTAACTCCCAATGGCGTATCCAGCAGACACTAAATACCTGCGCTGATTATTAGACTCATTTCTTGGATCATAAAGATCTCGGTTTTGTAGTATTAAATTTTTAATAGTAACGTGAGAAGAGAAATTTAAAAAGTTATAAGATAAACTTGCATCAATATTGAAATAGGATGCAGATTGAGTTCCTCCAAAAATTGCGGGATCAAAACTATCGTTTGTGGGGTATGAAAGTAAAAAGGTGCTTTCATCTAAATTAGATTGAGAAAATCCAGCACTCAATCCAAATGACAATTGATTTAAATCTGTAGGTGTTCTAGAAAACATTAAGTGGTATGCATAGGTAATATAACCACCAGATTGTGAATGAAAACCATTTTTATCATTATACACAATGGCGCCAAAACCAGATTTCTCGCCCAACCTTGCATTAAAACTCACTGTTTGCAAATTTGGAGCTTCTAGTTCACCAAACCATTGTTGACGTGCAGTTAATCTTACTTGATTGTGAGATGCTGCTCCCGCCATAGACGGATGTAGTAAATACAAATTATCACTCAAGTAATCATGATAAACAGGAATACCATCCTGTGAAAAAGAAAATTGGGCTACTAGTAAAAGTAAAACAACGTAGGTTTTTTTAAAATTCATAGTTTTTATTATCATCTATTTTTATCTCTTGAGTGTAAAATGTCCTTTAATTTCTTTTTGTACCCCTTGTTCTGTGTACTCCACTCTAAACCAGTAATCACTCGATGGTAACGCATTACCATTATACGTCCCATCCCATCCTGGGGTGAGAGGACTGATTTGCTTGAGGAGCTTCCCGTAGCGGTCAAATATATAAATATTTGCCGTAGCATCGAAATCTGCAATGCCTATAATATTCCAAGTATCGTGGTATCCATCGTTATTTGGTGTAAAGTAATTAGGGTAATCCACTACGCCAATATCAAAGCTAACCTGGCCACAACCATTGGCATCCTTTATCGTTATGGTATGGACCCCTGGAGAAACATTAGTGAACACATTACTCTCCTGGAACAGCCCGCCATCTATGCTATATATATACTCCCCAAGACCCTGAGCCAATATCTCTACACTGTGGTTATCTGCAAAGGCGCCGTTGGTCAAGTTAAAACTCCACTCAACAGGGGCCTGTGAGACTGTTACCGTTGTACTCACTTCCCTCTGGCAGCCACTGGCAAGTTGTGTAATGCTAACTTGGTACACACCGCCCGTTGTGGCTATAATACTAGCGCCCGTCTCCCCTACTTGTACAACGCCATCGATACGCCACTCAAAACTATACAGGGTAGCATCTAAGCCCGTATCTATAACCGGAGGTGACAACGCGCCCTCTTCTGAGGCTATAGGTAATCCATTTTGATCCACACATAGTCTATAACTCTCATCTAAAGTAATTACTGGTAATTGATTTACCTTTAAGATAACTTCTACAACATCATAACAACCAGAAGATCCGTTCTCAACCCTCGCATAAATAACCTGAGGGTTTATTATATTGGTATAACTACCTCCTAATGGATTCGATGCATCCATAGCATTGGATAGGGTCTCATAAAAACTAACTAAATAATCTAAAGGATCTTGACCATTTAAAATCTCAGACAATAAACTATCAAGGGTTAAATCAAACTCCGTAAAACCGTCATTATCACCTTGGGTATCACACAAAGTATATGGAAGTGCTGGAGCGGTAGCAGTAGCGCCTGGCTTTACCTCTATGTTGAAAAACTGAACACCACCTACATAACAGCCCGTAGCCGTATTGGTAATACCTACATAAATAGGCTGAGGATTACTAGTATTTTGGTACGTGGTAGGTATTGCAATAGGGTTCACTCCTGCTGTAGCATCTGCCGGAGCTTCATAAAAACTAACCACATTGTTAACCATGTCTTGACCCACTAATATCTCTGGAATCTTGGTCGTTAAATCAAAAATAGAGACCCCATCAAATGGAAGCTCACAGATCTCATAATCATCCAATAAAGCACCATCATCTGGAAGCGTGTTTACAGATATGGTTAAAACAACAATCTCAAAACACAAAGCATCTGAACCAGGGTTGGTAACACGTATGTAAATATCCTGAGGATTACTCGTATTGGTATACGCCGTGGGGTCTGCTATCTGAGTACCCGATGCGCCTTCTATGGCCAACAACTCTGTCTCATAGTATAATAAATCATAGCTCTCACCATCCAATATCTGGGCCGCTCTAATGGTTAAATCAAAAACCTCTTGCCCATCACCATCTGTATCACAAAGCGCAATAGGATCTGGCTGTTCTGGAGCAGGGTTTGGTAATACTCTTAGGGTAAGGGTGATACTGGTATCTACACACAGACTATTACCATCGGTAACTCGTACATAAATCGTTTGCAGGTTTGTCTGGTTTACATACGCCGTGGCAGGGTTGATAGCATCAATATCGCCTTGTGCGTTGGCAAGGGTCTCATAATACTGTACGCCAATAGAAGCAGCGCCACCTGTAATAATAGCATCCTGGGTCGTTAAATCAAAGGTGGTAATCCCATCAAAGGGCTCTCCTAAATCATCACACTTATTAAACGCATTGGGCTGGAAAACCTCGGGACCGTCTACAACCTGGATATCAAAACTACCCAACTTAAAACAACCACTGTCTATATCCTCCAAACGAACCCAAATGGTCTGATCAGGAGTTATCGTATTGGTAAACGTGCTTGGACTGGCAATGGCAGGAGTACCAGCTGCGGCGTCTAGCTCACTTATATAATAACTAAGGACGTACTGAGTAACATCCTGGGTACCGTAAATCGTAGCTGCGCGTTGGGTGAGATCAAAGACCTCAAAGCCGTCCATGTCTGCATCACAGGCTATAATAGGTTCTAAATCTATAGGAACTATAGGTGTTGGGTTGACAACAAGTGCTAACTCCAAAACACGCCAGCAGCCCGTGCCAATAGCAGGGGGAATATCATCATAGGTAGCACGTACATAAATAACCTGTAAATCAGCAGCTATGTTCTGGTAAGGACTACTAATTGGAAATATGTTATTCTCAGCATCACTCAATGTCTCGTGGTAGCTAATAACAACTCCTGGCTCACCACCGATAATCTCAATATCCTTGTCGGTCAAGGTAAACTCGCCAAATCCATCATTGTCTATATCACAAATCTCAAGTGGTGTTGGAGTGATTGGAGAAGGAAGTGGATTGACTATTAAATCTAAAGTAACCGCTCCCGTATCTACAACACAAGAGGTGTTTACATCCTCGGCGCGTAGCCATATCGTCTGAGGGTTTTGTACAACACCGCCAATGATATTTTGATAGGCTGTTGGATCTGCAATAGCATTGGTATTGGTTTGTAAATCTGCAAAACTCTCAAAGAAACTTACAGATACACTTAAATCATCACCTGTTATCTCTGCGATCCTACTGGTTAAATCAAAAATCTCCAGCTCATCATCAGGACCTAGAATATCCGTCTGGTCACAAAGCTCTATTGGTGTTGGATTGACAAGTAGTGGCGGGATCTCAACGCGTAGCTCTAAGGTAGTGAAACTCTCACAATCATTATTGGTATCACTAACACTAACATAAATCGTTTGGGGGTTCACACTGTTACTAAAACTAAAAGGGTTGACAATAGCACTGGTAAGGGCTACATCCGTATAGTAAGAAATAACATAAGGACCACCCGTTAGACCTTGTAGTATGTCTGGCTCGGCAGACGTTAAATTAAAAACAGCAATGCCATCACCGTCGGTATCACAAACAACCAAAGGCTGTGGATCGGTAATAGCAGGACGCTCCTCAACTAGTAAATGAAGTATCGTCGTATTGTAACAGCCCGAAGCTATATCAAACAAACGAACATAAATGATCTGATCAAAAGGAACCTCATTGTCATAAGGACTCACTAAAGGTAACACACCGTTGATAGCATCCGATAGCGTAACATGGTAGCTAACAACTAGATTACCCGCTGGGTTACCTCCTACTACCTGCTCATCGGCATCGGTTAGTATAAAAGTCCCAAAACCATCATTGTCATCATCACAGTAAATAAGTGGCAAAGGCTCAAATATCTCAGGACGGGGAACTACAACCAAAGAACTCATAAATACACCATAACATCCACTTACATCACTAACACGTACCCAAACATCTTCAGGGTTGGTCGTGTTGGTATAAAAAACAGGCAAGGCAGGAAATCCAATCTCAGCAAACTCCTGGGTAGCATGATAGGTAACAGTAACATCTGGATTACCACCCGTGATAATCGTATTGTAACTGTTTAAATCAAACTCTGTGATACCATCGGCAATCTCATCATCACAAGCCTCAATCTCTGGAATAACATTAAAAGCAGGGACCTCACCTAAAATCAAATCAAACTCACCAATGGTAACACACAAAGCAGCATTAGAAATATCACCATCCTCATAATTTACAGCGCGTACCCAAATAGTAGCTGAGGGACTTACATACGCCGTAGCAGGGGTAATAGGAAATAATCCCGCTTCTGCATCTGCAAAACTCTCATGGTAGGTCAGGGTAACATCTACCAAAGAATTTAAAATCTCATCATCCTTACTCGTTAAATCAAAAGTGGCAATACCATCACCATCCAAATCACACACAAAGTAATCTGTAATAGGATCTGT